>ENA-UEPN01001620-UEPN01001620.1-human-gut-metagenome-genome-assembly--contig:-NODE-1620-length-11473-cov-211.220516_pt1 | contig 11473 bp, 7 predicted proteins | sample MGYA00242897_ERZ507910 | MGnify/ENA primary metagenome ERZ507910 (study PRJEB26167, sample SAMN06115525) | human gut metagenome | host: Homo sapiens | place: China:Jiangxi | collected 2015-08-20...
CAGGATGTCTACATGATTGAAAGCAAAATCCTCATTACCGGCATCCAACTCCATCGCCTTGGCGTAATCAAACTCTGCCAGCTCAAGCATACCCCTCTCCTTCTCCATGCCACCTCTTGCAGCATAAGCCATCGCACTGTCAGGGTACTGCTCTATCAGACTGTTAATGCCATCGTAAGCCTCGGTATAATGCTTATCTTTCTCATTGAGCAAAGCCAGACCGAGTTGCGCCTGGAAGTTGCCAGGAACAAGTACCAGAAGATTCTGATAATCTAGACGCGCAAAGTTATAACGGAGCAACTTCTCATTGACAAAGGCACGATAGAACAAACCGGCGATATTGGTATTGTTCAAAAAGAGTACCTTATCAAGATCATCCTTGGCATATTGCCACTGTTCCAACTGGATATTCCAAGCAGCCTTTTTCAGTCGCAGATCGATGCTGTCGGGATGATATGCAAGCACTTCTGTAGCCTTGGAGAGTGAATCGCGCAAGGCTTTATTCTGAGCAGCACGTGCCTTGTCGGCATCTACGTTCTGCGCAGATACAGACAAAGAAACCATCGATGCCAATAATAATGTATAAAAACTTTTCATGGTGCAAAGTTAAGAAGACTTTTGCAAACTGCCAAATAAAAAACTATAAAACTTATTTGAGTTTACAAAAAGAACTAAATTTCAGAAAGACAGGACAATCAACAAGAAAAGAAGGTGTGTCATAAGCCACTTCCCATACGCCCTGAAAGGGCAGAAGCTCTTAGCCCGTCTTCGGCTGCCATTGTTTAAACTTATGACACACCCTCTTTTATCATCAAGCGCCGAAAAATCCATTTACAGATTAAGCATTCTTAATCCAGTTAACGATCCATGCGCCAACCTCAGTTGTGCCATAGTGAGCACCACCCTCTACCTGAATTTCAGGTGTGCGGACATTGGCATCGAGAGAAGCATCTACTGCCTTGCGGATCAAGGCACCCTCTTCGTTCAAACCGAAGTGCTCCAACAACATAGCTGCAGAAAGAATCTGAGCTACTGGGTTAGCCAGGTTCTTGCCAGCTGCCTGTGGCCATGAACCATGAACAGGCTCGAACAATGGTGTGTGCTCACCGAGAGAGCTGGATGGCTGCAAGCCCATAGAACCGGTAATGCAAGAAGTCTCATCGGTCAGGATATCACCGAAGGTATTCTCTGTAACGATGACATCGAAGAATGTAGGCTCAGTCAATACGCGCATAGAAGCGTTGTCGATGAACATATAATCGGTGTTTACCTCAGGATACTGTGGCTCCATCTCCTTGGCAATCTGACGCCAGAGACGAGAAGATGCCAATACGTTTGCCTTATCTACTACTGTCAGGTGCTTGTTGCGCTTCATGGCAAACTCGAAAGCTACCTTCAGGATGCGCTCAATCTCAGGACGGGTATAGATATCAGTATCGTATGCCTTATCGTTATCCTGATACTTCTCACCGAAGTACATACCGCCAGTCAACTCGCGGATAACTACGAAGTCAGCACCCTTCAGGAGTTCATCCTTCAATGGTGACTTGTGGAGCAGGCAATCGAATGTGGCTACTGGGCGAACATTGGCGAAGAGGCCCAACTTCTTACGCATAGCGAGCAAGCCCTGCTCAGGACGAACCTTGGCTGTAGGGTTGTTGTCGAAACGTGGGTCACCAACGGCTGCGAAGAGTACAGCATCAGCATCCATACAAGTCTTGAAGGTCTCCTCTGGGAATGGATCACCTACCTCGTCGATAGCGTGAGCGCCGCAGATAGCCTCGTTGTAAGTAAACTCGTGGTTGAACTTCTCTGCAATGGCCTGCATAACTGCTACGCCCTGCTTCATAATCTCTGGTCCGATACCATCACCGGCGAGAACTGCAATGTTTAATTTCATCTTATTTGATTTTTTAATTGTTTTATTGTTTATAATCTTCGGAGATATTTTCATAATCTTCGGAGATATTTTCGTAACCTTCGGAGATATTTTCGTAACCTTCGAAGATATTATTCCATATCCAGATTTCGAGGCGAAACAGCCTGATCATCGCTCTTATCTGCCTCGTACATATTAATCATCTTCAGCGTTGCCTTGATAGCTGCTTCTGTCTGGTCAGCATCCAAGCCTCGAGTGCGCCAGATACGATCTCCTTCACGCCAGGTGATGACGGTCTGAACGAGGGCATCGGTACGACCACCAGGTGGGATGGTTACCTGATAGTTGTCGAGCTTAGGGAAGGTCTTGCCGAGCTTCACCTTGTAGATATTGCGGAGGGCTTTTACGAAGGCATCATACTGACCATCACCGGAGCTCTGGTCTTCATACTCCTTGCCATCGATTTCTACCTTTACACTGGCTATAGGCTTTAAACCGTATGAGGTTGATACCATGTAACTTACCAGTTTCACCTTATCCTCTGGAGCTCCATGCTTCAATACATCACTCACGATGTATGGCAGGTCGTCCTGGGTTACCAGTTCCTTGCGGTCACCGAGTTCTGTGATTCGCTTGGTCACCGCCTTGGTCTGCTCAGGCGTCAGTTCCAATCCCAGTTCATTGAGGTTCTGCACGATATTCGCCTTGCCAGAGTTCTTACCCAACGCATACTCACGATGTCTGCCGAAACGCTCAGGTACCAGGTTGTTGCAATAAAGCTTGTCCTTGTTGTCACCATCGGCATGCACACCAGCTACCTGGGTAAAGACGTTGTCTCCTACTACCGGAGTATTCGGAGCCACGGCAATGCCACTATATCCTTCAACCAATCGGGAAATATCGTTCAGACGGTCTTCCTTGATATTGGTCTTTGCCTCGAACATATCCTTCAGAATCACCTGAACACTTGCCAATGGTGCATTGCCACAACGCTCACCCAGACCATTCACGGTAACGTGAAGACCCTTGGCGCCGCTCAATACGGCAGCCAGAGAGTTGCTCACCGCCAAATCGTAGTCGTTATGGGCATGGAAATCGAAGTGAGAATTCGGATAACGGCGCACCATCTGGCGCATATACTCCACACACTGCAATGGGTTCAGAATACCCAATGTATCAGGAAGAAGGAAGCGCTTGATAGGCAGTTTTACCAACTCATCCATCATCATGAAGAGATAGTCACGACTGTCACGCATACCGCTCGACCAGTCCTCCAAGTAGAGATTCACGGTGAATCCCTTGCTCAAAGCATAGTCGATGGTCTGCTTGATATGAGCGAGATGCTCCTCAGGCGACATCTTGAGTTGCTGGGTGCAGTGCTTGTAGCTACCCTTAGCCAAGAGGTTGATGACATGACCGCCGCATTCGGCAATCCAATCCACACTCTTGTTGTTATCCACGAATCCCAATACCTCAACGGAATCCAGCTTACCAATGGTCTTGGCATAACGGCAAATGCGAGCGACAGCATCCTTTTCGCCTTCTGACACACGCGCTGAAGCCACCTCAATGCGATCTACATTGATATCATGCAACAGCATTCTTGCTATCATCAACTTCTCGTGAGGAAGGAAACTGACACCATTGGTCTGCTCGCCGTCGCGCAGCGTGCAGTCCATGATCTCAATCTCCTTGATGCGGGAATTATCTCTCTTTGCGTTAACGTTCATAATTACTTGTTTTTAGCTTCCCAAGCCTCAACCTTGTCGCGGTTCTGAACGAGGAAGTCTACATCGTCCAAACCATTCTCCAAACAGTGTTTCTTGTAGCCGTTGATTTCAAAGTGCTCGCTCTTGCCGGTAGCAAGATTGGTCACGGTCTGGTTAGGAAGATCTACCTTCACCTCTGTCTTGTGATCCTTGTCGATACTCTCGAAGAGTTCCTTCAGGAATTCCTCGCTTACTACTACTGGCAATACGAGGTTGTTCAATTCGTTGTTCTTGTGGATATCAGCGAAGAAAGAGCTGATGACTACACGGAAGCCTGCACCTGCGATAGCCCAAGCAGCGTGCTCACGGGAAGAACCGGAGCCGAAGTTCTTGCCAGCTACGAGGATGACACCACTGTAAGATGGGTCGTTCATCACGAAGTCTGGCTTTGGAGTTCCGTCGGCATTGTAGCGCCAGTCGCGGAAGAGGTTGTCGCCCATACCCTCTTTATCGATAGCCTTGAGGAAACGGGCTGGGATGATCTGGTCTGTATCTACATTCTCCAAAGGAAGAGGAATGCAGCTTGATGTAATTACATTGAATTTCTGTTTCATTTCAATTTTTCATTTAACATTGAACACTTAACATTACATAAACTCTCTTGGGTCGGTAATCTTACCTGTAATAGCGGCAGCAGCTGCTACGTATGGACTGGCAAGGATGGTGCGGGAACCTGGTCCCTGACGACCCTCGAAGTTACGGTTGGATGTACTTACAGAGTACTTGCCTGCAGGAATCTTATCATCGTTCATTGCCAGGCAGGCAGAGCATCCAGGCTGACGGATTTCGAAGCCGGCAGCCTCAACAATCTTATCAATTCCCTCTTCACGTATTTGTTTATCAACCAACCATGAACCTGGTACAAGCCAAGCAGTTACGCCATCTGCCTTCTTCTTTCCTTTAACAAGAGAAGCGAAAGCACGGAAGTCTTCAATACGACCATTGGTACATGCGCCCAAGAATACATAATCGATAGGATGCCCCTCGAGTTTCTCGCCTGGCTGGAAGCCCATGTAGTTGAGGCTCTTCTTGAAACCAGCCTGCTCTTCCTCAGGAATCTCATCGAGAGTTGGGATATTCCCGGTAATGCCGATACCCATACCTGGATTGGTACCATAGGTGATACGTGGTTCGATATCCTTTGCCTCGAAAGTCAACTCTTTGTCGAAGACTGCATCATCGCCACTCTTCAAGGTCTTCCAGTAAGCCACAGCCTTGTCCCACTCTTCACCCTTAGGTGCATATTCACGACCCTTGATGTACTCGAATGTTGTCTCATCAGGAGCTACGAAACCACCACGGGCACCCATCTCGATAGAGAGGTTACAGAGGGTAAGACGACCTTCCATAGACATATCCTTCACTACATCGCCACTGTACTCAACGAAGTAACCGGTAGCACCTGAAGTAGTGAGCTGGCTCATCAGATAGAGAGCAACGTCCTTGGCAGTAACGCCCTTGCTGAGCTTACCGTTGATGCTGATACGCATAGACTTTGGCTTGCTCTGGAGAATACATTGTGAAGCCATCACCATCTCCACCTCAGAAGTACCGATACCGAAAGCTACGGCACCCATGGCACCATGAGTAGAAGTATGAGAGTCACCGCAAACGATGGTCATACCAGGAAGAGAAAGACCCTTCTCAGGACCTACTACGTGGATGATACCATTATCCTTTGTGTTCATGGCAAAGTGAGTAACACCGAAATCAGCGGTATTCTTTGCCAAGGTATCTACCTGCTTCTTTGAGATTGGATCCTCGATAGGCTTGTCCTGATCGTGAGTAGGAGTATTGTGGTCAGGCATACAGAAAATCTGGTCTGGACGGAACATCTTGAGTCCGCGTGCTCGCATACCAGCGAATGCCTGAGGTGATGTTACTTCGTGACAGTAGAGACGGTCGATGTAAAGCTGTGTAGGACCGTCCGGAACAATCTGGACAACGTGCTTGTCCCAAATCTTGTCGAATAATGTATTCATAATATCTCTTGTTATATATATGTTTATCTAATCTTAAACTTGTTAATACAATCAATGTAAGCCTCAACAGAAGCCGTAACGATGTCGGTATCTGCACCGAAGCCATAATATACATGACCATCGTATTCCACCTGCATGTGAACCTTGCCCACATCATCAGAGCCCTTATCGATAGCCTGGATGGTGAACTCTTTGAGGTTCATCTCCTTGGTAATGACCTTCTTGAGAGCATTGATAGCAGCATCTACCGGACCGTTACCAGATGATGCAGCCTCAAACTTCTGACCTGCAATATCAAGACCGATACTTGCCACGCTCTTCACGCCCTTACCTGTAGTAACCTGCAACCAGTCGAGCTGAACACCATGCTTATCAGCAGAATCAGCACCGGCAAGCATCAAAACATCCTCATCGGTAACTTCCTTCTTCTTATCAGCCAGCTGGAGGAACTTCTTGTAAATCTTGTCGAGCTTCTCCTCATCATTAATCTCTACACCATTGACATGGAGACGGTACTTCAATGCAGCACGACCAGAACGGGCTGTCAATACGATAGCATTGTCATCCAATCCCACATCCTTAGGATCAATGATTTCGTAAGTCTGAACATTCTTCAAGACACCATCCTGATGGATACCGGAAGAATGAGCAAATGCATTGCGACCCACGATAGCCTTGTTTGGCTGGACAGGCATATTCATCAGGCTGCTCACCATGCGTGAGGTAGGAATAATCTTGGTGGTATTGATGTTGGTATTAATATCGATATGCTTGTGACACTTCAGAATCATGGCAATCTCTTCGAGCGAAGTATTACCTGCACGCTCACCGATACCATTGATGGTAACCTCAACCTGGCGTGCACCATTCAAAACACCCTGCAGGGTATTGGCAGTAGCCATACCGAGGTCGTTATGACAGTGGGTAGAAAGGCGTGCCTTGTCAATGCCATCAACATGCTCCATGAGATACTTGATTTTGTCACCATATTCATCAGGCAGACAATAACCTGTAGTATCAGGAATGTTCACCACAGTAGCACCCGCCTTGACAACAGCCTCAACGACACGAGCCAGATACTCATTATCGGTACGGCCTGCATCCTCAGCATAGAACTCAACGTCCTCAACATACTTTTTAGCATACTTGACAGCAGCTACAGCACGTTCGATGATTTCCTCGCGGGTAGAATTGAACTTATACTTGATATGACTGTCGCTGGTACCGATACCGGTATGGATTCTCTTATGCTTGGCATACTGCAAAGCCTCAGCAGCACAATCAATATCTTTTTCTACGGCACGGGTAAGTGCACAAATAGTAGGCCAGGTTACAGCCTTAGAGATTTCTACCACTGAATTGAAGTCGCCCGGACTTGATATAGGAAATCCAGCCTCAATTACATCCACGCCCAACTGCTCCAGTTGCTTTGCCACCTGAATCTTCTCAACTGTGTTCAACTGACATCCAGGAACCTGTTCGCCATCGCGGAGGGTCGTGTCGAAAATGTATAATCTGTCACTCATATCTTTAAAATTTTAAATTTACACCTTATTATATATAAGAGCTACACATTCAGAACGCACTACGTTTATATAGCAATCCGTGCAGAAGCATCAGATAAAGTAAAAAGCCTTCCCCCACTCCATAGACGGAAGTGTAGAAAGGCTTTTAATATCTTATGCGATGAACTATACGCACACCTTATCACTTCCGCCCACAAACTGCAGTCGAAGTCGAATAATAATGCTTGTAATGTTCAACAATGTTGTTCTCATATCTATCTTATTATGTTATATTCTTAAATTTGCATGCAAAGGTAACACTTTTATTTGATACTAGCAAACAATTTATAACTTTTTTAATAGAAATGATAACAAATTCCTATAACCTTATGGTTTTTTCACCCAAAAACGTTAATTCTGTGCAAGAATTTGGCGAAAAAGCCAGTTTTTGAGTGAAAAAATTGACAAACTCTAACCTTAGAAAGGCAGATTCTCTGCAGGCGGCGGTGGTAGCGGACTACCATCCTGCCCTCCGCCATTCATCCTAGAGCCTACAATCTCACCACCTTCCTCGACAGGTGCTGCTGCAGCATCCTGCGGATCCTGGAATCGGGTAAATTCTCCACGGAAGTTCAGGAGAACATCTCCAACAGAGCCCTTACGGTGCTTGGCAATGATAATCTGTGCCATACCATGAAGGTCATTACCCTTTTCATCCTGATAGATGTGATAATATTCCGGGCGGTGAACGAAAAGCACCATATCGGCATCCTGCTCGATGGCACCGGATTCACGGAGGTCACTCAACTGAGGTCGCTTTCCTTCCAAACCCTCACGGTTCTCTACATTACGGGAGAGCTGCGAAAGAGCAAGCACAGGAATATTCAGCTCTTTGGCAATACCTTTGAGCGAACGGGAGATGGTAGATACCTCCTCCTGACGGCTACCAAACTTCATACCATTGGCATTCATCAGCTGGAGATAGTCGATCATCAACAGTTTAACACCCTTTTCCCTTACCAGTCGGCGCGCCTTGGTACGGAGTTCGAAAACTGAAAGACCAGGCGTATCATCAATATAAATAGGTGCACCTGTCAGTTTTCTCAGTTTTTTATCCAACCGTTCCCATTCTGGCTGTTCCAATTGTCCGTTCAGTATTTTTTTACCCGAAATCTCGCAAACATTCGAGATGAGTCGGTTCACCAACTGAACGTTATTCATTTCCAGAGAGAAGAATCCGATAGGCACATCATAATCTACCGCCACATTCTTGGCAATACTCAATGCAAAGGAAGTCTTACCCATGGCAGGACGACCGGCGATAATCACAAGGTCGGACGGTTGCCAACCTGATGTCATATCATCCAACCCACGATAACCCGTAGGAATACCGGTAAGACCACCCGAGTTCTGAGCAGCGCGCTGCAAGATGGCAACGGCCTCCTTTACAACCGGATCAATCTGTGTATAATCCTGCTTCATATTGTTCTGCGAAAGCTGGAAGAGTTCACCTTCAGCTTTCTGCATCAGTTCATCCACATCCACACCTTCTTCATACGCCATCGTCTCGATGTCGCCGGCATAATGAATCAGCTGGCGCTGCATATATTTCTGCGCCAGGATACGGGCATGCGACTCTACATGGGCAGCCGAAGCCATGCCTGCAGAAATATCCATGAGATATTGTGCTCCTCCCACCTTATCCAGTTCGCCAGTCTTGGCTAACTGATCGGCAAGAGTCATGATATCCACAGGCCGTTCCTCCATGTTCATCACCTGGATAGCCTGATATATTCTCTTATGACGCGGGTCATAAAAAGTATCCGGCTTGAGCAACTCCGACACCACCGAAAAGGCATCAGAATCAATCATCAAGGCACCCAGTACCGCCTGCTCCACATTCACAGCCTGCGGCTGCAAATGGGCATAGGTTGGATCTATCTGTACCTTATTCTTATTTTTATTATTCTCCGCCATCTTTATTGTTTTTTCCTTTCCTCGAAAACTTTTTTTGTTATAAATTCCAATTCTATAGGCGCAATACCACGATTATCGAGCCAATCTCCCATCTCGAGCAGGCCGAATGCATCTATATCTTCCTTAGGGGAAAAAGCTGCATGACCAGATGCTTCATCCAAAAATCTGATAGCTGCAGATCCTCCCTTTTTCACGAGAACGCAGAGTCCATAATAGAAAAATTTCATAGACTCCCATCTGTGGTCTTGTGGCTTGGAAACTTTGCTCACCATCGCAGATAACATTTTCATGAACATGCGTTGCTTATCATCCTTATCCATGTCTGTCATGTCAGAATTCAATATTTCCCTGATCTCATTATCATCACTATTTTGCAGATAAGGTTCTATTAAAGCCATTGCATGGTCAATGTTTTTATCGCCTTCCGATTCTGAAAAGAGCAACGAGAAAGCCAGTCTGCATTCAACCTGTTCTTCCTTAGGATACTGTTCATCCATCTGGAAAGCCCATTCCAAAGCCTCTTTATAATGATGGAGTTTCAATAAGAGATCGGTCTTTTTCAGCTTGAGCTTAAACTGCTTACTCTCATCTGATTCTTCTTTTATCAAGCAATTCAATGTTATTAAAGCCGCCGGGTCTTTTATCTCTTCTTCTATTTCTAATTTCAACTCCGTGGCAGCCTTATAAGTTGGGCTTGTATTCTTAATCACATAGAGATGTTCAAGCGCTTCATCATATTTTTCCTCCGATTTGTATGCCAATGCAAGCATCATATGCTCTTCGTCGGTATATTTTTCCAGATTACGCAAAATCTTGCTAACAAAGGCATAGTCACCTCTTTTAGCAGAGAAACGGGCCAGCGACAGGCGATACTTGTCATATTCCGGTTTAGCAAACAGTCCTGTAGTAAAGAAAGGAATTTCCTTCTGCACTTCGAAAGGATTATCAAATGCCTTCCTCATCGGAGAGAGAGTATAGAATCGGTAGAGGTCCTGCACATAGCGATGACGAACCCTGATTGCACGTTTCTTCTTTTCCTCTTCAGAGAGATTCTCTTCATGTTCCATTACCGAATCAAGCAGTGTGACATTTTCAGAATCCTTTGCTTCTGTAGAATCAGTCTCATCCTCTACTGGCTCTTCGGTATTCTGCTCTTTTTCCACCTCATCTTCTTCGTCATAAAAAACAGGACCAGACACCATATTTTCCGGGGTAACATCCAATGATTCAATAAATTCCTTAGATGTATTATTCAATGAAAGAATGATGCTATACAGATCGGTATCACACATAGAGGCGCCTCTCAAGAGATTGTTGATGAAATTGCGATGCTGTTTCATCGTAGCCCGAACATTCTTGAGCGTAGAATTACGGACATAGAAAGGAACAAACCAATTATAGAGTGAATGGAAATGACCGAAGCTCTTCTGGTTGGCAAACTGATGATAATAGACATCAACTCCTATATCTTCTGAATTCAACATATAGTCGAAGGCTCCCTTAAGGGCATCATCAGGATTCTCCCCATCTGCTGAGAAGCAATTAAGTCCCAATTCACCCGTTTGGTCTATCTTTTCGGCCAAATCCTGAGTAAAAGAAGTGAACATGGTCTTCACCACGGAATGCATCATCTCCTTGCTATCCTTTTTACTTGTAAGACATAGACGCATCTGGCGTTGGAGATCAACACAGGCAGCCAAAAATTCATCATCCATGATCAAGCCAGCAGCAGAATCCCAATATTTCTGTTTTTCACCCGAATTGGTTATTGCACAGAAAACGAAACCCACCAAAGCTCGCTGGCGAACACTGCAAGTACTGTCGTCAGACTTGATTAAGCGCATCAAGACTGCAAGTCTAGGGGCATCAAAGAATACAGAGCATGACAATGAAACAGCCGAAACTATCATATTGATGGTGTATGGATCTACCAAATCGGAAGCGATGATATCAAGAATATTCTTGACAAAATCATCATTCCATTCTTCAGTTGTCAAAATATAAGAAAACACCATATTGCGATAGGCATTAAGCTGCTCTTGTATCTTTTGTCTTTCCTCGTCTATCTGTTCTTCAGACAAGTCTACCTTCAAATTTAGCATAGCTTCATCTGTAGCAAATTTCTCAAAGGTTTCCTGTACCTCATCAAAACTTTTCAGATTCTGAGCTCTTTTGTTAAGTGCAACAAACGTAGGCTCATTTGCCAAAATCCAAGCGTGACGCACTTTACCAAAGAACTTATCAGTATCAAGATCTAAAGTTTGAGCAAGATTATAAAGCTCTCGGTGTTTAAGCTTGCCATCTATATAATCATGATATAAAGCATCATATCTTTTTTCAATTTCCGCAATTTCAGGCTGA
>ENA-UEPN01001621-UEPN01001621.1-human-gut-metagenome-genome-assembly--contig:-NODE-1621-length-11460-cov-6.158043_pt1 | contig 11460 bp, 6 predicted proteins | sample MGYA00242897_ERZ507910 | MGnify/ENA primary metagenome ERZ507910 (study PRJEB26167, sample SAMN06115525) | human gut metagenome | host: Homo sapiens | place: China:Jiangxi | collected 2015-08-20...
CGTGATGGGGTGCTGCGTTATGAAGTACATAAAGGACAATAGCAAATAATCTTATCTCAATACACTTTCCAGCGGGCAACCCCAAAATGGTTGCCCGCTATTTTTATACCCTAAAATCTAAAAAAGGAGGCAAAAATGCCAAGCAAAACCGAAGAATATCTCGCCCTTGCCCAGCGCACGGCCAACGGCCTGACCCGGTATTGGGAAAGCTGGACGGACTACCTGACCACCGCATCCCGGCTGTACAAGTACCCTTTTGCCGACCAGCTCATGATCTACGCCCAGCGCCCGGATGCCACCGCCTGCGCCGACTTCGACATCTGGAACAATCGGATGAACCGCTATGTGCGCCGAGGTGCCAAGGGCATCGCTCTGCTGGACGAATCCAGCGGCTTCCCCCGGCTGCACTACGTCTTTGACGTAAGCGACACCGGGGTGCGCCGCAATTCCCGTGACCCGGAGGTGTGGCAGCTCGGTCCCGATTTGGTGCAGCCGGTTTCGGAAATGTTGAGCAAGACCTACGGCATCAGCGGCGAGCGTGTCAGCCAGCAGCTTGCGGATGTTGCGGGGAAACTGGTGGCGGATTACTGGGACAACAACGGCGGGGACATTCGTGCCATCGTTGACGGTTCGCTCTTGATGGATTATGATGAAGCCGGGGTGGAGATGCAGTTCAAGTCTGCCGCCGCCATCAGCGTCACCTACACGCTGCTGGAACGCTGCGGCATTGAGCCTGCCGGGTGGTTCGACAAGGACGATTTTCAGGCAATCTACAATTTTTCCACCCCGGATAGTGTCTACGCCCTCGGCGCAGCCGTCAGCGACATGAGCCGGGAGGTGCTGCGTAACATCGAGCGCACCGTAAAAACAACCATTCGCCGCCGCAATGCAGAAAGGAGCCAATATGAATACGAACAGCAGGAACGTGACTTACTCGACCGTCGGGGACTACCAGCTCCCGAACCTAACCCTGAACCAGCCCCGGAAGCCGCTGGGCAAGTACGGCAGGCTGCGCCGGACGTACCTGATGCAGTATCGCCCGGTACTGTACAATTCGATGCTCCTGAACGGGACGCTGTACCCGCATCTGATGGAACTGGAGCAGACAGCAGAGAGCCGGATGCAGCAGACCATGGAGCAGCTTCTGAAGCAGGACCCAGCCCCGGACAAAGCGCAGAACCAACTGATGTGGGTGCAGCACATGAACAGTCTGAAAGCGCAGGCAGAGGAACTGGTGATGACGGAGCTGATCTACAGCTAAGTTTTCTGGATGCGAACATCCCCACCGAAGCCCAGCAAATTGAGAAGATCGACCAAGCGGAGAGCGAAAAAACGCCCTCCGCTTTTGTTTTGTCGCAGGCTGAAATTGAGAACGAGCTGCGGCGGCATGGTTCAGGGTTTACAGGCGGCAAACAGCGCATTATTGCGCTGTACCAGACCCAGCCTGACCGCAAACTCTGTGCCAAAGCACTGGCAAAGGAGTACGGCATCGGTGGGCACTCCCACGATTATCTGGATGGCAGTCGAGGCTTCGTCAACCACGACTGGAAGGGTCTGGAATTTGTTCATTATCCCGACCACCAGAAAATCACCCTGAAATGGGCGCAGGTGGAAAAGTATATCGACCTTATGATTCAGTCCGACCGCTATCTGACAGATGAGGAAAAGGAACAGCGTGCTACCAGACAGGAAGCATCCAACTACAATGTCGGGGATGAAGTTGTGGTAGACCTGCCCACCAGAACGATTGAAGGTACCATCGGCTATGTTGGCGAAACCGATGTGCGCATCGACACCAGTGCGCACGGGCAGTCTTGGGACAATGAGGTTATTAACAAGCAGCAGTTTGAGCAGGGGCTGCGACAGAGTGCGACTGCTCAGCGTGTGGATAAAATGCTGGCGCAGGCAGAAGCCATCGCCAAGGAATCCGAAGTGCCTGAATACGAACGTTTCTCTGTCCGAAAAGTCGTTGACGGTAAAATGCCGCTTTTTGCTATCTGGGATGATCTTTATGATGACTACTATGAAACCAATCACGCCGTTCCACAGTTTTCTAACGAGAAGCAGGCAGAATCTTATCTGGAAAATCTGAAAAAAGAAGTTGCAGACAGAGAAGCCGCCGAGTGGCTCAAAGTCGAACACGCAAAATTTTTAGCAGACAAGGACGAGCCGGAGCCGTCTGACGAAGAACTGGACGAACTGCCCATCTCTGCTGTAATGGACGGAGAGGTGCAGACCTTCCCGGATGCCGCTGCCTTGGATGAAGCCTTGAACGCTGCGCCTGCCGGGAACTTCCGCATCACAGACGACCATTTGGGCGAGGGCGGTGCAAAGCAGAAATATGCCCGGAACATCGAAGCCATCCGAACTCTGTTTCGTTTGGAGGAGGAGCACCGGGGTGCCACCGCCGAGGAACAGCAGGTGCTTTCACAGTATGTGGGCTGGGGCGGTCTGGCAGACGCTTTTGACCCCGGCAAAGATAGTTGGGCAAAGGAATACGCCGAACTGAAAGGGCTGCTCTCCGAGGACGAGTATGCCGCCGCACGTTCCAGCACCCTGAACGCCCACTACACCAGCCCCACCGTGATCCGTGGTATCTACGATGCGGTGGAGCGCATGGGTTTCCGCAGCGGTAACATTCTGGAACCTAGTATGGGCGTGGGCAACTTCTTCGGTATGCTGCCGGACACCATGCAGGACAGCCGTCTGTACGGCGTAGAGCTGGATTCCATCACCGGGCGCATCGCCAAAAAGCTGTACCCGCAGGCCGACATTACCGTGGCGGGCTTTGAGACCACAGACCGCCGTGATTTCTACGATCTGGCGGTGGGCAACGTGCCCTTCGGCAACTACAAGGTCAACGACAAGGCGTACAACAAGTTGGGATTCAGCATCCACAACTACTTTTTCGCCAAGGCCATTGACCAAGTGCGTCCGGGCGGCGTGGTGGCGTTCGTCACCAGCCGCTACACCATGGATAGCAAGGACAGCACCGCCCGCAAGCACATGGCAGAGCGTGCTGACCTGTTGGGAGCTATCCGTCTGCCGAATAATGCGTTCAAGGCAAACGCAGGCACGGATGTTGTGAGTGACATTATCTTTTTGCAGAAGCGTGACCGCCCTGCGGACATCGAACCTGCATGGGTGCAGCTTGGCAAGACCGAGGACGGCTTTGCCATCAACCAGTATTTCGTGGACCACCCGGAGATGATTCTGGGCGAACTGACCACCGAAAGCACCCAATACGGACGGGAGGAACTGACGGTTGCCCCCATCGAGGGCGCAGTGCTGGCCGACCAGCTTGCCGAAGCGGTACAGCATATTGAGGGCCAGTATGTTGAAGTCGAGGTGGAAACACCAGATGTTGCGGATGCAGAAGTCGAGCGCAAGACGCTCCCCGCTGACCCGGATGTAAAGAATTTCTCCTATGCCGTGGTGGACGGTGAGGTGTACTACCGAGAAAATTCGATTATGACGCAGGTGGAGTTGTCCGATAATGCCAAAGGCCGTGTAGCTGGTATGGTGGAGTTGCGGCAAATCGTCAACGAACTGATTGACCAGCAGTTGGACTTCCCGGACGAGGATATTAAGGCATCGCAAGCAAAATTGAACGCCGCCTACGATGCCTTTACCGCAAAATACGGGCTGATCAACGACAAGAAAAATGCCCGCCTGTTCGATGATGACAGTTCCTACTATCTGCTCTGCTCTTTGGAAAATCTCGATGAGAATAAACAGCTCAAAAGCAAGGCGGATATGTTCACCAAGCGAACGATTCGCCCGGAGCGCACCGTCACCAGCGTGGACACCCCCAGCGAAGCACTGGCAGTGTCCATTGGAGAACATGGCCGTGTTGATCTGCCCTATATGGCGAAACTTCTCGGCTCTCCCGGCGATTATGAGCGTATTACCACAGAGCTGCAAGGCGTGATTTTCAAAGACCCTTCTGCGGATGCAGATGAGCCGGAAGCAGGCTGGCAGACTGCGGACGAGTATCTTTCCGGCAATGTGCGGAATAAACTGCGCATGGCTCAGCTTGCCGCTGAAAGCCACCCGGAGTTCAAGATCAATGTGGAGGCTTTGACCAAAGCGCAGCCGAAGGACCTTGAAGCATCAGAAATCGACATCCGACTGGGTGCCACATGGCTGAATCCCGCCATTGTGCAGCAGTTTATGATGGAGACTTTTCAGCCGCCCTACCGCATCCGCTATAACAACCTGATCCAAGTCCGCTACTCTCCATTTACGTCCGAATGGCGCATCGGCAACAAATCTGCCGCCGGAATGTATGATATCATGTCCACCGAAACCTACGGCACCCACCGGGCCAACGCCTACAAGATTTTGGAGGACACCTTGAATTTGCGGGACTGCCGCATTTATGATACCATTGAGGAGGACGGTAAAGAGCGGCGTGTCCTGAACCAGAAGGAGACGATGCTTGCCCAGCAGAAGCAGCAGGCCATCAAGGATACCTTTGCAGGCTGGGTTTGGCAAGACCCGCAGCGGCGGAATCTGCTGGTGAAGCAGTATAACGAGTTGTTCAATAGTACCCGGCCCCGCGAGTATGACGGAAGCCATATCCATTTTGTCGGTATGAACCCGGAGATCAATCTGCAGGAACATCAGCGCAATGCAGTTGCTCATGTGCTTTATGGTGGGAACACCCTGCTCGCCCACGAGGTGGGTGCCGGCAAAAGTTTTGAGATGGCAGCTTCGGCAATGGAATCTAAGCGTTTGGGCCTGTGTCAGAAAAGCCTGTTCGTGGTACCCAACCATCTGACCGAGCAGTGGGCCAGCGAGTTCCTGCGGCTATACCCCAATGCAAAGCTGCTCGTTACCAGCAAGAAAGACTTTGAACCCGCCAATCGAAAGCGTTTTTGCGCCCGCATCGCAACCGGCGACTACGATGCCGTCATTATCGGCCACTCGCAGTTTGAGAAAATCCCTCTTTCTGCGGAACGGCAGGCACGGATCATCGAAGATCAGATCGAGGAAATCGAAAAAGCCATTGCAGAGGCCAAAGAACAGTCCGGTGAGCATTTTACCGTGAAACAGATGGAAAAGACACGGAAAACACTGGAGGTGAAACTGAAAAAGCTACAGTCCACCGACCGCAAGGATGATGTGGTCACATTTGAACAATTAGGCGTAGATAGGTTATTTGTGGACGAGAGCCAGAACTACAAGAACCTATATCTTTACACCAAGATGCGCAATGTTGCTGGCCTTTCTACCTCCGAAGCACAGAAGTCCAGCGATATGTTCGGCAAGTGTCGTTATCTGGATGAAGTGACTGGCGGGCGCGGCGTGATTTTCGCAACGGGAACGCCCATCAGCAACTCCATGACGGAAATGTACACACTGATGCGCTATTTGCAGTACAGCACTCTCCAGCAGAAACAACTGACCCACTTTGATGCATGGGCTTCTACGTTTGGCGAGACCACCACGGCCATTGAGCTTGCGCCGGAAGGAACCGGCTACCGTGCGCGCACACGTTTTGCCAAGTTCTTTAATCTGCCGGAGCTGATGAATATGTTCAAGGAGGCAGCGGACATCAAGACTTCCGACCAGTTGCATCTGCCTGTTCCGGAAGCCAAGTTTGAAACTGTCGTGGTCAAACCCTCGGAAATCCAGCAGGACATGGTGAAATCCCTGAGCGAACGTGCTGCTGAGGTGCATAGCGGTGCGGTTGACCCCTCGGTGGACAATATGCTGAAGATCACCTCGGACGGACGTAAAACCGGCCTTGACCAGCGGCTGATGAATCCGCTCACCCCGGATGACCCGGACAGCAAGCTGAATGCCTGCGTCGACAATGTTCTGCGTATCTGGAACGAAACCAAAGAGGATAATCTGACGCAGCTGATTTTCTGCGATATGTCCACGCCCAAGGGAGACGGCTCGTTCAATGTCTACGATGATATTCGCACAAAGCTGCTTGCCGCCGGGGTGCCGGAATCGGAGGTCGAGTTCATCCACAACGCTGATACTGAAGGTAAGAAAGCGGATTTGTTCTCCAAAGTCCGCAGCGGCAAGGTGCGTGTCCTGCTGGGCAGCACTGCAAAGATGGGCGCAGGCACCAATGTCCAGACCCTGCTGGTGGCCGTGCATCATCTGGATGTAGGCTGGCGACCGTCCGATATGACCCAACGCAACGGCCGAATCATCCGTCAGGGCAACAAAAACAAACAAGTTTACGTCTATAATTACGTCACGGAGGGGACATTCGACGCCTACCTCTGGCAAACGCTGGAAAACAAGCAGAAGTTTATTTCGCAGATCATGACGAGCAAATCTCCGATGCGCTCCTGTGATGATGTGGATGAGCAGGCTCTTTCGTATGCCGAGGTCAAGGCCCTATGCGCAGGCGACCCGCGCATCCGGGAAAAGATGGATCTGGATGTGCAGGTAGCAAAGCTCAAGGTGCTGCGCTCGGATTACCAGAACCAGAAATATCGTCTGGAAGATAAGCTGCTCAAGCATTACCCGGAGGAAATTCAGAAAGCGAAGAACCGTATTGCGGCTCTGAAAAACGATGCCCAAATCGCAGACGCACACCCGCAGGATAAGGAGAACTTCTGCGGCATGACGATCAAGGGCATGGTGTTCGATGAGAAAAAAGCCGCTGGTGAGCGGCTGATGCTCGCCTGCAAGGAGATGCCGAATGCGGATATGATGCTGCTGGGCACCTATCGCGGCTTTGAGCTGAACATTCGCTTTGACAGTTTCAAGAATGAGCATCAAATCGTTCTCCGCGGCGAGCTGAGTTATCCGGTACCGCTGGGCGATGACCCTCGCGGCAACATCGTCCGTCTGGACAATGCCATCGGCAATTTTGCCGACCGCATTGCCGATGCTGATGCCGCACTGGATTCTCTGGAACAGCAGAAGCAGGCCGCAGAGGTTGAAATCGCCAAGCCGTTTGCGCAGGAGGAGGAACTGGCCGAAAAGTCTGCCCGCCTTGCAGAATTGGATGCGCTGTTGAACATGGAGCATCAGTCCAGCCGGACAGAACCCGAAGCGGAAGAAAAGCCGGATGCCCGCCCCTCTGTGCTGGCAGCTCTGGAAGAAAAGGCTGATAAAGTGGAGCCTGTCCGACCATTCAAATCTTACTTGGATAAGGATGGTGATGCCCGGTGACGGAGCACCGTGACCAGCAGATCCATTTTCGTGTCAGCAAAGTCGAACTGGAACGCATTCGTCAGAAGATGGAAAGTTGCGGTATTTTGAGCATTGGCTCTTATCTGCGAAAAATGGCTCTGGATGGTTACTGCCTGAATCTTGATTTACCACAGCTGCGTCGGATGGCGTACCTTCTTCAGAATTGCAGCAACAACCTGAATCAGGTGGCGAAACGGGCCAGTGAAAGCGGGCAGCTCTATGCCGCCGATTTAGAGGACTTGCGTAGTCAGTTGGATGAGCTGATAGCTATTGGCAAGCAACTTCTCGCCAAACTCACCGAACTCTAAAAAATTTCCCGCAGTAGGAGGCTGCGGGTTTACATAACGGTTGACACCCTTGCAAGGCAAGGGGCGATACCTTTATAATAGGGGCGAAAAAGAAAGGCTGGTGTTTGATATGAGGTTTTTATTCAAGATGATGCTTGCCCCGATCTCTCTGTTCGTGGCTTTTCTGGCTCTGATGGCAAAGTGGCTGCTTACTCTGTCCAGCTATGTTGTCGCGCCGTTGATGCTGTATATCTTTGGCTGCGGCATCTACACCGTCTACCGCCAGACTTGGGATCAATTTCTGATTCTGCTGGTTGCCGAATTTCTCTGCTTTGTCCTTTTTGTCGGCGCAACTGCAATGGTGGAGGGCGTTGAGAAATTCAGCGGTTGGCTCCGGGACCTGATTTGATTTTGAATCTTCTTGCCGCCTTCGGGCGGCTTTTTCATTTAGGAGGTGATCTGCTCTGGCTGCTACTCGTCTGATCGCACTGCATCAGCACAAAGGAAAATCTATTGCCGCCTGCCTGAAAGACCGCACCAACTATGCACAGAATCCTGACAAGACTGAAAAAGGCGAACTTGTCAGCAGCTATCAATGCAGCCCGCTTACTGTGGACGAGGAGTTCATGCTCACAAAAAAGCTGTACGAGCAGGCCACCGGGCGCAGCCAAAAAAGTAACATTATCGCCTATCAGATACGGCAATCTTTCCGACCTGGTGAAATTACGGCTGAAGAAGCAAACCGCATCGGTTATGAGTTGGCCTCCCGGTTTCTGAAAGGCAAACACGCTTTTATCGTTGCAACGCATACCGATCGGGAACACATTCACAATCACATTATCTATAACTCGACCACTCTGGACGGCACAAGAAAATTCCGGGATTTTTTCTTTTCCGGTCTGGCAGTGCAGCGGTTGAGCGACCTGATTTGTCTGGAGCATCAGCTGTCAGTCATTGAAAAGAAGCCTTACCGGGAACGGCAGAAGCGCATCACTTACCCACCAAAGGAGAGCAACCGCGACCGGCTGTGCAGTGTAATCGACGAGATTTTGCAGCAGAAGCCCACCGACTACGAAGATTTTCTGCAAAAGCTGGAACAGCAGGGCTATGAAATCAAACGCGGCAAATACACTTCCGTTAAAGGCGCACGGCAGAAACGCTTTATCCGGTTAAAGACACTGGGTGCCGGGTACAGCGAGGATGAAATCAAAGCAGTCATTGCCGGAAAAGCCGAACACCGCCCACATCAGAAGCAACCTCCCAAAGAGCAGCCGTTCCAGTTGCTGGTTGACATTCAAGCAAAACTTGCCGAGGGCAAAGGTGGCGGCTACGAACGCTGGGCGAAGAAGTACAACTTGAAAGAGATGTCCAAAACGCTGATTTTTTTTGCAGGAGCAGAAAATCGGCAGTGCGGATGACCTGAAAGAGCGTGCTGATGCTGCACTTTCTCGCTATCACAAACTGGGCGATTCCATCAAGGCCGCCGAGAAGCGTATGGCAGAAATCGCCGTCCTCCGGGCGCACATCGTCAACTATGCCAAGACCCGGCCTGTATACGATGCTTACCGCAAATCCGGGTACAGCTCCAAATTTTTGGAAGCGCACCGGGAAGAAGTCACGCTGCATAAGACGGCGAAAGCCGCTTTCAATGAATCCGGCCTGAAAAAGCTGCCCAAAGTGAAAGACCTGAATGCAGAGTATTCGGCTTTGCTCACCAAGAAAAAAGCACTCTACCCAGAGTACCGAAAGACACGGGATGAGATGCAGGAAATCGTAAAAGCACAGAAGAATGTGGAACTGTTCTTTGCGGAGGAAAAGGACTCCAAGCAAGTCGAGCAGATCCGATAAAACAGTCCCTGAGAACTTTGCCGCTTATCCGGCAGGGTTCTCAGGGTCTTTTTTGCTTATTGCTCAGTCTGTACTTGGAACGGCTTTTCCGGCAGTTTCAATTTGTTTGGCAACCATATTTTCCAATTCCCCCGTAATCGTTGCACAATTTGCAACACGATAATTCCAGAAGTAAGAAACGCCTTCACACTCCTCAACGGACAAATCGCTGTTGACCAAAAGCAGTCGGTCGGAGGTTACTTTCAGCTTTTCGCACAGAGCAGCATATTTTCCATAATCAATGCTTCGGCTGGACGATTTGGCTTCCACCCAGAAGAATTTTCCGTTGATGGAAAACGCAACATCCAGTTCATGCGTGCTCCCTGCGGATGCCGCTTCTGAAAGAATCACATTGGAGCAAAGCGAAACTTCTGCGCCCTGCTCCTCCTGATAGCGATTCAAAATCTGCTGAACCTGATGCTCCACAAAAAGTTCCAGCCACTTCCCGCTCAGGAAATGCCGGACAGTCTCATTTTGCGCAAGCTCATAGACGATATTCTGCGGATAGATCACAATGGATGCAAAAAGTCCCATTTTATCCCACGTCTGAGCGATTTCCGAAAGTGTGGCAAACGAATTCTTGGAAGTACCCTTTGGGATACGAAACGAAAAAGAGCCGTCACTCTGCATATGTGTCCGAATAAACTGCAAGAAATCCACCACTACCGGGTCGCAAAGAGCTTCGCCTGTTTTCCATGCCATCCGCTGAACGGCAATCGGCGGAAGTTTTTTCGGTACGACCTGCTGAACGATTCTATACCCACAGCGTTCCAGATGCTCCAATGCGGTCAAAGGCTTCGGAGGGATTTTTTCTTTAACTTCGGACTTTTCTGCACCGGATGTATTCTCAGTCAGATAGTTAAACTTCCATCCGTATTCCCAAGCAGGCGAACGGGTCAACACACCAACTGCATGAAATCCGCTGTCCGGTTCCTCCATCGGAAATGTGATTTTGTTCTTTTGGATATTGATTTGGAGCGTTTTATTTTTCAGCGCTATCTGATAAGCGTCAAGAAGGAATTCCTTTCCCTTATATGTCAGCTCACTGGAACTATTTGCAGAAAGGCCAGCATTTTTTGCCAAAGAGAGAAGCAGACAGGTCGCTTTGGGCAGCTCAAGGATATGCTCCATCTGCGCAGCGTCCGGAATCACTTCCGCATTTGCGTTATCGGGCTGCGGCAATTCGTCTGCCGGAGTCTCCTTTGCTGGTGCAGAAACTTCGGGTGTCATTTTTGAAGCAGCCTCAGATTTTCCAGACTTGGGCAAAGGTTTCGGCTCCGTATAGACCTCAGCAATAAATAATTCATAGGAATCGATGCACGAAAGTTTTCCTGCCGCTGCAAGTCCCACATAAATCGCAGCCGCCCGTGAGGAATCGCCATAATACTTTTTAGAATCCGCTGCGGCAGCAATATCAGAAAAAGCATTATATCTGCTCAGCGGCTCCGCCTTTTCCGGGAACTGCTTCAACGCACGGCAGTAGAGCCACTCAAAGAACGAATCCATGTACGGCTCTGTCGGATACTCGTTTCCTTCCAGAGAGTAACGTAGCAGCTCTCCACTGGTTCGCAGCCGAGTGTCCTTATGGACTTTGGGTGGCTCACAGGTCAGAAGGTCAGCGAATGGCCCACCATGTTCAAACACTTTGGTGGCTTCAAAAACCGTGCTGATGGGTACATCCTGCGCAACAGAATCCAGATGCAGCAAAAGCCGCAGAGAAGAAACAGCTTCACCCTCCGGCTGAACGGATGCAGAGCTGACTTCCAGAATCGAAACATCAGGGTCTGTTGTATGGACGGCATCATGGACGGCACGGATATTCTGCCGCTTGCTGCCTTTTATCCATGTGAATGTCACCGGCTGTTCTCTGCAATAGGGATAGCCGGATATGGGAAAACAAATGGTTCGTGTTGCCATGAACACCTCCAACTTTTTAGGACAAACAGGTTTATATACATCAAGTATAGCACAATCCCGGATGTGCTGCATAGCACTATTTTCTGCTTCCGGGAATCCATCTGTGCAAAAAGTGCCGATACCACAGGCATCGGCACTCAGATTAAAAAGCATTTTTCAAAAATGTGCAGCCTGCATCCACTGGATGCAGAACACAAGGGGT
>ENA-UEPN01001633-UEPN01001633.1-human-gut-metagenome-genome-assembly--contig:-NODE-1633-length-11415-cov-3.214941_pt1 | contig 11415 bp, 9 predicted proteins | sample MGYA00242897_ERZ507910 | MGnify/ENA primary metagenome ERZ507910 (study PRJEB26167, sample SAMN06115525) | human gut metagenome | host: Homo sapiens | place: China:Jiangxi | collected 2015-08-20...
AAAGAAATCAGGGAATTAGTTGAAGAAAAATAGCCCGATTAAAAAAAATCACGGGCTATTTCACGGGAGTTTGGGTTTATAGAAGGAAGGGAGGCTGCGGCCTCCCTTTTGTTTTAGAAGTTCCAGTTTGCTCTTGCCGTCAAGGCTGCTTCGAGCTTGCCGTCACCGGTTGCTGCCGAGGCAGCAAGACTGCCTTCGAAGCGTCCTTGTTTCACAGAAACCGCCATAGTTCCGAAACCGTTCCAGCGGCGGAAGTTCTTCTGAGAAATATCTTCCTTTGCTTCAGTTCCAACCGCAAACAAGCGAGACTCCTTGGACAGCTTCCCGACTTTGACCGATCCGCCCAACTCTCCCTTAAGGCGGATTTTTGTATCCGTCGCAGAGGAAACTGCCCAGCTTCCTCTCAAACTCAACGGCACCTCTGCGAACACTTGAGCCTTATTCTTCAGCCTAAAGGCATCCTGAGAGCCGATAGATGTTTTCTCGGTTGCTTTCGGGAACACCCAAAGCTGCGGATAGGCCGCGATCGAGAGTTCTTCGGTCAATGCATAGGCGACATCTCCTCCGACGTTAAATAACGTCTCAGGGACACGCGTCTTCAGTTTGTCCATCTGCATCGAGCCGGGCAAGGAAGAGGTAATTTTTCCTCTGGAGTGGCCGATGCTGCTGTTTAAGGCAACGGAGATCTTCTCGAATCTCTTGCCGACGGAGAGGGACAGACCAAAAATATTTTGTTTGCCTGAGGCGTCCAAGACAGTATGTCTGCTCTTTGAGGAAACGTGACCGCCGTCAAAAGATACAGACCAGCTTAAACCGGCCGCATTTTTCCCGGCGGCTCCTATGCGCACGGTTTCAGAGGTTGCGCGGTATCTTGAAGAGCCGAGGTAGCCTCAGAGGTTATTTGAGAAGAACAAACCGCCTCCAACCTCGCCAAACATATAAATGCCCGGTTCTTTCTTTTCCATGACGGTATGAAGTTCCCAAAGCGTCTTCTTCATACTTTCTCCGCGCACACGGAGCGTATTTAATCGAGTACCTAACAGAGAGCCGAGCTGTGTCGCTTCCTTAATCAGTTTATGAGACTGCTGAGGGTTAAAGTAAACTTCGTTGTCCACGCGAGCAAAGAATTTTTGAGCCGCATTCAAAGAGTCGACTGTAAAACCTTCCGGGTTGTCATAGAGCCAGCCCTGAAGCTCCGGATAGACAAAGTTTTGAGAGTTGATTTCTCCGTGCTTAATGAACCAACCTTCTCCTGCAACGTTTTCCAGTTTCAGGGAGAGATTAGGGTTAAGCGACACGAGGTTCACATCGGATCTTCCGTTGATTTCCGAAACAGTCGTATCCGTCAGCTGATTGGTTCCGAATGGATCCACCACAAAGATCGAACTATTCGGCTGGAAGGAGAGAGAACCGTCTGCGGCAGAAGTAAATACAGGAGCATCTGCACGACCGCGCATCAGCAGCGCACCGCCTTCCCCAAACACAACACCGGCTTCCCCTTCTCTTGTAGCTGCATTGCCAAGACGAATAATGTTTCCATTACCCAGAACTTGGGTTTCATTTACGACCAGAACAGCCTTTGAAGGATTGCCAAATTGCTCCAGAATGGACAAAGTCTCAGGAATTCCGTAGCCGTTTCCATCTCCTGAGGCATCGTCTCCTAGAATCAGCACGCCTCCGTTATCGACCTGGATCTGATTATCCCTTCCCTCCCATTTCTTAAGATACAAAGACACCTTTTGCTGGGGCTCGGAACCGCCCTCGATAGAAATATCGGAAGCAAAAATTTCGGCCTGATCAAATTGTGCCTGACCGCCTTTTGTAAGGCTGAAGGTTGTCTGAGACAAACCTTTATTTTTTGTTCCAAGAGTTAAGGTACCTGCCTTCAGAGAACCTGCCACAATTGCTTCGGCATTCTGAACGACCAGCGTGTTAGAGGTAAGGGCGCCGGCAATATTCATCGATCCGCCAGTCACTTCAAGAGATTTTCCGCTCAGGACTTCTGCTCCGGCTGCAACGTTCAGCTTACCAGCCGTTTGATGGAAGGAGGCCTGAAGTTCGGTGTGAGAAAGTTCTTTGAAGTTGGTTTCGCCTTTATTAACGATCAGGGCATTTTCAAAGGTTAAAACCGAGCCGGAAAAATTCAGCTTGCTGTCCCCTTCAACGTAAACCGCAGCCGTTAAGTGTGCTTTTCCGGTCTTTCCTCTGCTTTCCTCTGTTATACCGTGAATCGTTAAGCTCGAAGAATCCGTTAAAACGACGGTCTGGATCTTCTCATCAATTGCAGCAACCGGTCCGGGAGCGTAGAGGGCAACATCCGAACGGTTGAGTGTTAATTGGTTTGTTTTATCAGACGTCAGCGAGCCAATACGGATTGTTTGGTCAGTCAGTTCTGTGCTGTCTTCCAAATCTAATCGCACGGAGGCCAGAGCTATATTCGGCTTATCTAGCAGACCATAGTGATTCTTAAGGGTAACTTTGTGAATGTACCCGCTGCTCTCGTCGATAAACACCTCTCCGGTAAAGATCAACTCGGCGCCCTTATAAGCATCGGAGGCTTTGTTGAGATACTCAAGAGAAGCTTTTTCATCGGTCAGAGTTATCTTTGAGAAAGGTTTGGACCATTTTTCAGTTATTTCTCCAGCTAACAATGTGCCGCCCACCAACATGTCGGATACAAAGTCTTTGGCAGATACCGTGAAAATATTTTTCGATTCTGAAGTGAGTTGAACAACTGAAAGATTCCAATTCGCCGGATTTAACTGTGTTTCAGAAACGATTTCAAGAGCTCCGCCTATCTGCTGATAAGATCCTCCGAAGCCGCTGAGATCCCCTTTTAAATAAACGTCTGCGCCATCAGCTATGACCTTTCCATTTCCTGTGAAAACTTTCCCGGCTTCAACATGAAACGAGGAAGATGCCTTCAGCACTAGCACTGCTGAGGATTCGAGATTGAAGGCCGTTCCAAGCGTCTTGAACGAAGAAGGGCCGCTCAATTGAAGGAGAGACTCATCGGCTCCCCGTGTGTTTCCTCCGACTTGAACCAGCAAAGCAGGAGTTTGACTGAAGTCTTTGACAGTAAATTGGTCCAAAAAGTGAAGAGCCGTGCCCTCTGCAATACTTATTGCGAGAGATCCTGTGTCGTTCAACCTCTGAATTTCTAGATTAACGGCCTTCTCAAAATTTACTTGAAACTGGCTGTCAGGTATTGTCCAAATCCCTAGAACACGAGAGCCTTCGCGATTTGCATCCAATATTCTTAGGTCAAGTTCCCGATTTATCGTAATTGATTCTGGATTAGAAATTGACGCATGTATGGAGCTAAAAGTCAGGAGAGCTGATTCTGTCCCTGTATTGATAAAACCGTACTGTAGTTTTGGAAGAGCGGTAGACGCATCCTCTATCAGTCTGTCTGCAATATTCCACTCCATGTTTGTGAGGGCCGGTCTTCCCTCAGAAAATGCGAGAAGGAATTCATCGATCTCTTCGTCAGTGCTTTCCTCTGTCCACCAAGTCAGATCCTCCAATTCCCAAAAGTTAAACTTTTCAGGTTTGGTATTGGCCGCTTCTGCGGCTGCAAAATGGCAAATAGAAAAAAGAACTGCACCGGCAACAGACCGATGCAGCATGTCCGAAATATTTTTTCGCGGCATGTAGCTGCTCCGTATAGAGTCAGCCCCGCGTTCAATCTATATCGGGTTGTCGATGTTCACAAAGCTGACATTTAATTGTGGAAAACGAGAAGCTAACCATTGCGATAGTGCTCGAATCCCTAATGTCTCACTTGCGTGATGGCCGACCGCGAAATACGGAACCCCTAATTCCCTTGCTTCCAGAACTGTGCGCTCACTAATCTCGCCGCTCAGGTAGGCCTGAGCGCCTGCGTCTGCCGCTTTTTCGAGATAGTCTTGTGCCGCACCACTGCAAAAAGCAACTCTTCGTATTGAAGGGGGAGAGTCTACGGGCAAAACATAAGGCACCCTCCCGAGAACCTCGGTTAGTTTGTCAGTGAGTTTTTCAATTGTTACAGGTGAGTCAAACTCTCCCTGCAAGACAAGGGGCTCGTCCGGAAGAGGCGTTACATCTTTTATTTTTAGCAAGCGCCCGAGCTCGTGGTTATTACCTACCTTTTCATTGGCATCAAGAGGTAAGTGATAGGCAATGAGGTTAATATCGTGCTCAAGAAGCTTCTTAATTCGGACTCTTTTTATTCCGGTAATTCTCGGATTTTCATTCTTCCAGAAATAGCCGTGGTGAACAATAATTGTGTCTGCCCCCCTCTTCACGGCCTCATTGATGAGAGCCTCTGAGGCCGAGACGCCGCAGACGATATCCTTGACCTCTTTTTTGCCCTGGATCTGCAGTCCGTTGGGGCAGTAGTCTCGAAATTTTTCCGGCTCCAACAGTTCGTTGAGCGCCTCCAGAAGTTTTTGGATTTTCATCGAATTCTTCCCATATAAAAACTGCCGGGAATCCCAGCAGTCTTAAATATCACAAATAGCTTACGGCATGACTAAACCGCTGCCGCCGGCACCTTCAGGAGGCGTGAAGCCGGGCTGACCCGGAACCACAATCTTGCTTGCGGCTGCGCGGCGCAGTTCCTGCAGCTCTTTCATGGTCTTTTCAACGCCGGCCTTAGCGGCTTCGCGATAATTTGCGACAGCGGCTGCCAAGTTGTCGGCTTCGATATCAAAGGAGATCGGAAGAGCGCCCATCTGAGTCATGATCTGAGCTTCGCCGGTGTAAATAACCTTGCGGCTCTCGTCCACTTTGCCATCTGCTGATAAAGGCACCAGGCAGCGAATCACACCGATCTTTCTGTCGGTGTAAATTTCTTCGCGGAAAAGGTTGGCCGCATCCATCTGCTCCTGGCCCTTTTCGGCTTCAGTCTTAACTTCTTCAGTCATTTATCTATTACTCCTCAAATTTTATTCTGTGTATTCTGACTCGAGATTTGACTCCGGATTTGCAAAGAGGCTCAAACAGAGCCTCTTTCCCGTAATCATCTGTAAACCATGACGGGAATCTTGGAATGAGTCAGAACTTTTTGAGTTTCACTGCCTAAAAGCACGGCTGCAAAGCCCTGTCTGCCGTGAGAGGCCATGAAAATCAAATCGCAGTTGTATTCATTGGCGGCGTCAATAATCGCTTCGGCCGGAGAGAAGGATTTGAAAGCCACAACTTCGCAGTTGATGTCTTTTTTCTCAACCAGTTCTCGAGCGATTTCCAGTCGTTCCTGAGCCATTTCCTTAACTCTGGAATCGTATTGATCAATACTTTCAGGTCTGTACTCAGAGAGATTGGTATAGCTGTAAGGCTCAATAACAGTAATGATGACAATAGAGGAACCCAGAGCCTTGGCAAAATCGGCCGCAGCTTCAAGCGCTTTATCAGAGAGTTCGGATCCGTCTGTCGGAACCAAAATACGGTTATACATAGCTGACCGTCCTTTTAAGAATTTTATTTACCCATAAGTGTAATAGGATTTGTTACATTCCGTTAAGTTTTATTTAGTGTCGATCCCCGTAATGTGGTTGATCGCGACAGAGGCGGCGGCCAAGCCCAAAGCTGCTGTTACTACAACGGAAGATCCATAGCCGGCACAAGATAGGCCGGCGCCGACGTCACACACTCCTTCCGGACGTTTAACGGGGTCTGCGGTGTAAACACAAGGAATGCCGAACTTCTCAATTCTCTTTCCTGCTTTTAGTTTAGGAAACCCGTATTTTTTGCGAAGGTCGTAACGCATTCGGGATAAAAGAGGATCTCCGGTCGTTCGGGCTAAATCCTCGTGAATAATGTTCATGGCACTCGTCTTGCCACCGGCCGCGCCGCACGCAACTATGTATTGCTTTCTTTTTTTACAGACGGCCGCCATAGCTGCTTTAACTTTAACGTTGTCAATGCAGTCAAGAATGATGGCGTCTTCCGGCAGAAGCGATTCTGCGGTTTCTACTTCGATGAAATCTTCAATCTTCCTGCAGTCGCAGAGCGGATTGATCGCGTGGATTCTTTCTGCCGTCGCATCGACTTTCGGTTTACCATAAACCCCTGTCATCGCCTGCAACTGACGGTTCGTATTGCTCTCTGCGACATTATCTAAGTCCACCAGCGTGATGCGGCCAACGGCCGTACGAGCTAAAGCTTCCGCTGCCCAAGAACCCACGCCTCCTAAACCGACCACACAGACATGAGCATTTTTTAAGCGTTCGGCACCGGCTTTGGTGTAGAGTTTTGCAACGCCGCCAAAGCGTCTTTCGTAATCGAGCGGATATTTGTTCTCTTCAGCCATTTTCAACTTCTATTCGTCAGACACCGTCCTCAAAAGAAACTTCGTCTTGCCCTAATGTTTCTTTGATAACTCTTTTAATTACAGATGGGATAATTCATAATGTCAACAAAGCTCGTGAAAGAAAAACAAGCTTACTAACAATGATTATCGGAGGTTAAATGAAGATTTTAGTTCCCATCGACGGAAGCGAGTTCAGTAAACACTCAATTGAATTTGTCACTTCACGTGCAACTCTCTTAGGACACAACCCTGAAATCGAACTGCTGAGCGTGCAGGCCCCCGTTCCCGCAAGAGCCTCCAAATTAATCGGCAATGGCTCCCTGAGCGGTTATTACGACGAGGAAGCCAACGTCATTCTTGAACCTGCAATCGAAGCACTGAAAGCCGCAGGCGTCAAAGCTACCGCCCGCTATGCTGTCGGCGAAGCCGCTCCGACAATCGCAAAAGTTGCTGAAGAATCCGGCGCCGATCTGATCATCATGGGTTCTCATGGCCGCTCTGCCTTGAAGGGCCTCCTGCTTGGTTCGGTTACCAATTCCGTCTTGGCGCTCTGCGACAAACCCGTCCTGATCCTGCGCAACAAACCGGCGCCCACTAATGACTCTCTGAAGGTCGGCGTTGCGATCGACGGCTCCAAGTATGGTGAAGCCGCTGTCGAACACATTCTTAAGAACCACGATATTTTCGGCGACCATCCGACGTTCTATCTGATGAACGTCGTCAGTGACTACGCCGGTGTCGTTATGCCGGATATGGCCGGTATGGCGCTCCCGACAATGAATGAATCCGAAGTTCGCGCCATGCAGCAGGAATCTTTTGATGAAGCCGTCGGCCCGAGCCGTAAAGCTTTCCAAGACAAAGGCTTCAAGACAGAAGAAATCTGCCTGGTCGGCAATCCCGGCGACGAAATCGCAGCTTTCGCTAAGAATGAAGGTTTAGATCTCATCGTCATGGGAACACGCGGCTACGGCGCTTTCAAAGCCGCCGTCCTCGGTTCGACCGCTACGCGTATTGCCGCGATCAGTGACACGCCTCTGTTGGTAATTCAGGCAAACTAACGCCGACGGACGTTTAGAACAAACCACACTTACTCAAGGGCGTCCATCGAGGCGCCCTTGTTCATTATAAAAATGACAAAAATCCTCAAAATCGCCGCCTTCATGGCCCTCCTGCACTGCGGTTTTACTTCTTCGCGCGTTATTTCCACCCTTTATGCCCTGCATTACGGGCAGCCTGCGTGGATGGTCGGCGTGATTTTGAGTACTTATGCGGCGATTCCGGCACTGATCTCAATTCATGTCGGGAAATTCATCGATAAGATCGGGGTTCGTATCCCGATCACGGTTTCTTTCCTGATGATCTCGGCGGCGTGCCTGATGCCGATTCTTTTCCCGTATGAGCAGTTTGGCTTTTGGCCTATCATCGTGACGTCTTTGCTTGCGGGTACAGGATTTGTTTTTACGCTCATCAGCGGCCAGGGCTTAATCGGACATCTCTCAAATAATAAAAATCGGGCAACGGCTTTTACCTATCAATCCATCGCCTTTTCAATTTCGGGGTCAACCGGACCGGTTGTAGCCGGCTACCTGATCGATCACGGAAGCTACTATTGGGCGTTCGGCGGCGCGCTGACTTTTGCGCTCCTCGGCGGCGGAATCTTTCTGCTCCAGGCACGCGGCCTACCCTCGGCCTTTAACAAATCTCAGGCTAAAGATAATCGGCATCACAGTGCCTTTGAATTATTCAAAGATGAGAAAGTCAGAAACGTTCTGCTTGCGTCTGCCTTCGTTTCTATGGCTTGGGATCTTCAGGCCTTCATGATTCCGGTTTACGGCACCGAAATCGGATTAGACGCCGTCGCCATCGGCTGGCTGTTAAGTACATTCTCCATCTGCACGTTTGCCGTCCGAGTTTTCATGCCGATCCTTTCTCAGATGTTCAAAGAATGGTCCATCATTATTTTCGTGATGATCTCAGCCGGTCTGACTTATATTGTTTTTCCTTTTACGACATCGCTCACGCTTCTCTTCCTACTTTGCGGATGGCTCGGCGCCTCTCTCGGAGCTTCTCAGCCGAACGTTCTCTCGCTGCTCCATCAGGTAACTCCTGACGGCCGCGTAGGCGAAGCGATCGGAATCCGAACCATGCTGATGAACGCCAGCCATGCGATTTTGCCCCTGCTCTTCGGTTTCGGCGGTTCGGTGATCGGAGCCGCATCGGCATTTTGGGCAACCGGGGCCTTAATGGTCGGAGCCGGTGCAAAAATCGGCTACTCCGTTAGAAATATGCGCGACCCCGCTGAGAAACTCGTGGAAGACAAGGCAATTGAGCAGGAAGAGAATATCGACTTCAAAAAAAAATGACAAATAATCCCGTAGTTATTGCAAGGGGGGGGGTAACATCAATAAAGTAATTACTTATGGTTATTTTTCCGTAGAATAATTACAATAAGGTAGAAGCTGCGAAAAACCCTGTTTCGATAGAGACAGCGGATTCGATTACACATTACAACAGCAAATAACACAAGCCGATTACGATTAAGTTGCCGGAGGGAGGGTAATTTTGAACACTGGGGAGACAACCGTTCTCGTTGTGGAGCCGGATCTTGACACACAGCGAGTCTATCGTCAGCGTCTTATTCATGATCCTGACATTAAACTGATTGGCATTTGTTCAAGCATTGCCTCTGCGACTGCATTGCTTGCTCAAACAAACTGCGACATCCTGTTCACGGAACTCAACCTTCCGGACGAGGACGGCTTGGATTTTATCCGCCGCGCCTCCGAAGATCTCGCGGTTCAAAATATCGTTGCCGTCACTTCCAAAAACTCAGCTGCCGATATTGCTGCTGCCGTCGAAAACGGCGCTGTCGGCTATATCACGAAGCAGGACTCCGACCTTCACGATGTCGGAAACTACATCCGCATTCTGCGTGCGCATGGAAGTCCGATCAGCCCAACCGCAGCGAGGGTCTTAGTTGATGCCCTACGCCGGAAGCCGACCGTCAAGCCGGTCGTTTCCGTTGCGGCAAGTCGGCCTGCCGTTGCAAATCCCTTGTCACCAAGAGAAACCGAAGTTCTCAATCTTCTTGCCCGAGGCATGAGCTTCGCAGAGATCAGTTCGGTCTTAAACATCTCTTGTCACACGGTCACGGCGCACATCAAGAAGATTTACCGCAAGCTTCAAGTACATTCCCGAGGGGAAGCGGTTTACGAAGCCGCCCAGCTTGGAATTCTTCCGTCCATGTAAGACAAAAGCCGAAGGCTCGCACCTTCGGCTTTTTCTTTCAGCTGGTTTTCTATTTCTTCAGAACCCAGTCGCCGCTCTTGCCGCCGTGCTTTTCCAGCAAACGGATGTCGGTCATGCACATTCCGCGGTCTACAGCTTTAAGCATGTCGTAGATGGTCAGAAGGCCGACTTGAACAGCCGTTAGGGCTTCCATTTCAACGCCGGTTCTGCCTTTGGTTTCACAGGTCGCCACACAGCGCACTTTGCTTTCTTCCGGATAGAGTTCAAAGTCAACGTTCACATGCGTTAGGGCAATCGGATGGCAAAGAGGAATCAGATCCGGTGTCTTCTTCGAACCCATGATGGCAGCAATACGTGCAACCGCCAGAACGTCTCCTTTCTTAGCGTTCCCCTTTTCCACCAGGGCAAAAGTCTCCGGATGCATGCTGATCCAGCCCTCGGCGATACCGATGCGATGGGTTTGATCTTTATCGGCAATATCCACCATATGGGCTTCGCCCGCCTGGTTGAAATGAGTCAACTCGGACATATAAATACCTTTTTAGAATTAGTTACAGCAAAAAACAGGATTACTGTTATATTTTTCCTTACTGCTTGAATGATAAATATTATTGGATAAAAACGGAATGACTTTGAAACCGCTGCTCTCTCTGTGTCTCTCCTGTATTCTGGCTGCTGCGCCGATCGCGGGAACCTATGCACAGAACTACAATCTGCCGAACCTCGGTGCGGCAGGTGGTTCGGCCCTGTCTCCGATGCAGGAACATCAGCTCGGCGAAGAGATCATGGTCGAAGTTCGCTCCGATCCTACCTATCTGAATGACCCGGAGACCATCGACTACTTGATGCGTCTCGGCTACAAACTCGTCTCTGCCGGTCCGGGTTCCAGCTATTCCTTCTTCTTTTTCCCGATTCGTGATCCTTCCATCAACGCGTTTGCGCTTCCCGGAGGTTTCATTGCCGTTCATACAGGACTTGTCACTGCAGCATCCAGCGAAAGCGAGCTCGCTTCCGTTCTTTCTCACGAAATCGGACACGTTACGCAGCGCCATATTGCCCGAATGATTGAAAACCAAAAAGGCAATTGGGCTGCAACCCTAGGCTCTCTGCTGGTCGCCATTTTGGCGGCACGCGCCGGTTCGGCAGACGGCGCTGCAGCCTCGGTCATCGGCACCCAGGCCGCTCTTGCTCAGAATTATTTATCCTTCTCCCGCGACGCCGAACGCGAAGCAGACCGTGTGGGCTTTAATTCCTTAGTCCGTGCCGGTTTCGATCCGAAAGGCATGGAAAACTTCTTTGAACGCCTGGACTTCAATAACCGCGCTTATGAAGGCTCGCGCGCCGCACCGGCTTACCTGCGCACGCACCCGCTGACCATTGATCGTATGAGCGAAGCTCAGAACCGTTCCCGCATGGCCGGCAAAAGAAATCACAAAGACTCTCTGGACTTCTTTCTCATTCGTGCGCGTCTTCGCGTTCTTCAGTCCAACCGTTACCAGGGATGGTCGGATGCCGCAGACTACTTCAAAAACGAACTGAAAACCGCCACCGGTTATCAGGCAATCGGAGCCCACTACGGTTTGGCTGTTGCTGCACAAAGAATGAAAAACAAGGCCGAGGCGCTTAAACAGATTGAAATTGCACAGAAGATGGCCGGAGGAAACTCGGCCATCATCAACAAACTGCACTCAAATCTCGTGTTTGAGTCTTCTCCGGCCAACCGCGCTCGAGGCCTGCAGCTTGCCAAAAACGCTCAGCAAAAAGCGCCCTTATCCACGATGCTCGTCCTTAATTACGGCGACCTGCTGCTCAAGGATAAGAAATACAACGATCTTCTGACCTTCCTGCGCCGACAACACGCGTTATCCAAGTCG
>ENA-UEPN01001653-UEPN01001653.1-human-gut-metagenome-genome-assembly--contig:-NODE-1653-length-11321-cov-5.429740_pt1 | contig 11321 bp, 12 predicted proteins | sample MGYA00242897_ERZ507910 | MGnify/ENA primary metagenome ERZ507910 (study PRJEB26167, sample SAMN06115525) | human gut metagenome | host: Homo sapiens | place: China:Jiangxi | collected 2015-08-20...
TAAGCAGTGATTTTAAATCTTGCAGTTGCATATCTTTAAGGCATTTTGTATTATAACTCTATCTGACGGCATCTGAAAAAGCGCATCCGGACCGGGTTGCCGCATGAGCAAAGCGTACACGCACGTCTTATAAAAACCGTGTTGTCCCATACTTCGTATCATGGCCCACAGTTCCACAGGCAAAGGACCCGAACCGGCCACATCCTGTACCCAATCCATATAGTATATCAAATGTTCCAGTATCAGGGAAGCTTGGAAATCCTCTTCTTTCCTGTCACATAAATCCAACACCCTTTTCCATAAATATACGCCGATTCCTCCCATCCCGTAAAAATCCGTATCTATGTCGGGACATTGGTTTATCAACTGTATCATACGGGAATCTATATGTTTCAGATAGTCGGGCGACACGGTATAATCCGGCCTGTCCCATGAACTTTCCATCACACAGCACGTGGCATGCACCATATTCGGCACCTTATAACGGTCTTCATACAATTTGCCCACGGCATCTGCCGCCCGTTGGTATGCCTCCACGTCCGACAACAACAAATCCAGACAAGACACAAGCCGCCCCGTAAACTCCTCCTCCATCATATTATCTTCATCGATGGATACGCGCAACTCCGGTGTGGCATCCAACATCTCCGCCAACCCCGTTGTATCCGTGCCAACCAAAGGTATTTTATGACGCATCATCTCAATAGCCGTATAGCTGCATTGTTCATGAAAAGAAGGCATTACGCCGATATATGCAGACCGATAAACGTCTTCCACCTCACTGCTTGACACTTTCCCTAAAAAGGAGACACGACCTTGCAAATCCCTGCACTGCGACAAATAAAGTTGAAAATCCCCGTCCCCGGCAACCACCAAACGGATATCCGCATATTTGTCTGCAATATGCCTGAACGCATGAATCAAATAGTTCAACCCTTTAATCTCGTCCAAACGACCGACAAACAGAATTATGCGGCCATTTCCTACATTTTTATCTTTGTCGAAACATAAACCATCCCCCAAACCATTATAAACCAAGTGCATCTTATCCGAAGAAACGCCATAGCCTTCAGCCAGAATCTGTTGTGTATCTTTTGACAAGACAATGACCTCGTCTGCCAAATGCAAAAACTCTTTTTCGTTTTCTACGCCCGCCAACAAGCCTCTTTCCTTGTCATCTTTCGGTTGATACCCTTCGGCTATCAGTTCACGGAAACGGGTCTTGTTACCTTTCAACTCGAAACACCACCCTAAATAGTGTACCGTAAAAATAATCCGGCAATCAAAGTATTGCCCTTTCAGCAAAGCGGCAAGCGGCTTATGCTGGAAATAGTTGAAATGGAACACCAACCGCTCATCATCCTCCGCCTTGATATGCCTGGCTAAAAAATAAAACACATTGCGGCAATAAGGCTCATTCTCCATGCCCGAAAACAAAGCCGGAACCTTGTAATGACGGCATCCGCGTTCGTCTTCCGCTATCGAATACTCTTTCACATCCGAAAACATGTCCACAAAAGACACTTTCACGCCGGAATGTCCAAAAAGCCCGTCTGCCAACAAACGTACATAAGTGCCTATGCCATAATTGGCCGCACGGCTCGCATTATTGAAGATGAATATGTGCATCATACCAGTATGGATTTTAATATATAATAAGCACATCCCCCGTCTATGCCTAACGGCTTCTCGATATATTCCGCCTCTGGAAATGTGGGTTCGTTCAAAACATCCATGAAGTCCAACGTCCGGCAAGACAGGTTGTTCCTTTCCACCGTGTCCTGTAATTCCATCATATACCGGCTGTCGAACGTCGTCACAGCCTCCACGCTTTGGCGCAGACCAAGGTAAAGCATCAATCCCCTCAAACCTGAACGTACAGACATGTCTGTCAGCCTACGCGGATCACGTTCCATAATCTTGCGGTCTATGTCTTCCAAGATGTCATTCAAGCTACATTCCACCAAACCGCGTTTACAGAGGAACGTCGTGCCGTAACCGATACCGGCCAAACCGCGTTCCAAACCTACCGGCATATCGGTATGCACCCCGTCATACACTTGTTGGAACAACTCCCATGCGTACTCGCGCATCACCTCGTCCCCATAAGCATCAGCATACAGATACAACGCGACCACCACGCCCATCTTGCCATGAAACAGCCCAAGCTCTTGCAGATAACCACTCCGTAACAGCAAATAATCCGCGATTTTATCCATTTCTTCTTTCATACACTTACTAAGTAACAAACAACCGTATTCTTGCTTCATACAACCTGGTTCATATTCTGACGGAAATAGGCTATAGTCTGCGACAAACCTTCATCCAACCCCACCACCGGCTTCCACCCGTCCAACACGGATGCGGCCAATGTAATGTCTGGCCGCCGTCGACAGGGGTCGTCCTGTGGAAGAGGTTTATACACAACAGGCGATCGGGAACCGATCATGCGTAACACCCGTTCCGCCAAATCGTTTACCGAAATCTCGTAAGGGTTTCCGACATTGATGGGGCCATGCGGCACTCCGTCCCGCATGGTGCGGACTATCGCCTCTATCAAATCTGTCACGTACTGGAACGAACGTGTCTGAGTGCTGTCGCCATGGATAGTCAAAGGCTCGCCGCGAAGTGCCTGCACAATGAAATTGGACACTACACGACCGTCCTCCGCACTCATCTGCGGCCCGTATGTATTGAATATGCGAATGATACGTGTATCTACACCGTATTCTTCATGATAGTCGTGGAACAAGGTCTCGGCACCTCGTTTCCCTTCGTCGTAGCAACTGCGGATACCGAAAGGATTCACATTGCCCCAATATGATTCGTTTTGGGGCGAGACCTGCGCATCACCATACACTTCGCTGGTGGAAGTAAACAGGATTCTTGCCCCTTTCTCTTTGGCCAGTTCCAGAAGATGGATGCTGCCAAGGACGGAAGTCTTGAACGTATGTATCGGGGATTTTTGATATTGCACAGGAGAAGCCGGACAGGCCAAATGGTAAATCTCATGCAATGCCCCGGATACGGGCAACCCATTTACGATATCATGCTCAAAGAACCTGAAATGCGGAGAGCATAACAAATCTGCCACATTGGCTATCCGGCCGGTCTGCAAGTTATCCACACAGATGACTTCCCCATAACCTGATTGAAGAAGCCTCCGGCAAAGATGGCTTCCTACGAAACCCGCACCACCTGCAACCAACGCCCTAAGATTTGTTTTCCATTCTTGTTTTGTCATGGCCTTACGTTTAAGTTTATGCAAAGAATGTGATTTGACTCCGTTTCGCCAAATTTTGAATGATGTTTTTATAGTTCCAAAGGCCATTTTCACCCTAAAGTGTGAAAATTATCGTTTTTTTTTTATTATTCTATTAAAAGGATTTTTATACCTTTGCGACAGTTAACTTGATTTCAATGGAGCTGTTATGAAAACTCAACCCACATATTTTATTCCTTACATATCACCGGAGGAATACGAAAAAACGAAGCCGCTTATAGAAGCTTTCAAGATATTTTTCGGAAGTACCACATATATCTATATTATCGATTACTTTAAAAGGGATTTCCTGTACGTATCCGACAAAATCGCCAGACTTTGCGGGGAGAAAACGGACGGAAGCAAAGGTTTCAGTTATGAAACGTACTTGAAACATGTCCCGGAAGAAGAACGGGACATGCTTTCGGAGATTCACGAAAAAGGCCTTGGCCTATTCCACACATTCCCTGCCGGTGAAAGGAAAAGCTTTACCCTGTCCTATGACATAGACCTTATCCGAAACAGGAAAAAAACACTCTTAAACCACAAACTCACTCCGTTTGCGCTTGCCCCGGACGGCCGGGTCTGGATTGCGATATGCATCATATTACCTTCGGCACATAAAGCCCCCGGACACGCCCTCATGCTGCACACGGAGACCGATACGTATTACAAATACGACCTGCTATGCCACGATTGGTACAAAAAGAAAATAAAAGGATTGAGCGAGACGGAACGTGAAATCCTGCTTTTGTCTGCCAGAGGATACACTGAAAAAGAAATCGCCGAACAGACATGCAAGTCGGTAAACACCATCAAAACCACCAAACGGAACCTGTTCAAACGCCTCGAAACGGACACCGTCGTGAGTGTCTGGGTGGACATCATGAACCGCAAGCAGATTTAAAACAAATCCGAATGTGTGCCTGTACGTACTAATGTCTTTTTTAACCTATTTCTACGTTAGCTTGTTCCGGGGTTATCTTTTTTTTCATACTTTTGCAATGGCTAAAGGACTTTTGAATGCACAAGACTGTCATCTACAACGCTGAGAAAACCATCCGTTTCCGTTGCTGGAGCCGGAAAGGATATGCCATATTCAGAAGCCTGCATAGCCACGTCACGATAGGACGCGTATGCAAAAGCATCGCTGACTCCGCATTAAGCAAGGACAAGAACACAATGAACCTTGGAAACGGAAGCAGAGGCAGTGATACCCGAACACAAAAGGAAGAAGAACCACAGCCACCGGAAGGCAGTCCGGAACTATTGTCCATCCTTTTTCTTTTTCCGGCGTCCGGATTATCTGCGGCCATAAAGCTTACGAATATCCCGGAAGCCCCTGTCACGTATTCTCATTTATTTGTCATCCATACAAGCGGAGTGACGAAAGAACCCCACCACATCCATACGGATGCCCATGGGTTTTCTTCGTCACTCCGCTCTTTTTATACTTATTATTATGATAGAAGAACTGGAAAAGAAAGTGCATGAAGGCCAGGCCCTCACACCGGAAGAAGTGATCCGAACAGTAGAAAAGGCGCCCCTTGACGCCCTATGCGATGCCGCCCACCGCATCACGTTGAAATATGCTTCGCGCAAATTCGATTTATGTTCCATCATCAATGCCAAATCGGGACGTTGTTCCGAAAACTGCAAATGGTGTGCGCAATCGGCACACCACCCCACCGGAATAGAAACTTACGGAATCGTCCCGAAAGAGGAATGCCTGCGCCATGCGCGTATCAACGAGCAATCGGGCATACGCCGGTTCTCGTTGGTGGCCAGCGGAAAACGCCCCACAGACCAGGAAGTGGACACATGGTGCGGACATCTCGCGTATCTGCGCGAAACCACCGGACTCAGCCTTTGCGTCTCACTGGGGCTTGCCTCCGAAGAACAGTTACGCAAACTGCGCCAGGCAGGGTCAAGCCGCTACCATTGCAACTTAGAAACAGCTCCTTCCTACTTTGCCCGACTATGTACCACCCATACGCAAGCTGAGAAAATAGAAACTTTACGTGCCGCCCGCCGGGTGGGCATGGAAGTATGCAGCGGAGGCATCATCGGAATGGGAGAAAACATGCGGCAACGTGCGGAACTGGCCTTCACGCTCAAAGCATTGGAAATCCCTTCCATCCCATTGAACCTGCTACACCCCATCAAAGGGACACCGCTCGAAGCCATACCGCCGTTGAGCGAAGAAGAAATCCTGCGCACCATTGCCTTGTTCCGTTTTGCGAACCCTTCCGCATATCTCAGGTTTGCCGGAGGGCGGTCCAAACTGAGCGACGAAACGGTACGCCGGGCCATGTACGCGGGCATCAATTCGGCCATCGCAGGCGACTTGCTCACGACGGTCGGCTCCAATGTAGAAGAAGACATAAAACGAATAAAAGAAACGGGCTATGAATTATGAACTGATTACCGACAACTTCGACCGGGAACACCTGTGGCACCCCTATACCTCCACGATTGACCCGCTCCCAACCTACAAAGTGAGACGGGCGGAAGGTTGTGTCATTACGCTGGAAGACGGCACGGAACTCGTGGATGGCATGTCGTCGTGGTGGTGCGCCGTGCATGGATACAACCACCCGGTATTGAACCGTGCCGTGGAAAACCAGTTGCGGAACATGTCCCATGTCATGTTTGGCGGACTGACACACGAACCGGCCATCGAACTGGGCAAACTGCTATTGGACATAGCCCCTCCTTCCATGCAAAAGATATTCTATGCCGACAGCGGTTCGGTGGCCGTGGAAGTCGCATTGAAAATGGCCGCACAATACCAATATGCTACCGGGAAGCCGGAAAAGAACAACTTCGTGACCATCCGTTCCGGTTACCATGGCGACACATGGAACGCCATGTCGGTATGCGACCCCGTTACGGGCATGCACAGCCTGTTCGGCTCCGCCCTCCCCATACGGCATTTCGTCCCGGCTCCCCAATGCCGGTTCGACGGGGAATGGGACGAAAAAGACATACTTCCGCTGCGCGAGACCATAGAGCGGCACCATAGCGAACTGGCCGGACTGATACTGGAACCCGTCGTACAAGGTGCAGGAGGGATGCGTTTCTACCATCCCCGCTATTTATGCGAGGCGGCAAAGTTGTGCAAGGCATACGGCCTGCTGCTCATCTTCGACGAAATAGCCACCGGCTTCGGACGGACGGGAAAACTGTTTGCATGGGAACACGCCGGAGTGGAACCCGACATCATGTGCATCGGCAAAGCCCTGACGGGCGGCTACCTGACTTTTTCCGCCGTACTGACGACTGACCGGGTAGCCACCTGCATTTCAGCCCACGCCCCGCACACCTTCATGCACGGCCCTACGTTTATGGGCAACCCGTTGGCCTGCACCGTGTCTTGCGCTTCCGTCAGGCTACTCCTGTCTTACGGATGGAAAGAAAAAGTACTACGCATAGAAAGTCAGCTCCGCAGGGAACTGGCTCCGGCCCGCGACCTGCCCCAAGTGGCCGACGTACGGGTGTTAGGTGCCATCGGAGTGATAGAAATGGAACATCCCGTGGACATGGCATGGATGCAACGCCGGTTCGTGGAAGAGGGAATATGGGTACGCCCGTTCGGACGGCTGGTATACGTGATGCCTCCGTTTGTCATCCGGACGGAGGAACTGACAAAACTGACAAGCGGACTCTTGAAAATCGTAAGAGAAATACCCGCTAGACAAAGGCAGCCATTATAAACCGTAACAAACCACACACCGAAAATGGAAACACCGGAGAAAATATATACCGACACGCTCGAAGCCTTGCAACGTTCAGGCAACTTGCGAAACCTGCCACAAGCCGGGCACCGGGACAAATGGATGATACGAAACGATACCGACATGTTGAACTTGTCATCCAACGATTATCTGAGCCTGGCCTCCGACTTGTCACTACGCGATGAATTCATGAAAGGCCTTTCCGAACGCGATTTCTTGCTCTCGGCTTCCTCCTCACGTTTGCTGACAGGCAATTTTCCCGTCCACGACGAACTGGAAGAGATGCTTTCCGGATTGTTCGGACGGGACGGGGCACTGGTCTTCTCCAGCGGTTATCATCTGAATACAGGCATATTGCCTGCCGTGACGGACGCAAGCACACTGATACTGGCCGACAAATTGGTACACGCCAGCCTGATAGACGGCATCCGCCTGTCGGCTGCAAAATGCATCCGCTACCGTCATCAGGATTATACGCAGCTGCAAGCCCTGTTGGAAAAGCACCGTCATGACTTTTCCAGAATCATCATCGTGACGGAAAGCATTTTCAGCATGGACGGCGATGTGGCCCCCCTCTCCCGTTTGGCCGAGCTGAAAAAAACATATCCCAACGTCATGCTTTACGTAGACGAAGCACATGCCGTCGGAGTACGCGGACAAAAGGGACTGGGAATAGCCGAAGAACAAGGCTGCCTGAAGGACATAGACTTTCTGTGCGGCACGTTCGGCAAAGCACTGGCCTCAGTAGGGGCATACGTGGTGTGCAGCCAAACGATAAGGGAGTATCTGGTCAACCGCATGCGTACATTGATCTTTACCACAGCCTTGCCTCCCTTCAATACCGCGTGGACAAAGTTCGTGCTGTCCCGCCTGGACACGTGGGGCGAGCGCCGCGACCGGCTCGCCAAACATTCGCTCCACGTGCGGCAAGCGATACAAGAGAGTGGCAAATCCTGCCCGTCTTCGAGTCACATCATTCCCGTGGTAATAGGAGAAAGCCGCGACACCATCCTGAAAGCGGAAGACATGCAACGCAAAGGATTTTATGTCCTGCCAGTCCGTCCACCTACCGTGCCGGAAGGGACTTCGCGCCTGCGCCTTTCACTCACCGCGGCATTGACCGACGAGGAGACAGACCGTCTCTGCACGACATTGGCTACACTTTAAAGATAGAACAAAAATGAAACAAACATTCATAAAGAAAGAAGGAAATCCCCGGCTCATGTTGTTTTTTGCCGGATGGGGAAGCGAAGAAAACCTGTTCCGACGCCCCGTGGAAGAAGGTTATGACTACCTGCTTTGCTTCGACTACCGCACACTGGATTTCGACTATGCCTCAATCAAGGGCTACACAGAAATCAGACTGTTGGCATGGTCGATGGGCGTGTGGGCGGCAAGCCGGGTCTTCGCAGAGCGTTCCTTTCCGTGGCAAATGAAACTGGCTGTCAACGGGACGCCTTTCCCGATAGACGACCGGCAGGGAATCCCCGAAATGATTTTCAAAGGCACATTGGAGCATTTCTCGGAAGACACGTTAGCACGTTTCCGCCGCAGGATGTGCGGCTCTTCCGGACAAACGGAAGAATTCCTGTCCCATGTCCCCACCCGTACGGCGGAAGAGCTCCGCGAAGAACTGGCCGCACTGGCACAGGTAATAACCACATGTGCAGCCCCTTCCTTCACCTGGGACAAAGCCATCATAGGAAACCGGGACAAAATATTTCCGCCACGCAACCAACACAAGGCATGGCAAGGAACAGAAATCATGGAAACAGAAGCCGAACACTACGATACACCGCTGTTCAGCCGTCTGCTTGAAGGAAAGGGGGAAGAATGGACAAGGCATTGATACGGCAACGTTTTGCGAAAGCTGCCGGCAGCTACGACCGACAAGCCGGAATGCAAAGACACGTGGCCCGGCACATGGCCGGGGCCATCAAAAACCACATCCCCGACAGCAACGGTTGGAACGTGCTTGAAATCGGATGCGGGACAGGGCTGTTCACCCGTGAATATCTCCGTGATGCCCGTCCCGGAAGCTTGCTCCTGAACGACATCTGCCCGGAAGTGGAGCCTTACCTGTCCGGACTGCCGGACACTCCCCGATTCCAATTCCGGGCCTGCGACGCAGAGCCTCTGCCTTTCCCCAAGGGACAGGACTTAATCGTTTCATGCTCGGCCATACAATGGTTCGAGCATCCCGAACGGTTCCTCTGCCAATGCAAGGACTTGCTGAAGACGGAAGGCTATCTGGCCTTCAGCACTTTCGGCCCACAGAACGTAAGGGAAGTGGCCTCGCTCACTTCCGAAGCGTTGCCCTACCGCTCATTAGAGGAACTGCGCCGGATGCTTTCTGGCGTATACCAAATCGTGTACAGCCGGGAAGAACTCCTACATCGCACATTCTCCTCACCCTTGGATGTACTGAAACACTTGCAGGCCACCGGCGTGACGGGCATACGGAACCGGAAATGGACCAAAGGACAACTGGAAGACTTCTGCCGACGCTACCACCGGCAATATGCCGCACCGGACGGAACGGTCTCCCTGACTTACCACCCTATTTATATGATTTGCAAAAAACAAGAACAATGAAAGAAAACGTATTTTTCGTAAGTGGCATCGATACCAACATTGGCAAGAGTTATGCCACCGGCTATCTGGCCAAATCATGGAACGGACAAGGCATCCGTACGATTACGCAAAAACTTATCCAAACGGGTAATACCGGACTTTCGGAAGACATCGAACTGCACCGCTGCATCATGGGTACGGGACTGCTGCCCGAGGATGCCGAAGGACTGACCATGCCCGAAATTTTCAGCTATCCCTGCTCTCCGCATCTGGCGGCCGAGATAGACAAACGTCCGGTGGATTTCGACAAGATAGAACGTGCCACGCAACGGCTCAGTGAGACCTACGATGCGGTCTTGTTGGAAGGAGCGGGCGGCCTGATGGTGCCCCTCACCCGTGATTTGCTGACCATCGACTACATCGCCCTTCACCATTACCCGCTTATTTTCGTCACCTCCGGCAAATTGGGAAGCATCAACCATACCTTATTGAGTCTGGAAGCCATCGCACGCCGGAATATCCGGCTGCACACGGTCGTGTACAACCTATACCCCGAAGAGAAAGACGACATCATCCGGCGCGACACGGAAAGCTACATCCGCCATTTACTGGAGAAGGAATATCCGGAAACCCGGTTCGTGACCCTCCCGCTCATATAGCCGGAAGCCGTGCCCTGCACGATGCTGGCGGCCTTTCATGAAATGGGGTTAGTGGCGCGTCCTGAAGGTGACATCCACTTCCGGCGCGTCGCCCCACGGGTTTTCTGTAATGAAATACGCGGGTTCATCGTGACCATCTGCGGTGCGCTTTCGGCTTACTACTTCTTTGAAAACAAACCGGAGACATTGCCCGTGCACATGGAAACACCTACGCAAATGAGACTTCTCGCTTGAAACTTATCCCGAACTCGCGTAAATATGATTGGAAGATTAAGAGAGGCCAAAGCGAGGACATAAGCCTATGAGATAGGATTGTTACACTTTCCTAAAGTTGGATAATAATTGAAAGTGATTTCTTCGCAAGTGCAGCAAGCAACACTGATTTTGGAGGACATACTGAAGCCAAAACAATATCTTGAAACGATGGGGATATTTTCTGATTATCTTTATACGGCCGTATTGGTCCTGCGAACAATGTGGAGTCTGTAAGTTCTATTGTATCGCCCTTTGAGGGTGACTTGAATTTTTCAGAGTATGAAAAAGACAAGATGTTGACTTCAGATAATTGTTCTGTGATAAAATGCTTGAGGTCTAGAGCCGTACTATTGGATATGTAGTCCGCCAGCACATCCTGAAGAATCCAAATAGTATAACCTCCCCAAGTATTGGCTGCTTGCGATTTGACTATCATTTGACTAGCCATCCGTGCCCACACCTGCCTATAATTTATGCCAGGTGCATTATGTGGTTTTCCTAAAATGCAATCTTCAAAAGATTGAGGGATGCAACTTCTAATACGTTTATTTCCTCCTGATGTGCTTGAAGTCATTACTTCCACAATATAGGGTGAACCAATTGGGAAATCTTCAATCATGATGTTTCCATTAACAAGTGCAAGCGTATAGCCCGCTACAGTCAGTTTTCTTTTTAACTCGTTTTCTGACATACCTGTCTGTATGGAAGCAGATTCCAAACTAACCCTTCCGAGCCTGGAAAGCACATAATCAAATGTGTAATCAAACAAAGCATTATCTTCTGTTGATTGTTCCTTTACATATTTTACTTTTGTTTCCGCCCAAATCCCAATTC
>ENA-UEPN01001658-UEPN01001658.1-human-gut-metagenome-genome-assembly--contig:-NODE-1658-length-11288-cov-3.331193_pt1 | contig 11288 bp, 9 predicted proteins | sample MGYA00242897_ERZ507910 | MGnify/ENA primary metagenome ERZ507910 (study PRJEB26167, sample SAMN06115525) | human gut metagenome | host: Homo sapiens | place: China:Jiangxi | collected 2015-08-20...
TTTTTCCATAAAAACTAAAAGGAAAACGCACATTAAGTCATTCTCAAATGGAATTATCCAATCAAAAAAGACGGAAACAAGTGATAATTCTATCAAATGTTCATCCCGCCAATCAACGAGAATCGCTTAAAAATTTCCATCATGCATCCTTATCCGAATTAGAGGATTTATTTGTACTTTTGCTCGCAAACAAAAACACTCAACAGTTATGGTGCTCAATTATATTTGGATTGCCTTCTTCCTAATCGCCTTTGCAGTTGCATTGGTTAGACTTGTTTTTCTAGGAGATACCCAGGTCTTCCCCGAGATTATCAATTCAACCTTCAGTTCTTCCAAAACTGCATTCGAGATTTCATTGGGATTGACCGGCGTACTTTCACTCTGGCTCGGAATTATGAAGATAGGCGAGAAAGGGGGAGTCATTGCTTTGTTCTCTAAATTGTTGAGCCCTCTGTTTTGCAAACTTTTTCCGGAGATTCCCAAAGGGCATCCGGTGACCGGGAGCATTTTTATGAATCTGGCGGCAAATATGCTGGGATTGGACAATGCTGCCACACCGTTAGGTTTGAAAGCGATGGAAGGCTTACAGGAACTAAACCCAAAGAAAGACACAGCCACTAATCCGATGATTATGTTTCTGGTCTTAAATACCTCCGGGCTGACACTCATTCCGATCAGCATCATGGTATATCGTGCCCAACTGGGGGCAGCTCAACCGACTGATATTTTTGTACCCATTCTTCTTGCCACTTTCTTCTCAACGCTTGCCGGAATTATCACTGTCAGCATTTACCAGAAAATAAACTTGCTTAACCGCACTATCTTGTTATTTCTAGGAGGAATAAGCCTTTTGGTAGCAGGTATCATCTATTTCTTCAATACTCTTTCCCGAACACAGATTGATATTTATTCCACCACCACTGCCAACGTCTTCTTATTCTTGATAATTATCGGTTTCATCATAGCAGGAATGAAAAAGAAAATCAACGTATATGATGCTTTCGTAGAAGGAGCAAAAGAAGGATTCAGTACCGCTGTACGCATCATCCCCTATCTGGTTGCAATCTTGGTTGCAATTGGTGTTTTCCGTGCTTCCGGTGCGATGGATTATCTGATTGACGGCATCGAAGGTGCAGTCAAACTATGCGGCATCAACAGCGATTTTGTGGGCGGACTGCCTACTGCCTTAATGAAACCGTTAAGCGGAAGCGGGGCCAGAGGACTTATGGTAGATGCCATGACGACTTACGGTCCGGACTCCTTCGTCGGGCGTCTGGCGTGTATCTTTCAAGGCTCTACTGATACTACCTTTTATATCCTCGCTGTCTACTTTGGCAGTGTAGGTATCGTAAAAACCCGCCATGCGGTGCCTTGCGGACTGTTAGCAGACCTGGCAGGAGTGATTGCGGCTATCTTTATTTGCTACCTTTTCTTTGGATAAAAGAGGATTATCAGAATACTTTATCTATCTTTGCCCGTCTTTAAAAATGAGAAAAGTATGATTAGTTATCAGACAGAAGGCATTGAAATGCCTGCCATCAAGAAAAGGGAAACTACAGAATGGATAAAAAAGGTTGCTGCCGACTATGGAAAAAGAGTCGGTGAAATAGCTTATATCTTCTGCTCGGATGAAAAGATTCTGGAAGTAAACCGCCAATATTTACAACATGATTATTATACGGATATCATTACTTTCGACTATTGTGCCGGCAACCGTCTTTCGGGCGATTTATTCATCAGCCTGGATACTGTCCGCACGAATGCAGAGCAATTCAACCAACCGTATGAGCGGGAGCTTCACCGCGTCATTATACATGGTATCCTGCATCTCTGCGGCATCAATGACAAGGGTCCCGGAGAACGCGAAATAATGGAAGCAGCAGAAAACAAGGCATTGGAAATGCTGAGTATCTGAACCGCTTCTTCCATTAATATATCAAGCACTCCCTGTCACCGGATGCTGTCTTCTCCGATTTTCAAACTCTGCATACGTTTTGAACCACCTAAGTCGTTTCATTAGCCGGACTATGCATTTCCATCCTTTCGGTTATGCCTGTCTGTAAGTCGGATTACTACAGACTTCCACAGTGGACTGTATAGTCTGTTACGGCAGACCGTACAGTCCACCGTAGCAGACTGTACGGTCTGCTGCAATGGACTGTAATAATCTTCCGTTTAAAAGCCTTTGACTGACCCTAAAAAACGGCTTATCCTTCCCTTGGTCGGTGAGTATGAAATGTCGAATCCCCAAAAAGAGAACTTCAATAAGAAAACACTCGATTCCTGACAAAATAATCCCTCGATTCTCTTTTTTATCATCCTTTTTCCTCTCTCTATCATTTTCTAACAATCCCTCAACCTACTTTCTGACAACTTTTTAGTAATTTTGCCACGGTAAAAAGAAATAAATCAATGGATTTTAAGTACGACGTAATTGTAATTGGTGCCGGACATGCCGGTTGCGAAGCAGCCGCTGCCGCAGCGAATCTGGGTTCAAAGACTTGCCTTATCACGATGGATATGAATAAGATTGGGCAAATGAGTTGCAACCCGGCTGTGGGAGGCATCGCAAAAGGACAAATCGTAAGAGAGATAGATGCGCTGGGAGGATACATGGGAATTGTAACCGACCGCACTGCTATCCAGTTCCGCATGCTCAACCGCTCAAAAGGACCTGCCATGTGGAGTCCGCGTGCGCAGTGCGACCGCGGTAAATTTATCTGGGCATGGCGTGAAATATTAGAGAACACACCCAATCTGCATATCTGGCAAGATACAGTAGAGGAGTTGATAGTCGAAAATGGTGAAGTAACCGGACTGGTCACTTGCTGGGGAGTTACATTCCATGCAAAATGTATCGTGCTGACCGCAGGAACTTTCCTGAACGGGCTGATGCATATCGGCCGCAAAAAGCTGGCGGGAGGACGAATCGCCGAACCTGCTTCTTACCATTTGACCGAGTCTATCACTCGTCACGGAATCATTGCAGGACGAATGAAGACCGGTACTCCTGTTCGTATTGACGGTCGCAGCGTACACTATGAACTGATGGAAACACAAGACGGAGAAAATGACTTTCACCGTTTCTCTTTCATGAGCGAACCGCGCAAACTGAAACAACTGCAATGCTGGACTTGCTTTACAAATGAAGAAGTACACAAGATTTTGCGTGAAGGACTCCCCGACTCTCCCCTTTTCAACGGACAAATTCAGAGTATCGGACCTCGCTATTGCCCCAGTATAGAAACCAAAATCGTAACCTTCCCGGATAAAGAACAGCATCAGCTTTTCTTGGAACCCGAAGGCGAAACAACGCAAGAACTTTACCTCAATGGCTTCTCTTCTTCTCTGCCAATGGATATCCAACTTGCGGCCTTGAAGAAGGTACCGGCTTTCAAAGACCTGGTTGTTTATCGCCCCGGTTATGCCATCGAATATGATTACTTCGACCCTACCCAACTGCAACACACGTTGGAATCGAAAGTAATCAAGAACTTGTTCTTTGCCGGACAAGTGAACGGAACGACCGGTTACGAAGAAGCCGGAGGACAAGGTATCATTGCCGGCATCAATGCACACATCAACTGCCACGGTGGAGAACCATTCACCTTAGCACGAGACGAAGCTTATATCGGTGTATTGATTGACGACCTCGTGACAAAAGGTGTCGACGAACCCTATCGTATGTTTACCTCACGTGCCGAATATCGCATCCTGCTCCGTCAGGATGATGCCGATATGCGTCTGACCGAACGGGCATATAAACTGGGACTTGTCAAACAAGACCGCTACGAGCACCTGTGCAGTAAACGCGAAGCGGTAAACTCCATCATTGATTTTACCAGGAAGTTCTCCATCAAAGCAGCACTCATCAATGACGCTTTGGAACATTTGGGAACCGCCCGCCTCACTCACGGATGCAAATTAATAGACTTGATAAACCGCCCGCAAATAACAATAGAAAGTATTGCCGAGCATATCCCCTCGTTCAAAGAAATGCTGAATAATATAACCGACCGCAAAGAAGAGATAATCGAAGCAGCCGAAGTTCTTATCAAGTATCAGGGATATATCGACCGTGAGCGAATGATTGCCGACAAGATTCACCGCCTGGAAGCTATCCGCATAAAAGGCAAGTTTGATTATAATTCGCTGAACTCGCTTTCTACCGAGGCCCGTCAGAAATTAATAAAGATAGACCCTGAAACATTGGCGCAAGCCAGCCGCATCCCGGGAGTTTCGCCCAGCGATATCAATGTTCTGCTGGTGCTTCTCGGAAGATAAAAAGGCAATGTTTCACGTGAAACAAGTTATTTAATTATTAAACAATAAAACGCTGGTTATGAGCAAAGAAACGCTATTAGCTAATTTAAGAGAAATACCTGATTTTCCTATCCCGGGTATTTTATTCTATGATGTCACTACACTGTTCAAGAGTGCCGAGTGCATGCAGGAAATGTTGGACACATTATATGAGATGTACAAGGATAAAGGCATCACCAAAGTGGTGGGTATCGAATCACGAGGATTCATCATGGGCGGTGCTTTGGCAGCACGTTTAGGTGCAGGTTTTGTAATGGCACGCAAGCCCGGCAAGCTCCCTGCTGAAGTTCTGGAGGAAACATACGCCAAAGAATACGGCACCGATACCATCCAAATACACAAGGATGCCATCAGTGAAGAGGATGTTGTTTTGCTGCACGACGATTTATTGGCTACAGGCGGAACAATGGCAGCCACCCACCGCTTGGTACAAAAATGTGGTGCCAAGAAAGCATATATCAATTTCATTATAGAATTAAAAGGACTGAACGGGAGAAAGGCATTTCCTGCCGATATCACAGTGGATACACTGCTGCAATTATAAACTTCGCCTGCAGTTGAAAAATGTACCTTTGGGGGTGTGTCAAAACCAAACCGGTCTATCCTATCGTCAGCTGTAGAGGCAGGGGTTGCCTGCCCGAAGACACAAAGCAAACTGTTTTCGGGCGAGCGAACCTCACCCCTACGAACCAAACGACAGTATTATCCAGGTTTTGACACAACCCCATATTCCGAATAATGTATCCGCGAATATCTGCAAATACCCAAACATTACCCCTACAACCAAAGATAGTATATAAACCTTTGGAGCAGACGTATGAAATCCGTCTTTATCCCAAAACAATAATATTGTAACAATATGGAGAAAAAAGAAGAGATTAGCACCAATGAATATCTGAGAGGAATCGTTCTCAACCTTCCCGAAAGCCCCGGCATTTATCAATATCTGAACGCCGAGGGAACAATTATCTACGTTGGAAAAGCCAAGAATTTAAAGCGCAGAGTCTCTTCTTATTTCAACAGAGAACATCCCAATGGAAAGACACGAGTATTGGTCAGCAAGATTGCAGACATCCGTTATATCGTAGTAAAAACGGAAGAGGATGCCCTCTTACTCGAAAATAACCTAATCAAGAAATACCGTCCGCGTTACAACGTTATGCTGAAGGATGACAAAACCTACCCTTCTATCTGCGTAAGTAACGAATACTTTCCCCGCATCTTCAAGACACGTAAAATTATACGTAACGGCTCCGGCTATTACGGCCCGTACAGTCATGTTCCATCGATGTATGCCGTACTCGATTTGATTAAAAAGCTCTATCCTATCCGTACCTGCAAATTAAATCTTACCCCGGAGAATATCAATGCCGGGAAGTTTGATGTCTGCCTGGAATATCATATAAAGAATTGTAAAGGGCCGTGCATAGGACGCCAATCTCACGAAGACTATATGAAAGATATCCGTGAAATCAAAGAGATTTTAAAAGGCGATACACAGATTGTAAGTGACCTGCTGATGGAAGAGATGCAAGCCCTGGCTTCCGAAATGAAATTTGAGGAAGCGCAAAAGATAAAGGAAAAGTATGACCTCATAGAAACCTATCGTTCCAAAAGCGAGGTTGTCAATTCCATCATTCATAATGTCGATGTATTTTCCATTGAAATGGATGAAAACTCGGCTTACATCAATTACCTCCACATTACCAACGGCTGCATAAACCAAGCCTTCACATTCGAATATAAAAAGCGCTTGAACGAAACCAAAGAAGAGCTTTTGCAACTGGGAATCGTAGAAATGAGAGAACGATACAATAGTACTTCACGCGAAATTATCGTTCCTTTCGAGGTGGATATGGAGATGAACAATGTAACTTTCACCATTCCCCAAAGAGGTGAGAAGAAACACTTGCTCGATCTATCCGTCATGAATGTAAAACAATATAAAGTAGACCGCCTGAAACAAGCGGACAAGCTGAATCCCGAGCAAAAGAAAGTACGCATCCTGAAAGAAATACAAGACCAGCTCCACATGGAGAAAATGCCCGCCCACATCGAATGTTTTGATAATTCCAACATCCAAGGCTCGAATGCCGTAGCCGCCTGCGTGGTATTCAAAATGGGTAAGCCCAGCAAACAAGACTATCGCAAATTTAATATTAAAACCGTAGAAGGACCCGATGATTATGCCTCCATGAAGGAAGTTGTCCGACGCCGCTACACACGCCTTATCGAAGAAGGTTCTCCCCTGCCCGACCTCATCATCACCGACGGTGGAAAAGGACAAATGGAGGTCGTTCGTGAAGTTATCGAGGACGAACTTCATCTGCGTATTCCCATTGCCGGACTTGCCAAAGACCGCAGACACCGCACTTCGGAACTGCTTTACGGATTTCCTCCGCTTACCATCGGCATTAAACAAAGCACACCGTTATTTCATCTTCTAGAGAATATACAAGACGAAGTGCACCGATTCGCCATCACTTTCCATCGCGACAAACGAAGCAAGAGTCAGGTAGCCTCTGCCCTAGACAGTATTCCGGGAATCGGAGAGAAGCGCAAAGCCGCCCTTCTGAAAACGTTTAAGAGTGTGGCACGCATAAAAAAAGCAACACTGGAAGAAATAGCCGCCGTAGTGGGCGAAGCTGCCGCTAAAAATATCAAAGAAAGCCTTACAGAATAGAAGGGATTTTTCTACCTTTGCATATATACTATCTGCAAAAAACGATAAAAAATAAAATATGAGAATAGTTATACAACGAGTCACCATCGACGGGGTCTGCAAGTCGGCCATAGAAAAAGGATTAATGATATTAGTAGGTATTGAAGAAGCTGATAATCAAGAAGATGCAGATTGGCTATGTAAAAAGGTAATCGGCTTGAGAGTATTTGATGATGAAAATGGAGTAATGAATAAGTCCATTCTGGAAGCAGAAGGTAATATATTGGTTGTCAGCCAATTTACATTATTCGCCTCCTACAAGAAGGGCAATCGCCCCTCTTACATCCGTGCTGCACGACCGGAAACAGCTATTCCCTTATATGAATACTTCTGCAATGAACTCAGTATCGCTCTTGGACGCGAAGTGGGTACAGGAGAATTCGGAGCCGACATGAAAGTCGAACTTCTGAACAACGGCCCTGTTACTATATGTATGGACTCAAAAAACAAAGAATAATATGACACTGGAAGAAGCACAGAAAGAAGTAGACCGCTGGATTAAAACATACGGCGTGCGCTACTTCAGCGAACTGACCAATATGGCCGTACTGACTGAAGAAGTGGGTGAACTGGCACGTATCATGGCACGTAAATATGGTGACCAATCCTTCAAGGAGGGCGAAAAATGCAACCTTGCAGACGAGATGGCCGATGTGCTTTGGGTACTCCTCTGCCTCGCCAACCAGACAGGTGTAGACCTGACGGAAGCCTTTCATCGGAATCTCGAAAAGAAAACAAACCGAGACAAAGACAGACATAAAAACAACCCCAAATTATAAAGAATTATGGAACATAACCACGATTGTAGCCACAGTCACGAGCATGGTCACGAACATGAGGATGCTCACGACAAGTATATGGAAGCACTTGCCAAATACAACACCCATCTGAATGATGAAGATGTAAAAGCAAAAGTTACCCATTTCATCGAAGAGCATTTGGCTGAAAACAATACACCGGAAGTTAAGAAATTCCTCTTCCACTGCATTGATCTCACCACATTAAAATGTACCGACTCGGAAGAAAGCGTAATGAAATTTACCGAAAAGGTAAACGATTTCGTTGACAAATATCCCGATTTGAGCAATGTAGCCGCCATTTGAGTTTACCCCAATATGGCAGAGATAGTAAACGACACACTGGAAGCCGATAACGTAAATATTGCCTGTGTATCGGGGGGATTTCCCTCTTCACAAACATTCATTGAAGTGAAAGTGGCAGAAACTGCCATGGCTATTCATAGCGGTGCAGACGAAATAGACATTGTCATCTCGGTCGGCAAGTTCCTAACCGGTGACTATGAAGGAATGTGCGATGAAATCGAAGAATTAAAAGCAGTCTGCGGAGACAAGCACTTGAAAGTAATTCTGGAAACAGGAGCACTCGGAAATGCTTCCAACATTAAGAAAGCATCTATTTTATCGATGTATTCGGGCGCAGACTTCATCAAAACTTCTACCGGTAAAGAAAATCCTGCCGCGACCCCCGAAGCTGCCTATGTGATGTGTGAAGCCATCAAAGAATACTATATGGTTACCGGCAGAAAAGTCGGCTTTAAACCTGCCGGAGGCATCAATACCGTGCACGACGCATTGGTTTACTACACTATCGTAAAAGAAATATTGGGCGAAGAATGGTTAACCAATGAATTATTCCGCTTAGGAACAAGCCGTCTGGCTAATCTGCTCCTCTCCGAAATTGTTGGTCAGGAAACTAAATTCTTCTAATCACTACACCATACAACTATTACAACCGATTCCATCGCTGTGAGAAGCAATTCCACGACGATGGAATTGTTTTTATACCAATAAAAGGATAAACAGGAAGTTATTTCTTACGTTCTATCACGTAATCAATATAAGCAGTCAAAGCATCTTTAATGGTTGTATCAGCAGTAGAAGGAAGCAAATCCAATGCTTTATTACGATAATCCACCATCACCTGTCTGGCATACTCTATACCGCCATTCTTTTTCACATAATCGATGAAGAGGGATATTTCTGCATCTGTAGCATCCAAGGATTTAATGCGAAGCGCCAATTGGCACATCTTCTCATCACCCAAAGTATTCAGCACATGCAATGCCGGCAATGTCAACTTACCTTCGCTCATATCATTGCCTGTCGGCTTACCTATCTCACCGGAAGAGTAATAATCGAAAATATCATCCTTAATCTGGAAAGCAATCCCAATCATCTCACCGAATAACCGCGCATTTTGCACCATTTCATCGGAAGAGTTGACAGCTACTGCCCCGGCTTCGGCACTGGCTGTAAAGAGTGCGGCTGTTTTCTTACGAATCACATCATAATAGACTTCTTCAGAAAATTCAGAAGCATTGATATTAGTCAATTGGATAATCTCACCTTCGGCAAGATTCTGCCCAAGCCGTGCCACCAAATCGACAATACGGATAGAACCTGTCATGGCAGAATGTTTCAGACTGGTAGCCAACATATAGTCTCCCACCAACACAGACACCTTATTATTATAAATAGCATTTACCGATGACTGTCCGCGGCGTTTATCACTTTCGTCCACCACATCGTCATGCACCAGACTTGCTGTGTGAAGCAACTCCAATGAAAGAGCAGCATGAAGTGCAGAATAATTGATTTCACCGAATAATTTGGCCATCAGCAACGTCAGAATAGGACGCATCATCTTGCCATTCCTCTGCTTAATATAGGTCAATACCTCACTAAGTAAAGGATTGGAACTTTGAAGCGAAGCGTCAAACAAGGATTTGAACTCTTCAAACTCCTTAACAATAGGCAATCTGATTTGCTGTAACTTGTCCATACAGGTTAATTTGAGCACAAAAGTAGTAATAAAACGCGGAATACGGTATTTTTTTGTACTTTTACCATGAAAAAACTAAAGATTTTTAAGAATGGACAAACTTTTTCTGATGGATGCATACGCATTAATATATCGCGCATACTACGCTTTCATCAAAAGCCCGCGCATTAACTCCAAGGGTTTCAACACTTCAGCCGTACTCGGCTTTGTCAATACACTGGAAGACGTATTGAAGAAAGAAACCCCAACGCACATTGGTGTGGCATTCGACCCTGCCGGACCTACTTTCCGCCACGAGGCATACGAACAATACAAGGCTCAGCGCGAAGAAACGCCCGAAGCAATCCGTTTGTCCGTACCTATCATAAAAGACATTATCCGCGCTTACCGCATTCCCATTCTGGAAATGCCGGGCTATGAAGCCGATGATGTAATCGGTACACTTGCCACCGAAGCCGGACGGCGCGGTATCACTACCTATATGATGACTCCCGACAAGGATTATGGTCAACTGGTGAGTGACAATGTATTTATGTACCGACCCAAATATGGTGACAAGGAATTTGAGGTGATGGGTATCGAGCAGATAAAGGCAAAGTTTGACATTCAGTCACCTGCTCAGGTCATTGATATGTTGGGACTGATGGGCGACTCGTCCGACAACATTCCCGGTTGTCCGGGTGTAGGCGAAAAAACGGCACAGAAGCTCATTGCCCAATATGGCAGCATCGAAAACCTACTCTCCCACACAGATGAGTTGAAAGGGGCATTGAAAACAAAAGTGGAAACTAATCGAAAAATGATTGAGTTCTCCAAATTCTTGGCGACTATTAAAATTGATGTCCCCATTACATTGAACATGGATGAACTGAAACGCGAAGAACCCGACGAAGAGGAACTTCGGAAGATTTTTGAAGAGATGGAATTCCGCACGCTCATCGACCGCGTTTTTAATCGTGAAAAGAAAACGGCTTCGGCAGGTGCGACTTCAATGTCACACAACAAAGCACAAGGCTCACTTTTCGGTGACCAGCCTTCACTATTTGACCAACCGAGCACTTCACCATCTTCACAGGCTTCATCACAAGGCAATCTCTTTGCAGAATTTGAAGACGAGAATACAGAAAACGGAAATTATTCAAATCTCGCATGTTTAGAAAATTCAAAATACGACTATCAACTTATTGATACAGAAGAAAAAAGAACCGAATTAATACAAAAGTTGCTTACAAAAGAAACTTTCAGTCTAGACACGGAAACAACAGGAACCGATCCCATCACCGCAAAACTGGTAGGAATGAGTTTCAGCTACACCGAAAACCAAGCTTTCTATGTCCCCGTTCCCGCCGAACAAAACGAAGCACAAAAAATTGTTAATGAGTTCCGACCGGTATTTGAAAAAGCAGGAGTACTGAAAGTGGGACAAAATATCAAGTACGAT
>ENA-UEPN01001662-UEPN01001662.1-human-gut-metagenome-genome-assembly--contig:-NODE-1662-length-11259-cov-3.854677_pt1 | contig 11259 bp, 8 predicted proteins | sample MGYA00242897_ERZ507910 | MGnify/ENA primary metagenome ERZ507910 (study PRJEB26167, sample SAMN06115525) | human gut metagenome | host: Homo sapiens | place: China:Jiangxi | collected 2015-08-20...
CTTTTTCTCTTTTTCAGTTACCCTTTCAGGCACCTTTCCAGTCACACTACCGCTGTGGTCTATGGGCGTCGGGATCAAGTCCAAGAGCTCCGAAAGATGCCAACCAACTGAATGAATTAACACAGATTTGAGAGGCCGCATACTGCGGCCTCTTTTTGATGAGGAGGGATGTAGCATGCCATATATCCACTTCACAGAGGACCAAAAACTCCGTGCCAACTCCGTTGACCTGGTGGAGTTCCTGCGCCGGCAGGGAGAGAAACTCATCTCCTCCGGCCAGGACAAACGCCTCACCTCGGATCACAGTATTACTGTGCATGGGAATGAGTGGTACGATCATGCTGCAGAGAGGGGTGGCCATGCAATCTCCTTTGTCCAAAATTTCTACGGCCTGACTTACCCTGAAGCAGTGACCCGTCTGCTCAACGGTGAACAGGGGGAGGTGTATGTACCGGCGGAGAAAAAAGAAAAAGAGCCGCCAAAGGAATTTGCCCTGCCTCCCTCAAACCAGACCATGCGGCGGGTATATGCTTATCTGCTCCAGCAGAGGCACATCAGCCGGGAGGTACTAAGCGCTTTCGCACAGAAGGGACTGATCTATGAGAGCCGGGAATTGTCCATAGATCAGACAAAGGTGTATCACAACGCCGTGTTCGTCGGATTCGATGAACGCGGCGTTGCCCGTCATGCCCACAAGAGGGGGCTCTATACCCAAGGCAAAAGCTACCGGGGCAACATAGAGGGCAGTGATACGCGGTGCAGTTTCCACTGGGTCGGTACCAGCGACCGCCTCTATGTATTCGAGGCCCCCATCGATCTGCTTGCCTTTCTCACCCTGTACCCGGACGGCTGGCAGCAGCACAGCTATGTGGCTCTCTGCGGTACGGCGGGACATGCTATGCTGTGGATGCTGGAGAAAAATCCAAATCTGCGGAAAGCCATCCTTTGCCTGGATCATGATGCCGCCGGAATCGAGGCCGTCGGCCGGCTCTCAGAAGTTCTCCGAGAGCATGGCTATTCTCAAATTGCCCCGCTGCAATCCGAATACAAAGACTGGGATGAGGATCTGAAAGCGCGGCATGGACTGGAGGCCCAGCCCGCCGAGGAGCATCCGCAGTTTGCGGTGGCGGGGCTCGTCTGCCGGCGAATCGGAGCCAGGTGCAAGGAAGTTCAGCCGGACCGGGCGGCTTATCAAATCCCCGGCCTGCTCCTGCAGTACCGGAACGACCTTCATTGGGGACGCTTTGACCAGGCGATGGAGCGCATGGAAAACTCCGGCTATACCGCGCTTCCCATCCTCGACGCGGAGGGGCACTATAAGGGCGTCATCACCGAAGGCGATCTGCTCTGGGCGTTCAAGCGGCTCTGCGTCATGGACATCCGGCAGACCGAGGAGCACTCCATCACCGAGATCGCCGCGCCGCGCCGCGCGGTACAGCCCGTGCGCGCGGACACGCGCGTGGAGGACCTCATCGCCGTCGCCGCCGACCAGAACTTCGTCCCCGTCGTGGATGACCGGGGAATGTTCATCGGCATCGTCCGCCGTCAGGCCATCATCCGCTACTGTTACGACCGCTCCCGCGCTGCCGCCGCAGAGCAGCGCAGAAAGCCCGAAAAGCAGGAAAAACGAGTCCCGGTTTCTGCCGGGGTGCAGTAAAACAGGAAAAGGCCCCGCCGCTCTGCATGAAATGTGCAGGGCAGCGGGGCCTTTCTATGCCTGTGGGAAGGGGAGAGTGGAGCTTCAGCCCACGGTGAGGCTGGAATCGGTGGACCGGTGGGTCAGGACAGCCTCGGCGTCCTCGCCGCCCATGGCCAGCAGCTCGTCCACCGAGAGGGTGGTGGAGCAGAGGATGGTCTGGAAGGTGATGGTCTCGATGCCCTCAGCCCGCAGCGGACGCAGCGCGGCCAGCGAGACGCGGAGGGAAGCTGTGAGCCGTCCGACGCAGACGGTGAGGGTATTGCCGCTCTGGGTGCTGGTGTAGGAGATGACCGCGCCGCTCTTGTCGGTGACAGTCAGGCCGGGGAGGGGAGAGGCGGGTGTGGACGGGGTGGCAGAGCCGCCGTCAGAAGAGGAAGAAGACTCCTCGGGGATAACAGGCTCTTCCGGCTCCACAGGACGGGGGATGGAGACCTGATTGACCTTGCCGTCGGCATCGGTGACGGTGACTTTTGCGCCCGGGCCTAGCTTGTCCTTGATGGTGTCGAGGTCGAGCTCATGGCCGGCCTGCAAGAGGGCCTTGCCGTTGGGACTGCCGGCCTTGGCGGTCAGCTCGAGGCTGCCCGACAGATCGATGACGCTGCTGTAGATGCCGCTGCCGCCGCCGGTGCTGCCGTTACCGCCAGCGGCTTCGACCGTACCGCCGGAGATGGCGACACGGTCGAAGCTGCAGATGCCGTAGCCGCCGACTTTGCCGCCGTAGCCGCCAGCGGCGTTGACCGTATTGCCGGAGATGGTGACGACGCCGCCGCTGCGGATGCCGTCGCCGCCGTAGCCGTCTTTGCTGTCGCCGTTACCGCCCTTGGCGGTGACCGTACCGTCGGAGACGGTGAGGCCGCCGCCGCTGCGGATGCCGTCGCCGCCGACGAGGCTGCCGCCGTTACCGCCATTGGCAGTGACCGTACTACCGCCGGAGATGGTGACGCCACCGTTGCTGCAGATGCCGTCGCCGCCGGAGATGGTGCCGTTTCCGCCGTTGGCAGTGACCGTACTACCGCCAGAGATGGTGACGCTGCCGCTGCTGGAGATGCCGCGGCCGCCGTCGTCGCCGTTGGCAGTGACCGTACCGCCGGAGATGGTGAGGCTGCCGCTGCTGGAGATGCCGTTTGCGCCGCTGCCGCCTTGGGCCGTCAGGCTGTCATTTTCGCCGCCGGAGATGGTGAGGCTGCCGCTGCCGTAGATGCCGCTGCGGTAGATGTCGCTCTTCAGCGCGTTGTCGCCATTCAGCTTGATATTGGTGTCGCCCTCGCCGGTCACGCTTACGGCGGCTTTGTTCCGGCTGCTGGTGTCGATGTTCACATCCTTGAGTGTGACCTCGACCTTATCGTTCTTACCGTTGGCGTCGATGGTCACGGTGTTGGAAGAAGCTTTGTCCTCACGATTTGTGATGATGGTGTTGGTGTCATTTTTGGTGGTCACATTGTTCTGGGTGACGTCGTTGCCGGTCTCGCCTGCTTTCACGGTGATGTCACCTTTTTCGATGTACCATGTCTCGGCAAAAGCCGGGGCGGTAAGGGTGATGAGCATTGCGGCAGTCAGGGCAAACGCTGCTGCCCGCTGAGAGGCCGGACGGGGTGAATCGATCCCCCCCGTATGGAGAGGGCGACCCAGAACACGCATCGCAAGCTTACGATAAGACAACATACAAAAACCTCCTTTGAACGGTGAAAAACAGGGGGCGTCTAATTACCCTGAATGTACCACATCTGCGGAGAAAAATCAATAAAACCTGCGCGAATCACCCTCTTTCCTGCGTGAATGGAGAAGTTCGGACAGATCTTGGCTCTCCCCTTGGGGGAGCTTGCGCGGAGCACCTGAGAGGGCAAGGACGCTGACAGAGAGCTTTTTTGCGCCTTTTTGCTCAAAAAACTGCCTGAAAGCACATTTTATTGGACTTTTATTCTGCTATACTCCTGTCAGAACAAAAAGACACAGGAGGGAAGAGGAATGAAAGACATTGAACTTCGGTATGTGGGCGGTCATGTGGAGGTGTATACGGAAGCGGGCGCGTTCCTGTTCTCGGCGGACACCCTGCGGGAGGCGATGGAAGAGCTGGATGCCGCTTGATGCATTCCCGGAAATACCGGGAAGCACCGGGCGAGAGTTAGAAAATACTAATGTAAAATGAATGTAAAATTCAAGAAAAGAACCGTCTAAGAAGGCCCGGAAATCTTAAAATTCCGGTCAAAAAAGTGATTTTCCTGTAAAATAATGCTTGTTGAGCCGGGGGGTTCGATGTTATAATAAAAAGGACGGCATTTTGCGTATGGAGAGCGAAGCACAGCCGTCTTGTGCAATGGAGCAATAGGAAGATTTTAGGAGCATTGTTTTATGGACATTACACACATCACCTCTCTGCTGGGCGGTATTGCGCTGTTCCTGTATGGTATGTCGATCATGGGTGCCGGCCTCGAAAAGCTGGCCGGCGGCAAGATGCAGGGCGTATTGCAGAAACTGACTTCGTCCACCATCAAGGGCGTCATTTTCGGCACCCTCATCACCGGCGTCATCCAGTCGTCGGCCGGCACGGTCGTCATTTGCGTCGGCCTCGTCAACTCCGGCATCATGACCCTTACGCAGTCGGTAGGCGTTATCATGGGTGCAAACATTGGTACTACGGTCACCGGTCAGCTCATCCGCATGGCGGATATTTCGGGCGACAGCCTCATCCTGACCCTCATCCAGCCCAAGACGTTTGCGCCGGTGGTGGCGTTTATCGGCTGCATTTTTTATGTATTTATCCGCAACGCGAAGAAAAAGAACATCGGCCAGATCATGCTGGGCTTCGGCATCCTGTTCACGGGCATGAGCCTGATGGATACCGGTGTGTCTCCCCTGCGTGAGAGCGCAGCGTTCCAGGAGCTGTTCGTCACCATGACCAACCCCATCCTCGGCGTTCTCGTGGGCGTGGTGGTCACGGTCATCATCCAGTCCTCTTCGGCCTCTGTGGGCATCCTGCAGGCGCTGTCCAGCACCGGCCTCGTCACCTTCAGCTCGGCCATCCCCATCGTGCTGGGCGCCCACATCGGCACGGCCTTCACCCCGCTGCTGACCATCGGCGGCTCCTCCAAGGACGGCAAGCGCGCCGCCCTCATCCACCTGTACTTCAACATCATCGGCAGCGTCATCCTGCTGGCGCTGGTCTATGCAGTCCAGTTCACCATCGGCATCCCCATGTGGGGCGATGTGATGAACAAGAGCAGCATTGCAAACATCCACACCATGACCAGCGTCATTGCAATGCTGCTCTTCCTGCCCTGCAGCGGCGTGCTGTCCAGGCTGGCCATGATGACCGTGCCGAACAGCGCGGAGGAGGCGCAGGAGCTGAGTATGCCTGTGCTGGATGAGCGTCTGTTCAAGAGCCCGGCTGTGGCTCTGCAGCAGGCTAAGAACGCGGTGGTCAAGATGTCCCGCCGCGCAGCCCGCAACGTCGGCCTCGCCACCCCGCTGCTGCTCAAGATGGACGAGGACGTCGTGAGTGCCATCGATGTCCGCGAGAACCTCATCGACCGGATGGAGGTGGACATCTCCAACTACCTCATCAAGCTGGCAGACCAGGAGCTGGGCGACGCGGAGAGCCATGAGGTGACTGAGCTGCTCAACTTTGTCACCGAGTGCGAGCGCATCGGCGACTATGCAGTCAATATCAAAGAAAAAGCGCAGGAGCTGACCGACAAGGAAGTCACCTTCAGCGAGAAGGCACAGCAGGAGCTGAAGCTTCTCGACAATGCGCTGGAAAAGATACTGACCCTCACCACGGACGCCTTTGAGTTCGACGACGCCCGGACCGCCAGCCAGGTGGAGCCGCTGGAACAGGTCATCGACATCCTCGTGGAGCGGCTTCGTGCGCAGCACATCAAGCGTCTGAAGGATGGTGCCTGCTCCATTGATACCGGTGTCGTCTATCTCGATGTGCTGAGCAATGTAGAGCGTATCTCGGACCACTGCTCCAACATCGCCGCCCGTCTGGTGGGCATGGAGGCAGGCGAGGACTACGACTCCCATACCCTCAAGAACATGATGCACCACAACCCCACCAAGGAATATATGCTCAACTACGAGCAGTGCCGTAAGGACTACCTTATCCCGCTGGAACAGCTCGAAGCCTGATTTTGATAAAGTATAAAAACAGTGCAGACCTCCCCGGGGATGTCTGCACTGTTTTTGTTTATTCACCCAGGTCTTCCAGAAGCGCCCGGAGGGCCGTTTCGCCGGTGACGTAGAGGCCCTGCTTGAGCCGGAGGGCATCGGCCTCAGGGAGGAGATTGACATAGATGCCGGTGCGCAGGAGCCGCTTGTCGGGCAGTCCGTTGTCGGAGCAGGTGTAGACGACCACCCGCCCACCCTCGTCGCAGAGGTAGAAGTCGGTGCCGCTCTGCCCGGCGGAGCCCTGCGCGGCCAGACCCGGCTCGGTGGCCGGCGTCTCTTCGCCGGAGTCGGCAGGGAAGGGGAGACTGGGCAGGGCCATCCAGAACAGACTGAACACGATGGTAAAAATGCACAGCGCATAAAAAATGCAGAGCCATACCTTGCGCATGGCAGTGGACTCCTTTCGGCTGAAATGGTGTTTCAGACGGTAGTATGTGCAAAAGAAAACTGCCTCAGACAGGGATGCAGAATTTTCACACCCGGATGCTGTACTTTGGCGGGGCAGATGTGCTATACTAGCATCGTATCCGGTCGATTCCCCCTTGCGGAAGCGGGCGGTGCGGACTATAATGTATTATTATGGCTGTGGGCAGTCTGGCCGCAGCAGGAACAGCAAACGGCATCGTCAGAGGATGCTTTGAGATGCAGAACAGTGAAAATTGCGATAGGAGGCGATCCTTATCTCAAACAATGAAAGACGGAGACTCCACAGTGATGGTGCGCTCCGGGAGCAGAACCGGCGGGTCCGTGAGCCCCGCGAACCGCAGGAGCAGGGAGAAAAGCACGGCCATCCCGTTCTCGGATTCCTGGGCCGGACCATCGTCACCCTCCTCTGCCTGGGCATTATGGCGGGCAGTCTGGTGGCAGTGGGCGCTGTGTACTATGTGGTGCAGGCTACGGCCAGTGACGGCGACCTGCTGGACCTCGACAACATCGAACTGAGCCAGTCGAGCCTTGTGGTGGCCACCGACCCCGACACCGGCGCACAGGTGGAGTACGCCACCCTGCGCTCTTCCAACAGCCACCGCGTCTGGGCGGACCTTGAGCAGATCCCCACCAACCTACAGTATGCATTCATCTGCACCGAGGACAAAGACTTTTACAGCGAGCCGGGCGTCAACTTCAAGCGCACCATCGGCGCGATGATCAATGAATACCTGCTGCCCATCTACAGCTCCAAGCAGGGCGCCTCCACGCTGGAACAGCAGCTCATCAAGAACCTGACCAGCGACAAGAGCGCCAGCGGCATCGAGGGCGCACTGCGCAAGCTGCGCGAGATCTACCGCGCCCTCATCCTGAGCCGCAGCTACTCCAAGGAGACCATTCTGGAAGCCTACCTGAACACCATCAGCTTTACCGGTACGATCCAGGGCGTCCAGACGGCGGCAAACGAGTACTTCGACAAGGATGTCAGCGAGCTGACCCTCTGGGAGTGCGCGTCCATCGCGTCCATCACCAAGAATCCCACCAACTATAACCCCTACACCAACCCCGAGAACCTCATCAACCGCAGGAACTTCCTGCTCTACAATATGTGGCAGCAGGGTGTCATCTCGGAGGAGGATTACCGCAGCGCCGCTGCCCAGCCGCTGGTGCTGGCAGAGACGGATAACACGAAGAAGAGCAGCTCCACCACCTCTTACTTCACCGATGCCCTCTTCAACGAGGTGGTGAAGGACATCATGGCCAAGGAGGGCGTGGACGAGTCCACCGCCCAGAGTATGCTCTACACCGGCGGCTATACCATCGAGGCAACGGTCAACCCCAAGATCCAGACCGCGATGGAGAACCTGATGCTCAACACCGACGATGCCTACTTCCCGGCCGGCTGGCATGAGGAAGAGGTGACCAGCATCTCCGACGACGATGTGCAGGTCTACAACGAGGACGGCACCCCCAAGACCCGCACTGGCGATGACGGTACGGTCTATTATTACCGCAATGTCCGCACACAGGCGGCGATGGTCACGCTGGACTATGACGGCAACGTCATCGCCATGGTGGGCGGTCTGGGCGAAAAGACCAAGAGCCTTTCCTTGAACCGCGCCTACGGCGTCACCCGTCAGACCGGTTCTACCATCAAGCCCATCGGCGCCTATGCGCTGGGCATCGAGTATGGTCTGGTCAACTGGTCCACCATGCTCAACAACTCGCCCCTCTACCTCAAGCAGGACATGGTCATCCGTGACGAGGACTACTGCCGCCGGAACGGCCTCATGGGTCTGACGGACAAGCAGCTGAAAGCCTACCCCAACGCATGGCGCAGCTGGCCCCGCAACTACGGCGGCAACTACGGCGACGGCTCCGACCTGCCGCTTTGGAACGGCCTCGCACGCTCCCTGAACACCATCGCCATCCGCGTTGGCGACCTCGTGGGCGCGAACAACATCTTCAACTTCGTCTACAATACCTTGCAGCTCAGCACACTGGACCCCGTCAACGATGTGGGCCTTGCACAGATGGTCATGGGCAGCCAGACCCACGGCGTCACTCCGATGGCGCTGGCGGCGGCGTTCCAGATCTTCTACGACGGCGAGTACACCACGCCTCACCTCTACACCCGTGTGCTCGACCGTGACGGCAACATCTATATGGAGAGCAACGACACCAGCTATCAGGCTCTGACGCCCCAGACGGCCTATGTCATGAACCGCCTGCTGAAGAACGTCCTGTTCTCCAGCGTCGGTACGGCCAGCGGCCGCTACCCCAACTCCAACGGTATGGAGGCCTTCGGTAAGACCGGTACGGCCAGCGATGAGAAGGACCTGTGGTTCGTGGGCGGCACGCCCTATTACGTCACCGCTGTGTGGTGGGGCTATGACGCGCCCTTCGATATGACCAAGACCCTCGGCAAGCAGCAGGCCAAGACCCGCACCTGTGTCATGGCCTGGAAGGCCCTGATGGAGCAGATCCAGGCAGAGCTGCCCTATAAGGCATTCCCGGCGGCTGACGGCGTCGTGGAGCGCAGCTACTGCACCCAGAGCGGCCTGCTGGCCAGCGGCTCCTGCCCGAGCACGGCAGTGGGCTACTACCGTGCCGACGACCTGCCCGACGTCTGCAATTATTCCCACGGTCAGGCAGCTGTCGCCAGCGAACCCCTCGCGCCTGAACCGGACACCACTGGCCTCGACACCGACTGAGCGGAAAACTCATACTTTTGCGGCATCGGGTAGCAATTCCGGTGCGCTGAGAGGGCACTTCACGGCACAAAACTGGATAATCTGACAAAATAGCATCCGACCTCTTGCAATGCAGGGAGTCGGATGCTATTATATTTTCTGCAAGAACACTTGTGTTTGAGAGGTGAACAAGTTGGAACGCCGTTTTTATCTGGTGGATGCACAGGTCCTGCCGGAAGTTTTTCTCAAGGTCGTCCGGGCCAAGGAGCTTCTGGCCAGCGGAGAGGCACGCAGCATTTCGGCTGCGACCCGCAGCGTAGACCTGTCGCGCAGTGCATTTTATAAATATAAGGACTGCATTTTCGACTCGGAGAATGGCCGCGAGGTCATCACTGTCATGGCGACCCTGCGGGACGAGACGGGTGCATTACAGAGCCTTCTGGCCGGCATCAGTGCCGCCGGCGCCAGCATCGTGACCATCAATCAGTCTACTCCGGAGAACGGAGCCGCGCTGGTGGCTGTCACCATCCGCACCGACACCATGCAGATGACCCCCGAGGAGCTGACGGAAAAGCTTTCGCGCCAGCGGATGGTCGTGGGCGTACACTGCGGCTACAATCTGTGACAGTACATTCATAGAAAAAAGGAACGAGGGCAGTATCATGGCAAAAATCGCGATTCTGGGCTTTGGCACGGTGGGCAGCGGCGTGTACGAGGTGCTCTGCCGCAACGCCGCAGGCGTCTCCCGCCGTGCAGGCGAACCGGTGGAGGTCAAGTACATCCTTGACCCCAAAGACTTCTCGGATCATCCGGCCGCAAAGCTGTTTATAAAGAATTTTGACGCCATTCTGGAAGACCCCGAAGTAAAGGTCGTCGTCGAGACCATCGGCGGCACCCGCTTCGCTTACCCTTACGTCAAGGCCTGTCTCGAGAGCGGTCGGAGCGTCTGCACCTCCAACAAGGAGATGGTGGCCACCTACGGTGCAGAGCTGCTGGCTCTGGCCAAGGCACACAACTGCGCCTTCCTGTTCGAGGCGTCCGTGGGCGGCGGTACGCCCATCATCACCCCGATGCACCAGTGCCTCGCGGCCAACGTCATCACCGAGGTGGAAGGCATCGTCAACGGCACCACCAACTTCATGCTCACCAAGATGGTGCGGGAGAATCTGGGCTTTGACGAGGCTCTGAAGATCGCTCAGGAGCTGGGCTACGCCGAGACGAAGGACCCCGGCGACGATGTGGACGGCCGCGACGCCTGCCGCAAGATCGCCATCCTGTCCTCGCTGGTCTGCGGCCACCAGATCTACCCCCAGAACATCCCCACCCGCGGCATCCGCGACATCACGGTGGATGATGTGGCTGCGGCAGAGAAGCTGGGCTGCGTCATCAAGCTCATCGCCTGGATGAAGCGGGGCGAGGACGGCAGCGTTGCCGCCGGTGTCGAGCCCTGCCTCGTGCCGAAGGCAAACCAGCTGGCCGGTGTCGATGACGTCTTCAATGCCGTCCTCGTCAAGGGCGATATGCTGGGCGACGTGGTGTTCTACGGCAAGGGCGCGGGCAAGCTGCCCACCGCCAGTGCTGTCGTGGCCGACGTGGTGGACGCCCTCAAGAACGGCGTCAAGGTCCACGACAGCCTGTTCTGGCAGCCCGCCGAGCCGGTGGAAGGAATGCTCACCGACCCTGCTCCCGCCGCATACTATGTGCGTGTGGAAGGCATCGCCCCGGCGGTGGCCGAGGCCATCTACGGCAAGGGCCATGTGGTGGAAGAGCATTTCGACGGCTGCTCCTACTTTGTGGACAGCGCCGACGGCAAGGCTCTGGCCGAAGCAGCCCGCAAGGTAGAGGCCATGGGCGGCAGCGTGAAGCTGGTGCTCCACCGCCTGCCTGAGGACGCCTGAGCGTGAGAGAAGAGGGAACTGCGATGAAGATAAAAGTTTCCGTCCCGGCCACCAGCGCCAACATCGGCTCCGGCTTCGATGCGCTGGGTCTGGCTGTGACCTTGTATAATACCGTGACCTTCGAAGAGAGCGACCATCTGGACATCTCGGCGGCGGACGGCACCCGCATCCCCCGCGGCGAGACCAATCTGGTCTACCGCTCGGCCAAGGGGCTGTTCGATAAGGTCGGCAAGACCATACCGCCCCTCAAGCTCGTCCAGACCAACGCCATCCCGATGGCCCGGGGCCTCGGCTCGTCCTCGGCCTGCATCATCGCGGGCCTGCTGGGTGCGAACCGGATGCTGGGTGATGTGCTCAACACGCAGGAGCTGCTGAC
>ENA-UEPN01001683-UEPN01001683.1-human-gut-metagenome-genome-assembly--contig:-NODE-1683-length-11176-cov-4.148121_pt1 | contig 11176 bp, 7 predicted proteins | sample MGYA00242897_ERZ507910 | MGnify/ENA primary metagenome ERZ507910 (study PRJEB26167, sample SAMN06115525) | human gut metagenome | host: Homo sapiens | place: China:Jiangxi | collected 2015-08-20...
TATTTATCCAAGGAGGGAATGAATCAGATGAAGATGTTAGCCTCCTCGATAGGCTTGCGGAAAAGGGTCTTTACGTTAGTAATGACTTCCTTCTTGAAGCCTTCCTTATCGAAATCTGCTAACATCTTCATCTGATTCATTCCCTCCTTGGATAAATAGATATAATTTTTTCCATTTTCACTGTTTCATTCTATCATCAACCTTTTTTTTTAACAATACATGAGAAAAAATTTGTTAAATAACACTATAAAATTAGACTATAGTCAAATAGAATTTGCAGCTTTTTTACATAAAAGGCGATAAATGTCTGATAATATCGAGATTAATTGGGGTTTCTTGCGTTTTCAATGATTACCAGAATATTGTAAATGCACCACGTATACGATATAAAACCCCTGGGAGAGGCAACTCCCAGGGGTTTTATATCTAACTTCGTCCGTATCCACTCGGCATGCAGCACACGCAAGGCATACCGCCCATGCAGCACGACATGAGAGCACATATGGTACAAAGGTTGTTGCAGAACTTTCCGCCGGTCGGCATATCCATTCCATACCCGGCACCTCTGTCCATGTACCACTGACGGCCGCTCTTGATGGACTCATACGCCTGGCGGTATTCCTGATTGCCCGGCTCAAGCTCCAGTGCACGCTTCAGCATCTCCATGGCTCTTATCTGATTGCCAAGTCCGGCGTTGCACACGCCACTGTAATAGTGCCACTTGGCATCGTGATTCTCTATCTGATTGAGGACGTTCTTCGCCTCCTCATAGCTTCCGCTGTTCATATAGTTCTTCGCGGCCTGAAAATATCTGGAATCTTTATCATTCGGATCGTAGTCATTCTGTCTCTGATAGCCACCGAAACCAAATGGGCCAAATCCTCCGAAACCGCCAAATGGATCATCATACTGTCCGTAGCCTCCTGACGAACCGCCGTAAGAACTTCCACCATACGGACCATATGAACCGCCAGATCCATAACCGCCGCCGTAGCCCTGCGAGCTTCCAGTTCCATACCCACCAGCACCACCGTAACTTGCACGGTCAGCCTCGCCGCTCACTATGGACTTGTACGCCTGCTGTATCTCCTTGAACTTTTCCTCAGCCTCATCCTTGTGAGGATTGTTGATGTTCGCATCCGGATGATACTTCCGGCTCAGCCTTCTATATGCTTTTTTTACTTCTTCTTCGCTGGCACCTCTTTTGAGTCCCAGCACCTCGTAAGGATCTTTCATAATTTATTCCTCATCGCCGCATCTTCTATTTGTAGTCGAATAATATGCTTCCCATATTCCTGAGTATATTATGTTCCTGAGTATACCTACATTTTCAATAATAGGAAGCATCTCATACTCTTTTGCAAGTGGTGCCACCATCATCATCAGAACATCCTTCGTCCACTCTGCAAGCTCCTGCCATTTGTCCTGTTCTATGGTTTTATCCGCACCCACTGATTGTACCTCAACACCCAGCTCATGCGCAAGCCTGCACACGAATGGATTGTAATTTCCAGCACCTATATCCTTCTCTATATCGTCATACGCGTCCATTATGTAGACAAATTTGCCCAGATAATAGCCTATGGTGCGGAGATATGTTTCCCACTCATCATGTTTCGGAGCACATATCTCTGCCATTATATTGCCAAAATGCCCCGACAATGCGTCCATATCATCGGATCCCACCTCCTCCAGCTCGCTTATCGCCTTGAGGTTCTCCGCTATAACCTGGATCTTCTGTGGATAATCTTCCTTGAGCCTCCTGCCATTTTTCCCGGCGAGCAGCACATCCGCATACAGCTTCCGGGTAAACATATGCTCATCATCCCAGTCGTCTATGCATTTGTAATAGGTAAGTATCACGTTCATGTCCGCCACATAGTCCGTGTACTCGTTCTGTACATAAGTATGCTTCGATGTAGGGTGTGCGATACATCTTCTGCGGCCCGAAAGCTTCTCCGGTTCGTACAGTCCCGTCAGAAGAAGGACCAGAAATGTCATATCATAGCTGAGACTTATCTGTCCTCTCGCACCGTATCTGTCCTTCAGCGATTTGCACAGGCCACAGTAATACCTACGGTATTCATCGTATTCTTTCATCTTAAGCTCAGGCTGGTTCACCACTATATATCCAAACATCTCTCAATCTCCACACTGTATTTCAACTCAAAATATCTAAAGTCCGCATCATCACTAAGACTTCTTCACAAATCTGTTGCCGCACTTAGGGCATCTGATCTCTATCTTGCCCTTTCCCCTTGGAACTCTGATCATCTGCTGGCATTTGCTGCAGACAAATATCTTGTATTCCTTGCCGGCTTCCTTCTGTTTCTTCGCGCGCTTGAATATATTCCTCACGCCCGCGGTATGCTCCATGAACCATCTGTTCTGCGCCGCGCGCTTGTCATAATTCTTGGACATGATCCTGACATATCCATATATGAACATGAGAAGTCCAAGGAAATAAAATATCCCTGTCTTGATAAATGCATCCAGCACCATAAATATCAATCCGCCCCAGGTAAGGAATGATGACAACTGATCGTTGCCGTACCTGGATCTCATAAATCTTATAAATTTGTCTTTCATAATTCACCATTCTCCTCGCAAATTCTTACATTGTCTCCAGCTTCTCTGCGGATTCCTGGAGCTGTCTGTAGGCTTCCTTCATCCTGCCCATCTCCACGTCATCTACATGATTCATGTCTGTTCGTGTCACAAGCTTTCTCAGATACTCGCAGTCGCTCTTGATCCGTTTCATTTCTTTTTTATCGAGCTGTGCGCCCTTGGTCTCAAGAAGATTCTCTACCTTATATACATACGCCTCGGCCTCGTTCATAATGTCTTTGAACTCTCTGGCTCCAGCCACATCATCCTCGTACTTCTTCGCATCCTCCCTTGCTCTGCGGATCTCCTCCTCCGAGAGGTTGGTGCTGGATGTGATCACTATCTGCTGTTCCACGCCCCTGCCAAGATCCTTAGCTGAAACCTTGAGGATACCATTTGCATCCATGTCAAATGTGACCTCGATCTGAGGAACGCCCGCCATGGCTCTCTTGATACCGCTGAGTCTAAAGTTGCCTAGCAGCTTGTTGTCCCTTGTGAAATGTCTCTCGCCCTGGTACACCTTGATCTCGACATCCCTCTGGAAATTGCCCGCCGTGGTAAATATCTTTGATGCCCTGGTCGGAATGGCAGAATTTCTCGGAATGATGACATTTGCCACGCCTCCAAGGGTCTCAATGGACAGCGAGAGAGGTGTCACATCCATGAGAAGAATGTCATTCACCTTGTTCGACACGGTGAGCTCGCCGCTGAGCTTGCTTCCCTGGACTGCTGCACCCATGGCAACGCACTCGTCCGGGTTCATATTCTTGGATGGCTCCCTGCCGGTTATGGCACGAACCTTATCCACAACCGCCGGTATACGGGTGGAGCCACCCACCAGCAGCACTTTGTCTATCTGATTTCTCGTTATGCCCGCATCGGATAATGCCTGGTTTACAGGTCCCGCCGTTCTCTCCACCAGGTCATAGGTGAGCTCGTTGAACTGTTCCCTTGTTATCGTCATATCCAGATGCACCGGCTGATTCTTCACTGTCGATATAAATGGCAGATTGATGTGTGCAGTCTGCGCAAATGAGAGCTCCTTCTTGGCATTCTCACAGGCTTCCCTCACTCGCTGGGATGCCGTGATATCCTTCGCCAGATTGACCTTTGTCTCCTTTTTAAAGGTCTTGATGACGTAATCCAGCAATCTCTCATCAAAATCATCTCCGCCCAGATGATTGTCTCCCGCGGTGGCAAGAACCTCTATGACGCTGTCCCCTATCTCTATAACAGACACGTCAAATGTTCCTCCGCCCAGATCGTATACAAGTATCTTCTGCGCCTGTCCATTGTCAAGACCATAGGCGAGAGCCGCCGATGTAGGCTCATTTATGATTCGAAGCACATTCAGTCCCGCTATTCTTCCGGCGTCCTTTGTGGCCTGTCTCTGGCTGTCGTCAAAGTAAGCCGGAACTGTTATGACTGCATCAGATACCGGTCCGCCCAGATAACTCTCAGCATCGCTCTTCAGCTTTGCAAGTATGATGGCGGATATCTCCTGCGGCGAATAGTCCTTGCCGTCTATCCTCTTTCTGTATGTTGTTCCCATCGCTCTCTTGATGGATGTGATAGTTCTGTCCACATTCACAGTCATCTGTCTCCTGGCAGCCTCACCCACCAGTCTCTCTCCATTCTTTGTGATGGCTACTATGGAAGGTGTGGTCCTGCCGCCCTCCGAATTCGGTATGACAGTTGGCTGATCGCCCTCAAGCACTGCCACACAGCTGTTTGTTGTTCCCAGGTCTATTCCTACTACTCTGCTCATATATGTCAACCTCTCTGTTATGGTATTCTGATCCACTCATGGGGACGGAGGGGTCAGGCACCTCCAGCCCCATCTATTGTATATAATAACCATCACTTATGAACATAATTTGGACAAAAAATAAAGTAAGTATAAAGTTAGGTTAAGAGAGTATAAAAAAGGGGACGGAGGTACTTGACTCCTCCGTCCCCGGGACTAAATATTCTACTTTGATGCTCTCTCTGCCTTGATGACAGACTGGAATTCCTTCATATCCTTTGCGATCTCTCCGCTAAGTGCCAGCAGGCAGATAAGGTTCGGAATCGCCATGAGCGCATTCGCTATATCTGAGAAGTTCCATACAAGATCCAGCGATATCGTCGCGCCTACGTATACAACGAGCGAGAACACTATCCTGTATATCATATTGTACTTGTGCGACTTGAACAGGTACTCGAACGCCTTCTCTCCGTGATACTCCCATCCAAGGATCGTGGAGAATGCGAAGAGCACAATTCCTATAGTTACGAGCCAGCCTCCCACCTTGCCAAGTGCAGAGCCAAATGACAGTATCGTGAGAGCTGCACCTTTTATAACAGTTGAGCAGGCAAATGTTCCATCCTCAGCAAATGTATAATGGTTTCCGGCTGCATCAGTCCATGTACCGGTAAGACTTCCTATGGCTGCCTGACTCTCCTCCACCGCAAGCTCACTTGCAAGCTTTGTATTCTCATCCTTGTTGAGTTCGTCGGATGGAAGAACAGAAAGAGTCAGTGTATTTGACGAATTGGATGTATCTGTCAGAATGAGCTGGTCATCTGTGAATTCATATGTATAATCCGTCGTGGTAGTCTTGTTGTCAGAATCAACAGCCTCCACAGTAACCTCCGTTCCGCTCACCTGATAGCTGCCCTTTGTGCTGTTCTCCGTGATCCCAAGCACACCCGACGATGCAATACAGAGACCTGTGATAGTACATACTACTATGGTATCCCAGAATGTACCTGTCATATTGATGTAACCCTGACGGACAGGATTGTCTGTTGTGGCAGCTGCCGCCGTGATGGCCGCCGAGCCCATTCCAGCTTCATTCGAGAATACTCCTCTGGCAACACCGAATCTCATGGCATTCATCATAGCTGCTGTGATCGTACCACACAGACCGCCACCGACTGCCTTGACTGAGAATGCCATCTTGAATATCATGGCAACTCCTGCCGGAAGATTCTGGATATTGATGATTATTACAATAAGTCCGGCTGCAACATAGAATATCGCCATCAAAGGAACAACAACTGATGACACCTTAGATATAGTCTTGATTCCTCCAACTATTATAAGAAGGGCAAAAACCGTAAGTATGATTCCTGTCACATATGTAGGCACGCTGAATGTGCTGCTAAGAGATTCAGATATGGAATTGGCCTGTGTCATATTTCCTATTCCAAATGAGGCGATGACTGCAAAGAGTGCAAACAGCCAGCCCAAGACTGCACCAAACTTCTTATGATTGAATGCCTTCTTCATAGTGTACATAGGGCCGCCGCTCATCTCGCCCTTGGCATTCACCTCACGGTACTTGATAGCAAGCATACACTCTGAGAACTTGGATGTCAGACCAAATGCTGCGGATATCCACATCCACACCAGTGCTCCCGGACCTCCCGATACCATGGCCGTTGCAACACCAACGATATTGCCCGTTCCTATGGTTGCAGCAAGCGCGGTGGTCAGTGCCGAAAATGGTGACACGTCTCCGGTTCCTCTGCTCTTTGTCCTTGCCTCCTTGCTAAGTGTACTCTTCAGCGCATAGCCGAGGTTCCTCCATGGAAGAAACCCTGTTCTGATCGTCAGAAATATTCCCGTTCCAACCAGAAGCACCAGCATAACCGGTCCCCAGACAAATCCATCCACCGCCGACACGATCTCATTTAACTTTTCCATACAACCGCCTCCTCTTTCCAGGTTATCCATATCATCCGACCCGGCGCTCCCCTCATTTTTTGTCCCGAATCAGTTTATATACCCGTAAATTTACTTTATTTTTGTCACAAAGTCCAGAGTATTGTGGTGTTATGGTTATTTTCCTTTATTAATTAAGTTATGTGGGCGGTTGGCGAAATATTATGTGGTGTGGTGGTCATTTAAAATTCACCGTTATCGGGCATATCTCCGCCTTGGTTCCAACCCGCATATCGGGGCCAAACACACCGACTCCGGATGTCACTATGTTATGCATACCGTCTACATTCAGGTAACCGCAGGAATTTTCCCACATCATCGCTACAAGTATGTTGCCTGGAAACATTTGTCCGTCATGGGTGTGTCCACACAGATCCATATCCACACCTGCCGACGACAGCTCCTCCAGCTCCTTTGGTTCGTGATCGAGAACTATGATAGGTTTTGATTTGTCCACATTTTTCTTAATCTCGTCTGCGGATGCTCTGTCTGTGACTCCACTTCCCGGTCTGTGGGCATCGCGGCGGCCATAGATATATATGGAATCGTTTATCAACACTCCCTCGTCGCGAAGAAGTGTGATTCCCGCTTTCTCTATAAACTCGTCCATCTCAGGGCTGCTGGTTTTCTCCTTCTGTCCGCCAAATGTAAATCCGGCAAGCACCTGCTCCTGTATATCGTGGTTGCCATAGCATGCATACACTCCATACTTTGATTTGATCCCCCGGAGTATCTTCTCCAGCTTCTCCGGCTGGTCAACGGCTTCCCATTCGTTGTCAAATATATCACCCGCTATCAGCACCAGATCTGCGTCCTGCTTATTTATGGAATTCACTATTCTTTGAACCTGCCTGACGCCTATGTTGTATCCAAGATGAAGATCTGCAACCAGCACTATCTTCATGGAATCCATCTTCTGACCATTCTCATCCCGTGCTTCCTTATTGATGGTCACATCATAAGGCGTCACCCGCACAAGTCTCGCATTTACCACTCCCCAGAATGATATACACATGATGAGTGTTGCGCACACACAGCCTACTATCCTGCGAACCCGCGGCACACATATCTTATCTTTGCTCACTCTGAATACATGAAGCAGTAGGAATCTTCCAAGCTCGGCTATCACTATGAAGAATATCATATAAAGCAGAACACCCAGCCAGTAATTTCCCACCAGCTTCATGCCACGTCTGAACCTTCCCTGTGGCAGGAAGAATGCGATCACCAGCGCCGACGCCAGAAATGCGTATAGCACTATCGGGACTATCCAGCCCTTCTTGCCTTTGAGTTTTGGGAAATATGCCTGTACCCAGCCCTTTATTCTCCAGAACAAATATATATTTAACGCTATGTAAAAAGGTGCAATGAAAATTGCTATCATCTTTTTCTCCTTTGTTTTTCTGACTGGCCAATATACATATTGACGGCAGTCCTTTGTACGATTTATTCATACAATAATATACTCCCAACACCACACATACACAAACTTAATAAATCGTAATTCCACCGTCATCCCCTAATATCCAAATATATTTAAAGAAAGTACAAAATTATCTAAATCACAAAAAATAGCCAGAAAGATACAAAATCTTTAAGATTTGTACCTTTCGGGCCGTATTCTCTTGATCAGGGATAATTTTTTCCAAAATGCCTGTTTTAAACCCTAATATTATATCCCTTAGTCGTTCTTCTTCACTCCAAGAGTTACCTTCTCACCGTTGATGTTCCACTCCTTGGAATATCCATCAACAGAACCGGTTACGATCTCTGTTGCCATAACGTCACCGATGATGGCATCCGCATTTGCTGCGATGATGTCATTTGCCTTCTGGCTTCCGTCAGCGTATACTGTGATCTTGTCCATAACCTCGAATCCAGCCTCTTTTCTCATAGTCTGAACCTTTGATACTATCTCACGGACAAAGCCTTCCTCAAGAAGCTCCTCTGACAGATTTGTGTCGATGACTACTGTCACGCCGCCGTCTGCCTCAGATACGAAACCGTCCATCTGAGCCATGTCGATCAGAAGATCAGCCTCAGTGAGTACGATCTCCTCTCCGTCTGCCTCAAACTTCAGAGCGCCCTCTGCCTTGAGCTCTGCCATAGCTGCATTGCCATCGAGAGCTGCCAGATGCTCCTTGATCTTGCCGAGGTGCTTGCCGTACTTTGGTCCGACTGTACGAAGCTGTGGCTTGAAGCTGTAGGTTGTGTAAGCGCTTACATCATCATCGAACTCAACGTTCTTCACGTTCAGCTCATCCTCGATGATAGCCTTCTCCTCGCCGAAAAGCTTCTTGTCAGCCTTGACATACATCTTGCCGATTGGCTGTCTGTTCTTGATATTTGCTGTATTTCTTGCTGCACGTCCCAGAACAACGATCTTCAGGATCTCGTCCATAGCAACCTCAAGCTCTGGATCGATCATCTTCTCATCCACCTCTGGGAATGAGCACAGATGAACTGAGAGAGGTGCATCCTTGTCTATATTTCTAACCAGATTCTGGTAAATATCCTCTGCCATGAATGGGAGCATAGGAGCTACTGTCTGTGCTATAGTAACGAGCGCTGTGTAAAGTGTCATGTAAGCATTTACCTTGTCCTGCTCCATGCCCTTTGCCCAGTATCTCTCACGGCCACGACGGACATACCAGTTACTCATGTCATCCACGAACTCCTCGAGAACTCTTGTTGTCTCAGGGATCTTGTATGCGCCAAGGTTTGCGTCAACTGCCTTGACTGTTGAGTTCAGCTTGGACAGAAGCCACTTATCCATAAGTGACAGCTTGTCGTACTCCAGCTCATGCTCAAGTGGATTGAAGTTGTCTATATTTGCATAGAGTACATAGAACGCATATGTGTTCCACAGTGTACCCATGAACTTTCTCTGACACTCAACAACTGCATCCTCATGGAATCTGTTAGGAAGCCATGGTGCTGAGTTGCTGTAGAAATACCATCTGATGGCATCTGCACCGTATTTGTTCAGAGCCTCCATAGGATCTACCGCATTTCCCTTGGACTTACTCATCTTCTGTCCGTCCTTATCCTGGACATGTCCGAGAACGATTACGTTCTTGAACGGAGCCTTGTCGAACAGCAGTGTTGAGATCGCCATAAGTGAGTAGAACCATCCTCTTGTCTGGTCAACAGCCTCACTGATGAAGTCAGCAGGGAAGTGCTTCTCAAATATATCCTGATTTTCAAATGGATAGTGCCACTGTGCAAATGGCATTGATCCTGAATCGAACCAGCAGTCTATAACCTCTGTAACTCTGTGCATCTGCTTGCCGCACTCAGGACACTTGATGGTTACAGCGTCGATGAACGGACGGTGAAGCTCGATGTCCTCAGGGCAGTTGTCACTCATTGAGCGGAGCTCTTCCTTTGATCCGATGGCATGTCTGCATCCGCACTCACACTCCCAGATGTTCAGCGGAGTACCCCAGTAACGGTTTCTTGATAGTCCCCAGTCCTGAACGTTCTTCAGCCAGTCGCCGAAACGGCCCTTACCGATGCTCTCCGGGATCCAGTTTACAGTGTCATTATTCTTAACCAGCTTGTCTCTGACCGCTGTCATCTTGATAAACCATGTATCTCTTGCATAGTAGATAAGTGGTGTGTCACATCTCCAGCAGTGTGGATACTCATGCTCGAACTTAGGCGCATCGAAGAGAAGTCCTCTTGCGTCCAGATCCTTCAGTACCTCAGGGTCTGCATCCTTTACGAACATTCCGGCAAATGGAGTCTCCTCAGTGAGGTCACCCTTGCCATCTACAAACTGTACAAATGGAAGATCGTAGTTTCTTCCGACATTTGCATCGTCCTCACCAAATGCAGGTGCGATATGAACGATACCGGTACCATCTGTCATAGTTACATAAGTGTCACATGTGATGAAGTGGCCCTTCTTGTGCTGCTTCTCACATACAGGCTTTACGCACTCATAGAGTGGCTCATACTCCTTGTACTCAAGATCCTTACCAACGTATGTCTCAAGAACCTCGTATGCAGGAACTGCTGCCTGATCGTCTGCTGCTTCCTTTGCAAGACCGCCGAGAACCTTGTCTGCAAGCGCCTGTGCAAGATAATATGTGTAGCCGTCTGCTGCCTTAACCTTCACGTATGTCTCATCTGGATTTACACAGAGTGCTACGTTTGAAGGAAGTGTCCAAGGTGTTGTTGTCCATGCGAGGAAATATGCATCCTCTCCGACAACCTTGAATCTTACTACTGCTGAACGCTCCTTGACTGTCTTGTATCCCTGTGCAACCTCATGGCTTGAAAGAGGTGTTCCACATCTTGGACAGTAAGGCACGATCTTGAAGCCCTTGTACAGAAGTCCCTGATCCCAGATCTTCTTCAGCGCCCACCACTCTGACTCGATGAAGTCATCATGGTATGTTACATATGGGTTGTCCATATCAGCCCAGAAACCTACCTTGCCTGAGAACTCTTCCCACATGCCTTTATATTTCCATACGGACTCCTTACATTTCTGGATAAATGGCTCCAGTCCGTACTCCTCTATCTGCTCCTTGCCGTCGATTCCCAAGAGTTTTTCAACCTCGAGCTCAACAGGCAGACCGTGTGTATCCCATCCGGCCTTTCTGACTACGTTATGTCCTTTCATTGTCTGATATCTAGGGATCATATCCTTGATTACACGTGTAAGAACGTGTCCGATATGTGGCTTACCATTTGCTGTTGGAGGGCCATCATAGAATGTGTATGTTGGCAGATCCTTTGTCTCTTCAACACTCTTCTCAAATACCTGATTTTCTTTCCAGAAGTCCAATACCTTCTGCTCTCTGTTCACGAATTCCAGTTTAGTCGAAACCTTGTCGTACATGTCGTCTT
>ENA-UEPN01001684-UEPN01001684.1-human-gut-metagenome-genome-assembly--contig:-NODE-1684-length-11175-cov-18.820148_pt1 | contig 11175 bp, 8 predicted proteins | sample MGYA00242897_ERZ507910 | MGnify/ENA primary metagenome ERZ507910 (study PRJEB26167, sample SAMN06115525) | human gut metagenome | host: Homo sapiens | place: China:Jiangxi | collected 2015-08-20...
GGACAGCTGATAGAAACAGAAGCCACTGGAGCACCTCAAAAACACCATCATACACTAAATCAGTAAGTTGGCAGCATTACCTGTTTATTGCCCAGAAATATTCTCCTGCTGTGCCTGCATCCTGAGCCACTTTTGTTCTAATGTCGCCAGTCTGCGACCGGCACTCTGTGCTTCAGAGTCTGAGACCTGCCCTTTGGGGTGACCATCCAGGCCATAACGTGGGACGCCGGCGACAGCTGTCCGCTGCAGATATACGCGGCGGGATGTGATGCAGGACACTGCACAGAGCCATTCGTCCATGGTCAGTTCTGTCTCCGGGTGTTCTGCCAGAAATGCCGAAATATCATTGTTTATGCCAATTTTCAGGGGAATAAATCCACCACCTTCAGCACGAAGATGAGGAAACAGGGCCTTTATTTTTTCCACGCACTCGTGAGTATACTCACGGGTCCAGTGGGAGGGACGTGGAAAACGGTGTCTTTTCTTTTTCTTCTTCCTGGCTGGCGCTTCGGGGATATGTGTTTCGACGGCAGATGAATTTATTCCGGCGGGGGCTGATTCTGCCGTCTGTTCAGTAAATACAGGTGCGATAATATCTGTTTTTTCGGATAAGGACGGTGGCGAAAAAGTACGACGTTTTTTCACCACAATGACGGGAGTTTTCCTTTCTTCCTGATTTTTTCCCATAAATACCTCGGCTGGCTGGTTTTACTCTTTAATAATATCACAATTCATAAATTAGTAAATTTCCCATCAGGTGATTTTTCATGGCTAATAAGTCCGTTCTCTGAGTATTTATACTCGAGATAGTAACAGTTATGGCGTGACAGTCGAATTGATATTCTACTGAACCCTGACAGAAACATGGTTGATATATTCTCTCACTTTAATGTTGTCATGATATAAATAAAAACAATTCATTTGAAAGGATATCAGAAGAAGATATCGGGGCGCACAGTTCATCTCTGCCTTTGTTTCATGGGGTGTTCTTTGTATATTTTACTTACTGTTTAAGCATGTACATAAGGAGTGCTTTCATTATGCCAATGATACTTGTAAAGAAGAATCCCCGGGGCAAAGTGATTCGGGAGCTTAGCAGTGAGGAAGAGACTGCAGTAAAGACGGTCTGTGGACTGAAAAAGCCAGCAACCATGGCACTACATAACCTGGCCAATGATATTCTCCGGGAAATGCGTGAGTATGATGCATGGTTACAGTGTGACTGTATTCCGGGAGATTCGCCGGCCATGAATTTTGCTGCTCTTAAAAACAATACGGGTACTCTTTATCTGTCCAGTTTTAATCATGAGCATGCACCTGAATGCCCCATGTATCGTCAGTTATCCGGAAATGAAGAGGAAACATCTTCCGGAGCAAGCCGGCATCCCGTTAGCACCCGTATAAATTACAGAAACTTTTTACCACCTGATGACAGTAATTCTGTTATCAGACTGCAGGCCCGCTCTGCTTACCATAATGGTGAGAGCTCCTCCGTTCGCAAGAAACGTCCGCGCCTTGCCCGTTTACTCCTGTCGCTTATTGACGATGCTGGGCTGAATAAACTGGATTCCCTGGCTAATCCCCGTATCCGGACTAATTATCGTGAGTGTCTTGATGCCATACGGCAGGTTACACTGCAGCAGGAGTATATTCGGGGAAGATCCTTATCTGAAATTATCCATTTCCGGCCTGGAATGTCTGAAAGGTCTCAGGAGCGGTTAATGGAAACGCTGGAGAATTCAGAACGACACTGGCCTGCCAGAAGAAAACATATGTTCTTTCAGATTTTTATGGCGCAGCACATCTGTCGTGATGCTGTGGAAATTCACTGGGCGAACGGTAATATTCAGGTCATCAGACCTGTGCGGGGGATCAGTATTAATGGTGAAGCGCAGGGCGGAATACGTCCCCCTTACTGGGTTATTCTTGCTTTTTGCCGGAGTGCCGATGGCAGAATCATCTGCAGTGAAGGGTATGCTCATGCTCTTTATCAACTGACATGTCCGGTGCCTGTGGACAGCAAACTGGAACGAAACACGCTCACTGCTCTTCTGAATGTGGCCAGCTGGCTTAAAAGAAAGCCAGGTACGCCGGAATTAAGTCTGGAAAGGCCCCTGTTTGATACAGAAGTTTATGTTAATGGTGAAAAGAAATATGTCCTGCCGGATTTCATTGTCACAGCAAGGGCTCCTGACGGAAAGACGGCCAGAGTGGTCATCGAAACGATGGGATATGAAGACAGTGATTACTGCGCGAGAAAATCCAGGCAGCATACCGGCATGAAGCAGATTGGTGTTCTGCATACCGATCCACCGAAATGGCTGGATAACGATCATCCCCCTTTTGAGAAACATATGTACGGTGTTTTTATGCATCTCAGGTACTGAGATATTTTGTGGCTCAGTTCTGTAACTTTTCCCGTAACATTGTCTGTTGTTACGGGAAAGTCCGGTTTTTGTATTGCACCAGAGAATACTCAGACTGTGATGCTGCCACAGCGTCAGCAGGCTTTCTGAACGGTGTAACATTACTTCATGTTAATGATAATCACTATCATTAAGTCTTGACATGCCATTTTCTCCTTAATAAATTAATAATGTATATGTATCCATATACGTAAGCAGTTAATTCATTTGTTTTCCTCAGAGGATGAAGGAGATACCGAATGTCTGACCCTGTACGGGGTTCAGTGAGTTAGCTGGCCTGGATGTAACCACTCGTTCAACTCAATTCTCTTAGCGTGGGAAAATTTCCCTTTTCCAAGCGGACCCCTATTAAGGGGGAACCGCAGAATTCGGAAAAAATCGTACGCTAAGCTAACGGTGTTCTCGTGACAGCTCTTTGACTAGGCTTTCTAAGGCCATTCTGATAGCCCTGACTTCCTGAAAAGCCATGGCTAAAATTTGTGCGGCTAAAAGGGATAACCGATGGTAAAGTAAGTTATCCCTGTCGAGATACTGAAAAGCGTTATCCTCGTTTTTCCCAAAACTGTTTTGCCAGTTCGCTCAGAGCGCTAGTTAACTGAGCGACAGATTTCGCACTTTGCAAATTATTCTGCCCGGTCTGTACATTGGTATCAGCAGCATCGCGTATATTGATAATACTGCGGTTTATGTCTTCACTTACTGCTCCCTGCTGCTCGACCGCAGTCGCTATTTGCGCGTTCATGTCGGTAATTTCGTTAACGCGTTGGCCAATTCCATCAAGAGCTGTAGCTGCTTCCTCTGCGTGAGCTACACTCGTGTGCGCTTGCCGACTACTTTGCTCCATGACTGTAACAGCGGATTGCGCTCGCTCTTGTAGAGCGCTGATCATGCTTTGAATATCCGTTGTCGATTGCTGTGTGCGAGCAGCAAGACTGCGAACCTCATCGGCGACAACAGCAAAACCACGCCCCTGCTCACCAGCACGCGCGGCCTCAATTGCTGCGTTGAGTGCCAACAAATTCGTTTGCTCGGCGATCCCTCGTATAACGTCAAGAACTTTTGATATCTCGTTACTTTGACCTTCAAGCTCATGAATAACCTGAGTGGCTTGCCTAATTTCACCTTCAAGGGCAGTGATTGACTGGCTTGTGTGGGCTACCAGACGCTGGCCAGATGCCGTCTCAGTGTCTGCTCTTCCGGCCGCATCTGCAGCATGCTGTGCATTGCTCGCAACCTCTTGAATGCTTGCCACCATTTGGTTTACTGCCGTTGCTATTTGATCTGTCTCTGCCTGCTGCTCAACTGTAAGTACATTGCTTGACTCAATATCCTTTAGTAGGCCTCGGGTGTGTTCGCTAAGCCGATTTGATGCATCACCTATGCGACCTACTATGGCGCCTGTTTCAGCTTGCATCATTCGTAAAGCAAACTCTATTTGGCCAAACTCATCGGTGCGCCCAGTGTAGAGGGATTGACTTAATGGGTTATTGGAAATATTCCTGGCTCTTTCAACCAGTCTTCCAAGAGGAGAGAGAATAGCCAAAACACTAACAGAGCTTAAGCTTCCTGACATTAAAGTGGCTAACAATAAGCTGCTTATTGATGTATCAGTAAGCATGCCGGCAGCCATTGCGCTTGATATAATACTACCCCATATGAGCAAGAGTATTTTCACGGAAAAGCTAGCAGCCAATTTCGGCCTCGCGGCCTTCCCGCTTCTCAATTGAGCATATAATTTTTCCGCAGCCAAAACCTGCTCAGGTTCAGGCTTGGTCCTTACAGACTGGTATTCAACAATCGAACCATTCTTAGCTATTGGCGTTACATAAGCACTTACCCAATAGTGGTCGCCATTTTTACAGCGATTTTTTACTAGCCCCATCCATGAGCGGCCAGATTTTAATGTACTCCACATATGCTCAAATGCAGCAGGCGGCATATCTGGGTGTCTTACGATGTTGTGAGGCTGGCCTAATAGTTCTTCCTCAGTGAAACCACTGATTTTAATGAAGTCAGGATTAACGTACGTGATATGGCTTTGAGGGGAGGTAGTCGAAAGAATATTGGCATCTTTTGGGAGTTCTAAGTTTCGACCCGTCACTGGTAAATTCTGGCGCATAAGAACCTCAAGGGTTGGCTGTTTTATTTTATTGTTTTCGGCATTAAGCCCAATTTCTTGAGCGTTACGATAAAGCTAGCATGGAAACGATAGGTGCAAGCAAGTTAAGGGTTGCATCGCGCATGTCAATCTAGGCTATACCCTAACTTGATGTCAGGCAGGGCCGCGCCGCTTCGTCAGAATAGAGTCTGCTTTCCCATTTTTTGACACATGCCCGCGAAGGTTATAGATTTCAGCCTGACAGAAATGGGCTTTGAGGCACAACGGAACAGAAAGTGCACTTAAGCCGCCTTCAACCAAGGAGACATCGTGCAGGGGCACCGCATCGGCTACGTCCGGGTCAGCAGCTTTGACCAGAACCCGGAACGCCAGCTGGAACAAACCCAGGTGAGCAAGGTGTTCACCGACAAGGCATCGGGCAAGGACACCCAGCGCCCCCAGCTCGAAGCGCTGCTGAGCTTCGTCCGCGAAGGCGATACAGTGGTGGTGCACAGCATGGATCGGCTGGCCCGCAACCTCGATGACCTGCGTCGCTTGGTACAGAAGCTGACTCAGCGCGGCGTGCGCATCGAGTTCCTGAAGGAGGGCCTGGTGTTCACTGGCGAGGACTCGCCGATGGCCAACCTGATGCTGTCGGTGATGGGGGCCTTCGCTGAGTTCGAGCGCGCCCTGATCCGCGAGCGGCAGCGTGAGGGCATCGCCTTGGCCAAGCAGCGTGGCGCGTACCGGGGCCGCAAGAAAGCCCTGTCCGATGAGCAGGCTGCTACCCTGCGGCAGCGAGCGACGGCCGGCGAGCCCAAGGCGCAGCTTGCCCGCGAGTTCAACATCAGCCGGGAAACCCTCTACCAGTACCTCCGCACGGACGACTGACACATGCCGCGTCGCTTGATCCTCTCGGCCACGGAGCGGGACACCCTGCTTGCGCTGCCGGAAAGCCAGGATGACCTGATCCGCTACTACACCTTCAACGACTCCGACCTGTCGCTGATCCGCCAGCGACGCGGCGACGCCAACCGCCTCGGCTTCGCCGTGCAGCTCTGCCTGCTGCGCTACCCCGGTTACGCGCTGGGAACCGACAGCGAGCTGCCCGAGCCGGTCATCCTGTGGGTGGCGAAGCAAGTCCAGGCCGAGCCGGCGAGCTGGGCAAAGTACGGCGAGCGCGACGTGACCCGTCGCGAGCATGCCCAGGAACTGCGCACCTACCTGCAACTGGCCCCGTTCGGCCTGTCCGACTTCCGCGCCCTGGTGCGCGAGCTAACCGAGCTGGCCCAGCAGACCGACAAAGGCTTGCTGCTGGCCGGTCAGGCCCTGGAGAGCCTACGGCAGAAACGACGCATCCTGCCGGCGCTGAGCGTGATTGACCGGGCCTGCTCGGAAGCCATTGCGCGAGCCAATCGGCGGGTCTACCGCGCCCTGGTCGAACCACTCACGGACTCGCATCGGGCCAAGCTGGACGAGCTGTTGAAGCTCAAGGCCGGCAGCAGCATCACCTGGTTGACCTGGCTGCGCCAGGCACCGCTGAAACCCAACTCTCGGCACATGCTGGAACACATCGAGCGGCTGAAGACATTTCAGTTGGTGGACTTGCCCGAAGGCCTGGGCCGGCACATCCACCAGAACCGCCTGCTCAAGCTGGCCCGCGAGGGTGGGCAGATGACGCCCAAAGACCTCGGTAAGTTCGAGCCGCAGCGCCGCTACGCGACCCTGGCCGCCGTGGTGCTGGAGAGCACCGCGACCGTGATCGATGAGCTGGTCGATCTGCATGACCGCATCCTGGTCAAGCTGTTCAGCGGCGCGAAGCACAAGCATCAGCAGCAGTTCCAGAAGCAGGGCAAGGCGATCAACGACAAGGTGCGCCTGTACTCCAGGATCGGCCAGGCGCTGCTGGAAGCGAAGGAAAGCGGCAGCGACCCCTATGCCGCCATCGAGGCGGTGATTCCCTGGGACGAGTTCACCGAGAGCGTCAGCGAGGCCGAGCTGCTGGCCCGGCCGGAAGGCTTCGACCACCTGCACCTGGTCGGCGAGAACTTCGCCACCCTGCGCCGTTACACGCCGGCCTTGCTGGAGGTGCTGGAACTGCGCGCCGCGCCGGCCGCGCAAGGCGTGCTGGCAGCCGTGCAGACCCTGCGTGAGATGAACGCCGACAACCTGCGCAAGGTGCCGGCCGATGCACCCACGGCCTTCATCAAGCCGCGCTGGAAGCCGCTGGTGATCACCCCGGAAGGCCTCGACCGGAAATTCTACGAAATCTGCGCCCTGTCCGAGCTGAAGAACGCCCTGCGCTCCGGCGACATCTGGGTCAAGGGCTCGCGGCAGTTCCGCGACTTCGACGACTACCTGCTGCCGGCCGAGAAGTTCGCCGCACTCAAGCGCGAGCAGGCCCTGCCCCTGGCGATCAACCCGAACAGCGACCAGTACCTGGAAGAGCGTTTGCAGCTGCTGGACGAGCAGTTGGCCACCGTCACCCGCCTGGCCAAGGACAACGAGCTGCCCGATGCCATCCTCACCGAGTCAGGGCTGAAAATCACCCCGCTGGATGCGGCGGTGCCGGATCGGGCGCAGGCGCTGATCGACCAAACCAGCCAGTTACTGCCGCGCATCAAGATCACCGAACTGCTGATGGACGTGGACGACTGGACGGGCTTCAGCCGCCACTTCACCCACTTGAAGGACGGGGCCGAGGCCAAAGACAGGACGTTGCTGCTGTCCGCAATCCTCGGTGATGCGATCAACCTCGGGCTGACCAAGATGGCCGAGTCGAGCCCCGGCCTGACCTACGCCAAGCTGTCCTGGCTGCAAGCCTGGCACATCCGCGACGAAACCTATTCGGCGGCCTTGGCCGAGCTGGTCAACCACCAGTATCGCCACGCCTTTGCCGCCCACTGGGGCGACGGCACGACCTCATCCTCCGATGGCCAGCGCTTCCGCGCGGGTGGCCGGGGCGAGAGCACCGGGCACGTCAACCCGAAGTACGGTAGCGAGCCGGGACGGCTGTTCTATACCCATATCTCCGACCAGTACGCGCCGTTCAGCACCCGCGTGGTGAATGTCGGCGTCCGCGATTCCACCTATGTGCTCGACGGCCTGCTGTACCACGAGTCCGACCTGCGGATCGAGGAGCACTACACCGACACGGCCGGCTTCACCGATCACGTCTTTGCCCTGATGCACCTGCTAGGCTTCCGCTTCGCGCCGCGCATCCGCGACCTCGGCGAAACCAAGCTGTACGTGCCGCAGGGCGTGCAAGCCTACCCGACGTTGCGCCCGCTGATCGGCGGCACCCTGAACATCAAGCACGTGCGTGCCCACTGGGACGACATCCTGCGCCTGGCCAGCTCGATCAAGCAGGGCACCGTCACCGCCTCGCTGATGCTGCGCAAGCTCGGCAGCTACCCGCGCCAGAACGGACTGGCCGTGGCCCTGCGCGAGCTGGGCCGGATCGAGCGCACGCTGTTCATCCTGGACTGGCTGCAAAGTGTTGAACTGCGCCGCCGCGTGCATGCCGGCCTGAACAAAGGTGAGGCGCGCAACTCGCTGGCCAGGGCGGTGTTCTTCAACCGCCTTGGGGAAATCAGGGATCGGAGCTTCGAGCAGCAGCGCTACCGGGCCAGCGGCCTCAACCTGGTGACGGCGGCTATCGTGCTGTGGAACACGGTGTACCTGGAACGCGCCACCCAGGGGTTGGTCGAGGCCGGCAAGCCGGTGGACGGCGAGCTGCTGCAATTCCTGTCGCCGCTGGGCTGGGAGCACATCAACCTAACCGGCGATTACGTCTGGCGGCAGAGCCGCAGACTGGAAGACGGGAAGTTTCGGCCCTTACGGATGCCCGGAAAACCTTAGCGTACGATTTTTTCCGAATTCTGCGGGCTCCCCCTTTTTCGCCATCCGGGCGATATCCTGGCCGTCGAGGGTGACGCGACCTGCATCCGGGCGGCGCAGGCCCGCCAGAACGCGCAGCAGCGAGGATTTGCCGCAGCCGTTGGGCCCCAGCAGTCCGACCGTTTCGCCGCGCGGCACCCGCAGCGAGACATTATTGACGATGACCTTTTTGCCTGCCTTCCAGGTGATATTTTCAGCGCAAATACTCATCACTTATTCCTTGAGCGGTAGATAATCACGGCAAAGAAAGGCACCCCAACCAGGGCGGTTACTACCCCAACGGGCAGACTTTGCGGGGCAATCAGCAGGCGCGACGCAATGTCCGCCAGTACCATCAATATCGCCCCTGCCAGCGCGCTGGCGATCAGCAAAGTTCGGTGCAGTGGGCCAAAGAAGAAACGCATCACGTGCGGCACCACCAGGCCAACAAAGCCGATTGAGCCGGCCATGCTGACGATGGTGGCGGTGATCAGCGCCGCAGTGGTGAAGAGGATCAGGCGCACGCGCGGCACAGCAATCCCCAGCGAGGCGGCGGCATCGTCGCCGAAGGTGAACGCGTCCAGCGCCCGGGCATACCACAGGCAGACCGCCAGACCCGCGAGCACCACCACGATGACCAACTGGAATTCGGGCCAGCGGACGCCGCTGAAGCTGCCCAGCAGCCAGAACATCACATCGCGCGCCTGCTGCGCGCTGGCGGAGGTGCTGATGGTATAGGCCGTGATGGCGTTAAATAACTGCGAGGCGGCGACGCCCGCAAGAATCGTACGCTCATTGCCGCCGCGCGCGCCGTTAGTCAGCAAGGCGACAAAGGCGAAGGCGGCGAAGGCCCCGGCAAAGGCGCCTGCCGAGAGGGAAATTGCGCCAGCGCCAAGGCCCAGCACCACGATCGACACCGCGCCGGTGGAGGCCCCGGCGGAGACGCCGAGGACGTAGGGTTCGGCGAGGGCATTCTTCAGCAAGCTTTGCAGCACAACACCGCAGATAGCGAGGCCGGCGCCGCAGCAGGCGGCGACCAGCGCGCGGCTGAGGCGGAAATCCCAGATAACGCTCTCATAGATACGGTTGAGCGGCTCAGCGGTTAAGCCGGTTCTGTTGCTGATAGCATAAAAGACATTCTGCAGCGGGATGGCCAGCTCGCCAACGCTGACGCCCACAGCGATCACCAGCGCCAGCACGATCGCTGCCAGTACACACCAGCCGGTGAGCAGTATGCTGCGGCGCGTCTCAATCGCGGCGACGCTCATCAGTTCAGCCCCATTTTTCTCAGCTGCTCGCCCACCTGCTCCGCGCCGTAAAGCGTGCGAATGGTCGGATTCATCGCCTGACCGTCCATGACCACGATATGGCCTTTTTTCACCGCCTCCAGCTGGCTGACGGCGGGATCGCTTTTGAGGAATTTGATCTTTTCCTCGGCCTTATCCAGCGCCCAGCGGTTACGATCCAGGCTGGCGACCACGATCACATCCGGGTTGGCGGCAATAATGCTCTCCCAGCTCACCGTGGGCCACTCGGTTTCGGAGGTAATCGCATTATGTCCGCCCAGCACGCTGGCGATAAATCCGGAGGCGCTGTTTTTGCCGCCGACATAGGCATCGGCCGAAGGTGAGGCGCTGGAGAACCAGAAGACGAAGGAGAGATCCTTTTTGCTTTTACCAAACTCCTGGCGCAGGTCGGCTTCACGTTTTTTGAAATCGGTAATCAGCGCCTGACCACGATCTTCGACGTTGAAAATGCGGGAAAAATCGCTAATTTCCTGATACAGCCAGGTCATATCCCACAGCTTTTGCCGGCTGCCGTACATATCGCCGGTGGCCTTTTTGGTGGCGCACATCCCCGGTGAGACGTAGCTGTTCACGCCGACGGTGGCGAGATCTTCACGCCTGGCGACTTTGCTTTCCGGACCCAGCAGCAGCGGCAACTGGGCGGGAACGAAATCAGGATTTTGCGCCAGCACCGATTCCAGGCTCGGAATTTCCACCGTCAAGGTTTTAATCTTCGCGTTTTGCTCAGCCAGCTGCGGTAAAACGCTGGTCGGCCAGAAGGCGCTGGCGACCACCTGCTTTTGCAGCCCGAGCAGCAGCAGAATTTCGACCGTATTTTGCCCCAGCGCGACCACGCGCTCCGGCGGCCGGGTGAAGGTCTCCTGATAGCCGCAGTTTTCAATCGTCAGGGGGTAGGTTGTTGCCAGCGCGGAACTGACGGCGGTGAACATCAAGCCTAACGCGCAAAGGACCTTCTTCATTAAACGCTATCCTTGTAAACAGGCGAGTGGATGACCAGCAAATGGGAGTAATGCAAATGAAACTCATTATTGGGGCGGAGTTTTATATAATGCCATATTTACAGTGTCAATGTGTTCTTGCCCCCTTATTTCCAGACAGGGGTTGTATCTTAAGTTAACGTTACCCACTGACGTCGATATTCTCGCGGAGAGCGATAACCCAACGCACTGTGCGGATGGTTTTCATTGTAATGTTCGATCGCCACTGCAAGATTATGCAATGCCGTTCTTACATTCGGTTTCGGCATGAACGCGATGTAGTCTTCCTTGGGGTCCGCTTGGAAAACGGAATCCCACGCTAAGACTATTTTCTATACAGTAACAGTTTGCTGTTTCGCTCTAACTCTCAGAATTGTTTGCCGTGTGGTTCGGAATTCCCTGGCAATAGCACGGTGATGCTGCCAACTTACTGATTTAGTGTATGATGGTGTTTTTGAGGTGCTCCAGTGGCTTCTGTTTCTATCAGC
>ENA-UEPN01001686-UEPN01001686.1-human-gut-metagenome-genome-assembly--contig:-NODE-1686-length-11168-cov-2.843567_pt1 | contig 11168 bp, 27 predicted proteins | sample MGYA00242897_ERZ507910 | MGnify/ENA primary metagenome ERZ507910 (study PRJEB26167, sample SAMN06115525) | human gut metagenome | host: Homo sapiens | place: China:Jiangxi | collected 2015-08-20...
CCGAGAAGATCAAGGCTTACAAGAAGGAGATCGACAAGCTGATCTTCCCGGAGCCTCGTGTGATCCCGTTGGAGTTTGACGGCCCCGTTGGTGAGTGCCAACGCCCCCTGAGAGCGCAGACGGCCCAGGGTGAGCGCGTCAGCCTTGCCATGAGTGAAGAGATCCCTGCCGGCGCTACCTGCGAGTTCCGGGTGGTTTGCCTCTGCGACGATCACGAAAAGGCCGTCCGGGAATGGCTAGACTATGGCCGGTTCTCCGGCATCGGCCAGTGGCGCAACAGTGGAAAAGGCCGGTTCATCTGGGAGGAGCTCCAGTAACGCAGCGGAAGAGCACATCTACGCCACGAGAGGCAAAGGTTTGGCAATGCGGGGCTACGAGGCGTAAAGCAACGGAAACGCGAAGCTATGCGGCGCGTCGGCATGGCAGAGCACAGCAATGGAATGGCAGGGCCGCGAATCGTTCAGCAATGCGACGGAAGAGCAGTGAAAAGTGAAGCAGCGCAACGGCAAAGCTGAGAAACGCTTAGCAAAGGCAATGCACAGATGTGCAAGGCAATGCAATGGAATTGAAAGGCGGAGCAACGTGTAGCCTTGAGTGGCAATGGAACAGCCACGTTTGGCAATGCAATGGCATGGAATAGATACGCTCGGCAGTGCGGCGGCTTAGTTTAGCTACGCACCGCCCCATCAATCGCAATCACGACAAAACAAAAGAAGGAGGCCCCTATGGAACATCCAGCATATCGAGACAATCTCGAACAAATCCTCGCCTTTACCGGCGGGCGGCAGCTTCTGAATCTGGCGGACATCCGCAAATTCACCGGCATGAAGGACCTGCGCACCATTCAGCGCCATTTCCCTTTGCAGAAGGGCGGCTACATCTCCGCCGCCACATTCGCCCGGCAACTCTGCGGAGGTGCCAGAAAATGAGCAAGCTCAACCTCTGCGGCTTTAAGCCGGGCCCAAAGCCGCCCGCGCCGCCGGAGCTTGGCGCACGGGGAACATGGCCGTTTCAAATCGAGGGCGACCATCCCCGCCTGAAACCCGGCACCATCACTTACATCAACAGCCCGCACCGCTGGTTCCTCGTCACCTTCGACGATGGCCACCGTCAGGGCTACCACTTTGGGGAGGTTTAGCTATGGACACAACCACATTCATTTTCGTGCTGATCGGCGTGGCCACCGTCGCCGCGTGGCCCCTGCGGATCGTGGATCGCATCGAAAGGGGGCCCCGCCGTGAAAAGAGATAACCGTACACGGGAGGAGCGCCGCCGGAGCCGGGCCGACTTCTCCGCCTGGGTCTCCTTCGGTTGCTTTCTGGGCCTGTTGGCCCTGGCTCTGGCTTATATCCTTGGGGCGGTCTGATGGGCCGTCGCCGTCAAATGAAAGAGCTGCCGCCCTGTCCCCGCTGTGGGATGTACGGCGGCAAGCGCATGGTCGCTCAAGGGAACATGGATGGCTTCTTCGTCCTCTGCGATTCCTGCGCCTACCGCACCAAAAACTATACGGACATCGCCCATGCGGTCCGTGTCTGGAGGGAGACCCAACTATGACCAGAAAAACCTATCCCATCTGCCACTTCTGTTTGCATCCTCTGAACCCCAATGCGGAGGACGATTGCGACCGTGTGTTCGTCCTGCCCAATGGGGAGCTGTGTTGCCCGCCCTGCTTTAAGGACTATCTGTCGAACGAGCTGGATAAAAATATGGACCTGTTTGCCGATGCCCTCGGCATCCCGGTTCTGTACACGGAGGGGCCCCAATGCTGACATTTGATGAGGCCACCCACACCTACACCCTTGACGGCATCCAGCTCCCCAGCGTGACCGAAGTCACCCGCTTCTGCGCCTATGACTACAAGTCCGACCGCCCATGGCTGGCGGAGGCTGCCGCCCGCCGGGGAACCGCCGTTCACGAAGCCTGCGCCCTCATCGACTACGGCGAGGAGCCGGAGGAGACCCCGGAGATCGCCGGATACCTGAAAGCCTACCGCCGATTTCTCAAAGACTGGAAACCGGAATGGAAGCTGATTGAATGCCCCATAGCGGATCGGAATATGAAAATGGCCGGGACGATGGATCGCTTTGGCATCATCCATAATGCCCCCGCGATTCTGGACATTAAGACCGGCCAGCTCCATGACGCCGCCCTCTCTGCCCAGCTCACCGCCTACAAGATGATTTTCTCGTGGGACTCGCGCTGCGGTTTCGGGAAAATTCAATCGCTCTATGCCTTGAAACTCTCAAAGGACGGCACTTATGAGCTTCGCTATGTAGAACCAAATTCGAACTTGGTGAACGCCTGCCGCACCCTCCATAAAGCCACAGAAAGGAAGAAACGCACATGAATGAACTCGCCCTGTACCAATACAACGCCGCTGCCCTGACGGTGGCTCCCGTCCCCCGCTCCGGCAATTACACCATCTGCGCCCCAGACGGCGCGCCCGCCGTCCTGAAACGCGGCATCGACTTCGGCATGATCCGAAAGAAGAACGGCGACGCCATGACGAAAAACCCCACCCTCTTCAAGTCCGGCGCGGAGAAGGTGGCCGTGGCTTACGGCCTCTGCCAGCGCTACACCCTAGAAAGCAAGCTGGAGGATATCGAATACGGCTTCTTCTACTTCCTCGTCCGCTGCGACCTTATCAAAATCTATGACGGCAAGGAATACGTCATCACCTCCGCTTACGGCTCCGGCAATACCCGCGAGGGCCGCACCGGCTCCCAGTCTCCCTATGACGGTGCCAACAGCGCGGTCAAGATGGCCCAGAAACGCGCCCTGGTCTCCGCTGCCCTGTCCCTCGGCTGCGTTTCCGATATGTTCACGCAGGACATTGAGAGCGACACCGAGGACGGCGAGGTTTATTTCAAGAGCAAGGACCCGGAGGCCCCCATCACCGCCAACCAGATCAAGTTCTTCTATAAAGTCTGCTCTAACCACGGTCTCACCAAGGGCGAGGCCAAGGCGCTTCTGAAGAGCCACGGCTATGACAGCGCCAGCAAGGTACTCAGCAAGGACTTTGACGCCCTGCTGGATGCGCTGGAGCCGAAGGAGGATGCCTGATGTTTATCAACGGACTGCCCACCTACAGCAAGGAGGGCAAGCAGCTGAAAACCGGCCTGATCGTGGGACGCGCCGCCAAGGACGGCCAGATCTACGCCACCCAGAGCGGAAAGGAGGTCGGCTCCGTCTCCGTACCGGCCTACGATAAGCAGGACGGCACCACCGCATGGCTCACCGTCAAGGGCTGGGGCCATTGGGCACGGCTCCTTGCCAATGTCCGCAAGGGTGATTCCGTATTCGCCGTGGGCCGCGTGGAGAGCCACGACTATGAGGGCAAGACCTATAACGACCTGGTGGCGGATTACGTCTGTGTCTCCGCCAGCACCGCTGGGCAGACCCCCGCCCAAAGTGCCTATGCCGCCCCCGCCACCACTGATAATTTCGCCGAAATTGAGGATGACGGGGAACTCCCTTTTTAACAGCTTTGCCGTGTGTGTCTAAAGAGTGATGACGGGCGGATGCAAGCAAGCCGCAGCACGATCACCGACATCCCCGGCAAAAGAAAAAGCCCCCCCCACACCCCCCTAAAAAGAAAATATATATATTTCTCTTAAGGTACTGGAAGCCTGGACGCTTGTATTGGAGCCGTGGAGCTATGAGGACGCAAAGCAAGCAGTCATTATTCGTGCCAGGGAAAACCGCTTCCCGCCGGACGCTTCCGAGCTTGTCCCCTACCTACCGAAACCGGAACAGCCTTCGGAGAATGCTCCAGAACCGGCGGAACCAACCCCCACCCAACTGGAAAAGTTCTATGTGAAATACAAAGCTCTGCATGAGCGGTGGAAAGCCGCAGGCATCCCCACCCCCTCCGAAGCGAAGAAGCAGGGCATGACTTATGCGGACTGGGAAAAGATGGCGAAAGGAGCTGGTGGGTAATGGCTGCAAATATTAAGCTATCGGATTGCCTCATTGCCCCTCACAGACAGCCTTGCTGGGATTGTGCCAACGCCTGCGGCGGCTGCTCATGGTCGAGAGAGGGGGAACCTGTCCCCGGCTGGAAGGCGGAGCCGGTCATCATTCGGAATAACCTGAACCGCGACCCGGACGATTTCTCCGCCAAATCTTTCAAAATCCATGCCTGCCCCCAATTTGTGAGAGGATGATTTACGGAATGTTTGGAACACGAAAATTAGAAGCAGAAATAGCCTGGCTGAGTTGTCGCGTGGCAGAGCTGGAAGAACGGCTTTGCCCATGTGAACAGCATGACTGGAAACGCACCGGAGTTGATTACAGCTACGATAGAACAGGCTGCTGCGCTGCCGCCATGTATAACTACAAGTGCGCAAGGTGCGGCAAAAAAATGCGCTCCTTCCAGTCGTACCTGGAAAATGCTGAGGAGGATGACTGTGGTTAGGCTTGTGATTGACATGCAGGAGGACGGCGACCTGCTGGCCTGCAAGGAGACGGTTGCTATGCTGCTGGAGCCCATCGGCCGGGTGCGTATCGTGCAAATCATTGTAGACGGAAAGGAAGAAAAACGATGAAAATTGATAAACTGTGGAACGGCCTGAAGCGGATCGCCAACGGCGATTATGTGCTGGAAGGGGATCTGATCTCCGAAGAAACCATCGAAATCGATCTGAACGACCGCTTTGTGGTGCGGGGCCGCATCCAGACGAAAAAGAGCATTGTTGTTCGCTGTGGCATCGAGGCTGGCTGTGGCATCAAGGCTGGCTGTGGCATCGAGGCTGGCTGTGGCATCAAGGCTGGCGAGGGCATCAAGGCTGGCTGGGGCATCGAGGCTGGCTGTGGCATCGAGGCTGGATGGGGCATCGAGGCTGGCTGTGGCATCGAGGCTGGCTGTGGCATCAAGGCTGGCTGTGGCATCGAGGCTGGCTGTGGCATCGAGGCTGGCGAGGGCATCAAGGCTGGCTGGGGCATCGAGGCTGGCGAGGGCATCAAGGCTGAAAAGTTTATTGATGTTCAAAAGCGCATTTTCGCCGGAATTTCGGTTTATCGGACAAGCAGGGACTGCGATAAAACCATCCGCTGTGCGGAGCTGCGGAACGGCGAAATCTGCTATGGAGATTTGACGCTGACGAAGGAGGGCAAGCCGGATGAAGGTTGAATCTACCGTCCCCGTTCTTTATCCGATGGGGGTTTATACGTTTGCCTTTGCATGTGTCCATTGTGCAAACAGACATTCAGACAAATGCCACCTGTGCAAGTGCGAGAAAAAAAGCGGATTTGAGCCGAAGAAAGAGGAGAACAATGAAAATTGAATTTACGGTCCCCGGTATTCCGGTAGGCAAGGGCCGTCCACGGTTTATGAAAAACGGCCACACCTACACCCCGCAGAAAACGCGGGACTACGAGGACAAGGTGGTTCAGTGCTGGAAGTGCCAGAGTGGCAAGGGATTTGCGGACGGCATCCCGCTGACGGCCACCGTCACGGCGTTCTTTACGGTTCCCAAGAGCACGTCAAAGAAAAAGGCCGCTGCGATGGACGGAACACCCCACATCAAGCGCCCTGACGCTGACAACGTAGCGAAGGCCATTCTGGACGCGCTGAACGGCCACGCCTACAACGATGACAGCGCAATCGCACTGCTGACGGTGCGAAAGTATCAGATAACCGGAGCCTCCCGCGTGGAGGTCATTATTGAGGAGGCAGAATAATGGATGCTGTAGAGTTTTTGAGAGAACGCAGAAGAATGTGCAACGCTCAAGACGATTGTGACACTTGCCCGATTAGCCTAGTGTGTGCTGATTATTTTGTAGATCATAACTATTCCCAAGAAGAGGCCAGTGGAATGGTGTCCACTGTTGAGCAATGGGCAAAGGAGCACCCCGTCAAAACCCGCCAGAGCGAGTTCTTGAAGCATTACCCCGGCGCACGAATTACAATAGACGGGTTCCTCCATGCTTGCCCGATGGATGTGTTCTCAGATACAGGCATTAACTGCAATGCACGGCCTTGCTCTGAGTGCCGAAAGGCTTTCTGGCTTGCGGAGGTGGAGGAATGACCCGTGAAGAGAAAGAGCAAATTTGGAAAGGAGCAGAGCTATGAAAACGGAACGTTTTAACGATCTGGTGAATGAGATCCGAAAGGCCAGTCTGGACACCCTGACGAAGAAGAACGCCAACTACGCCACCACCGAGGACCGGCTGCACAACTTCAAGGTGGGCGCCGCCATCACCGGGGGCACCCCCGCCCAGGCTGCGCTGGGGTACATGGCGAAGCACCTGGCCTCCCTCCAGGACAAGGTGGCCCGGAACGATTTCCATGATCGGGAGGATCTGAAGGAGAAGATCCAGGACAGCATCAACTACCTGGTATTCATCTGGTGCTGCGCCAATGAGGAAATGGAGAAGTACGCCACCGCGTCGGCCGCGCCTAACATCTCCCAGAGTCGGGGCTGGTCTAACTCCATCGGCGGTAATGAATACCTGAACCAGTGAGGCGGGAAATTGGAGGACTGATTATGAGAGATACAAACCTCGTAAATGCGCTGCGTGAGCACGCGGAATGGGCGCAGGCAAATGAGTGGGAAACGCCAATCACCCTGGGCGATGATCTGGCGGAAGCCGCAGACCGGATCGAAGCACAGGCAAAAGAGATTGACGCACTGCGGAATAAACTGTGCCTGAAATTGAGAGATCAAGACTTCGTAAGTGCGATAACGGGTAACACAGGTAACATCGGATGGAGAAACATGGTCCCGCAGGTGGACAGCTCGGACTTTCCTACGCAGTGGGTGCCGTCAATGTATGAGTACAGCATCATTGATGCGCAGGCGAAAGAAATTGAGACGCTGCGGGCGCATCAACAGAGGATCGGAATGGAGGGAATGTGATGGAACGATTAACTAAGCGTTTGCCCAGTGGAGCGGCTGATTATAATTACCCTAAAAGCTGTTACATTGGGGATCGGGCTGGCGCAGATAGAATATCCCAAAGTGCTTTTAGGCAGAGATGTGTTGAACAGTTGGCCGACTATGAAGATACGGGGCTGACGCCGGAGGAGTTCCACGCCTATTGGGTGTTTTTGGAGGACATGATCGGTGAGCAGAAAGCCAGTGAGGCACTGGACAGGTTCCGCCAGCTGGTCAAAGCCGACAAGGACGGTCGGCTGGTGGTGCTGCCGTGCAAGGTGGGAACCGCGACATATTATATCCACTATCCGATTGTGGTTTACCCAGATAAAAGCGAACCGGAAATTAAGAGGGGTATCTTTACTTTGTGCGATTTGGATCGTGTTGGGTACTCCGTATTCCTGACCCGCGAGGAGGCGAAGAAAGCATTGGAGGCGATGAAGGATGAATAAGGCTGTTATGCTGAGCATCCGCCCCAAGTGGGTGGAGAAGATCGCCAACGGCGAAAAGACGATTGAGGTGCGCAAGACGAGACCAAAGCTGGATACGCCGTTTAAGTGCTACATCTACTGCACGCTGCCAAAATATCCGCACGAGGACTTCATTGCGACGGACTATCCAAGGCCACAGTTTTACGGCGGCGGCAAGGTCGTCGGGGAGTTTACCTGCGACCGGATATTTCCCATCAATGTTTTCGACAATGGTAGCATTCAGAACTGGCTTTTCGAGCACATGGAGCGATCTTGTCTTACATACGAGGAGCTTGCTGACTACATCGGCAACGGGAAAACCGGCCACGGCTGGCACATCTCCGACCTGCTGATCTATGACCGGCCACGGGAACTAAGCGAGTTTACCGGGTTGCGAACGTTCAAGGGCGGCTTTGAGCTGCGAAAGATCGACCGCCCGCCCCAGAGCTGGTGCTATGTGGAGGAGGGCTGACAATGGCTGAATGCAAGAACATGGGCTGCCCGTGGCGCTCAAACTCTACAAACAACCTGTACCATTGCGATATTTTCACCTGCCAGAGACGTGATACCGGAACGGTGTTGATTGCGAGCAATCACACGCTGACCAAAGACGAACTTATAGCGTTGAGGAGGGCTGACAATGGCTGATTACATTGAGCGAGAAGCGGCGTTTGATGCTATAACCGATCTTGCAGGGAAATCTCCGACACGCTCGGCTTATGAAGCTGTATGGAAATCAGCGAGAGCGTTGAAGAAAATTCCAGCCGCCGACGTGGCCCAAATTGAAGCGCTGGAACGTCTGCGGGACGAGCTGTGCGCGCAGGACCTAATCACCATGGAGGGGCTGAGAAGGCTGAACACGCTGATTTGGAAATACACAACGGTGCATGACGGAGGGGCTGAATGAAGATATACAAAAACCCGTGGGTAACGCGAGAAAGCTATTTTGTTAAAACTGGTGTGGCAAAGTCGGCAACGATGGAGGCGGCAAAAAGTAGCGGTTATTCTATCGACTTTTGGGAAGGGGAATGGATCGTCAGAAAATCAACCATTTATGACAAATCGCTTACAGAAATGCCGATTGTTTTTGAGAACCGCGTTGCGCTGCAATCTTACATTGACAAGGCGATTTTAGATACGGTTCTTGGCTTTGTGAAGGGGCAGAAGATGGACGGGGAGGAATGACACATGGACGTTGTCGGAAGAAAAGTTGTCAAAACGCGGGTTGACCATGTTTGCTTTGGGTGTGGGCGAAAGTTTTGCCGAGGGTCTATGATGGAACGCAGTTGCGTTTTTGATGGAACTCCGTGGACGTGTTATCTATGTGAGAGTTGCCAAAAAGCCTCTGCGGAGCTGGGCTGGCAGGATGAGTACGGATTCGGAGACCTTCGTGAACGTGCGCTTGAGATTGAGAGGGCCAAGATGGACGGAGGTAACAGCGATGCGGCTGATTGATGCTGACGCAATCCTGAAAGCAGATGAAAATTCCGATAAAGCGCTTGTTCTGGGAAGTGGGAAAGCTCTGGAAATAGCTTATGCCTTGCTAAAAAAGAAGGTGGAGGACGCTCCCACCGTGGATGCCGAGGTCGCGACGCGGTGCAAGGATTGTAAGCACTTGTGCGTGTGGAATCGAAAAGATATATACGCATTTTGCCCCAAAACAAACATCGTGTTTTTGCCGTTTGAGAAGGACACAAGGACATTCTTTTGCGGCTTCGGTGAGAGAAAGGATGGCGGGGATGGCTGACCGCCAGCCGCCCCTCGCAACAAAAGGAGGTAAGTTATGGAGGATCGGGACAAAAAACTGCTGAAAGCCTATGCGGAGAACGACATGAGCATGAAAAAGACCGGCGGCGTGGTTTATCTGCACTACAATTCCATCCGCTACCGCTTTCAGCTCATTCAGCGGGAAACCGGGCTGAACCCACGAAATTTTTTCGATCTGGAAAAGCTGTTAGCCATGATAGATAAGCAAGAAACCTGACCACCTGCATCGGTAGATCAAAGGGGAGGGGCACTTCGTAAAGGAGGCCCATTATGAAATACCGATACACCGTCCAGCAGCTCCAGCAGATGGAGCGCTGCCGCTATCTCACAGACCGGGAGCGGCGCGTGTTCAATCTGGTCTGCCGCCGTGGCTGGGCGATCGAGGATGCGGCGGCAGAGCTGTACCTGTCCCGTTCCTCCGTGAACTCCTGCCTGCGCTCCATTCGGGATAAAGCAGGCATATCCCGCCCAAACAAAAGACGCCTCTAAGCCATGACAAGCGGTGCCCTGTGGTACGGTAACCATAGAGCACCGCTTGTTTTGCGCGCGGAAACAGGGGGTGCATTTTTTGGAGAAGGAGGAATCTCTCTATGGCTGAATTTGCAAGCAAGGGCGTCGCGGGCGCTGGTCTCGGTACCGGCATTGCCGGTCTGTCTCTGGGCGTCCTGAACTCTCTGGGCGGTCTCGGCGGGATCCTGCTGGGCAATCGCGCTGTCCCCTTTGCCGCTGGTATGGCGGCAGAGGCCGGATGCAGCGAGAACCACACGGTGAACCGCTATGAGCTGTCCATGGTGCAGGAGAACGCCAAACTCCGCAGCGACATTGCCCTGCGGGATGCCAACACCTACCAGGACCAGAAGATGCTGGAGATGTACAAGTACATCGACGGCAAGCTGGGCGAGGTGCAGGGTGCGCTGGCTTCTCAGGCGGTCAATAATCAGGCCACCAAGGACAGCTTCCAGCTGTTGCAGGAGCGCGTGGACTGCTGCAAGAACGAACTGTGCGGGGCCATTTCCAGGGAGCGGGACGAGCGGAAGTGCGCTGACAACACCATTGTCACCTACACCAACGCCACCTTTTATCCCAAAATGGTCGCGGACATCACCACCGGCACCGGCACCACGCCCCAGTCCACCTATAACCCCCTCCCCGTCTCCACCTGCGACTGCAACTGCGGTCGCTAAGCGGCGCAGAGGGAAGAAGAGAGGGGCATAGCGCCCCTCTCTCCCGTCATTGGAGGAATCTATGGTAACATTGGAACAGATCAAGCAGGGCGCTGCCCGCTATGTGGATGAGGAATTTACCGGCAAGCTCACCGGCTGGCAGAAATGGGCGGTCGGCGCCGGGGCTGCTATGGCCCTTGGCAATCTGGACGCCAGCCTTTCCGCCCTCCGGGAGCATCCCGCCGTGAAGGCCCTCGGCGTCTTTGACGAGGCGGGGAATGTAGACATCGACAAGATCTACACCTGCCTGAAAACCGAAGCCGCCAAAGGCCCCGTCACCACCAATATCCCCCTGATTGGGAACGTCACGCTGAATGAAACGGATGTGGACAAGCTCTACACCCTCATCAAGCAGAGTTAGGAGGCTCTTATGCACGAGATCAAACACTTGGCCGAAGGGATCCGGGAAGAACTGGACGATGCCGAGAAGTACGCCCGTGAGGCCGTCAAGCACGCCGGGGAGGACCCGGAGGACGCCAGCACCTACGCCGACCTCAGCCGTCAGGAGCTGGGCCACGCCAATCGGCTCCACGAAATGGCCGTTCGCCATATCGAAAAGGCGAAGGACGCCGGTCTCCATCCCACAGAGGCCATGCAGGCCGTCTGGGACTGGGAGCATGAGCGAATGCTGGACCGCGCCGCCCATGTGAAAACGCTCCTGTCCATGATGTAAAAGCTAAAGAAACACCCCCCCTGCACGTCGCAGGGGGGATATTTTTATCAAAATATTATTTTTTTCTCTTACTGCCGCAACGGTTTCAGGGCTTTCTGTGAATTTCTCTCTTGACTTTTGTATACCATAAGTGCTATATTTTTGGTATGCAAAAGGA
>ENA-UEPN01001687-UEPN01001687.1-human-gut-metagenome-genome-assembly--contig:-NODE-1687-length-11166-cov-3.355487_pt1 | contig 11166 bp, 8 predicted proteins | sample MGYA00242897_ERZ507910 | MGnify/ENA primary metagenome ERZ507910 (study PRJEB26167, sample SAMN06115525) | human gut metagenome | host: Homo sapiens | place: China:Jiangxi | collected 2015-08-20...
GCAAACCCCACCGAACAACCACTCACGCCGCCAATAAGTTTCGCCGTGAGTCTCAAGCTGCACTTTCAGGCAGTCGGGGCAGTACCGATAGGCGTAACGTGGGTATGTGGTGTCGTTGAGATTTCGCAAAAGCGGAACCATCGTGTGGTCTGCGATCAGTTGTTCAACGGGAAAAGCTTGTTTCAACAGATCGGACAAAGTATCGATGTAGGCGTACCCGCCCAAACAGTTGCTTCCGAATTTACGCTTAGTCTCTCTGGGACTGAGGTATAAGTGTCGTTGCAAACGAGCCACCACACTCTCAAGTGCTTCTTCGGGATAGGGGTAAGGTGCATACACAGCGGCTATAGCTCCGTAATGGGAAACTGCGTTTTGGAGGGCAACGTTTTCTTCGGCTTTTCCTTGGCTGTGCACACATCGGCTTGAGGATCGGACTCTCTCGGGGTCGGGTACTCCATCTTCAAAATGTGCGTCATAGCTTCGGGCACGTCAATATTTGGATTAGCCAAAAGCAGTTTCCTGATTTCAGTATCCAAGCGCACATTCACCGCCACTCCCATTTGGTGTAACAAGCGAATGATTGTGTCGTGGATGGGCGGGATTTCAGGGATGGGAGCAGATTCCTGACTCTGCACCGTTTCCATCTTATTACTCAATAGTTGCGTAAAACGCTCTTCAGGCATCCGCACATCTTCGTACTTACTCATGGACTCAAGATCGTTATTCGCTATTGCCCGGATGATCTCGGATACATTGGTGAACGATTCCTTGAAAGTCCACTTGATGCCCTCAACCGTGGTCTGCCCTTTGTTGTTGGGCATACGGATCAGCGCATTGATTTGAGTCGTCACAAACAGGCGTATCAGAATGTCTACGATACCTTGGCTACACGCGTACAACGCTTCGTTGACAGTAGCCGGCATTACATTGGGATCGCCAGCGAGAACCGAGCAATTCCACAAGTGTTTCATAAAGAGCTTCCAATCCTCGCTGTCCTTTTCAAGACGATCCCACTTCAGCCACCCTTGCGATCCAAGTCTGCGATCGGTTCGCAAATTCGACTCAAGCAATTTCATCAACTTGGGTGTACCGATGAAGAGTAAAGGGACGTTGAGCGTATTGGATAACGTGACAATGAAGTTGAAAAGCTCTTCCTTGTTGCGCCGAAGGTTGACAAGGTTCTGGATTTCATCAATCACGAGAAGACCGACCTTGTGAACGTTCATCAATTGGGCAATCTGAAGCCGCAGACGACTGGTACTGATGCGGGTGCTGAGATTTTCAGAATAAGGTTCTTTCGTCACTCGGCTCAATTCGGCAATAATCTCTGTACAAAGAGACTTGGGACTGCCGTCATCGGGACAATTCACGCGCAAGTACACCACTTGAGTGAAATGACTCGGCACGTACTCGGGGTCGTAGTGTTCGATCACTTGAGGGTAATACCGCAACAGATTCGAGACGGAATACGTTTTCCCATTTCCAGAAACACCGACAAGCGTTGCAGAGAATCCGTCACGGTAATCCGTCCCGAAGTCTTGCAGTTTGGCTTCAAGCGTTGTTCCGGCCTTGCGCATGAATTGCTTGGCCATAACGTTGTTCGGGTTTCTGTTTTTGTATCCCTGCCGAATCAGAGAGTCGAGCGTTTTGAACAAAGTGTAGTGGTGAACGGTCGGCACGAAAAGACTGCGAGGAAGCTCTTTAAGGAACTTTGCCTTATCGCGCTTGGGTGCGTCTTTTGCGGGAACAACCACCAATCGGAGAAGTTGCTCAGAAAGTGCCGGAGCCGAGAAAACGCTGAAATCGGGCAAGGTCATTATCAGCGGGTTATTCTCGCTGTCAGGGCTCTGCGTGTAATCGGCCTTTGTAAAAAATCCTGTCATTTCCAATCATCCGCTATGTCGTCAAAGGAGGCCAAGGCTTTCCATTCCCCGTCTGAGGATTGTTCTTCGCTCGGCACATCTTGTTGCGGTAATTTTTTCGTAGGCTCAGTCGTCGCAAAGGACAATGCGCGGTTTTGTTCCAAACGCTCCTGCGAACGGCTCTGCGCGATCCTGCGGGTCATCTCGGAATTTGTCATGGTTGTCTGAGGCTTTGTTGCCTTGGCTTGCTCGACGATCAAGGCCTGCCTCTGACGGGTTTCACCTTCTGCAAAAGCGTTCTCCCGTCGAGTCTTGGTATCCGTATCCCGTTTGGTTTCTAATACTCTGCTTGCCTCATAAATAGACATTCCTGCATACCGTTTGTAGTTGGCAGTCAGTTCGCACGGGTAAAACGTCATCGGCTTGTTTGAATCTGGAATCAAGTAGGCAATGGAGACATTCGACGGGTCATAAGCAACCAGAGCGCGAGGCGGGCGTGAGCGATTATTACGGCCTCGTAGGAAAAGCTCTTTGACGGCATCGTTTTGACACTCGTAGCGCAGACCTTCCACATTAATGCCGTGATCAGAGAATGTGGGCTTGACTGTAGGCATCAACGCAAAGCATAGACGCATGGCAGAGTCCACGGCTGATATGCCCCAACGACCACGATTCCGCGCCCACAACCAAATGGCATTCGGCGTGGCGGGCGACGTAACGGGATAGTCCGATGGCACAACTGTCCTGATGCGTTTGTTCACGAGAAGCACGGCTTCGATAACAAGTCGCGTGTACTCGTACAGAGTCAATGTGGCATTGCTACGGTTGTCTTTGCCGCCCGCCTTCTTGAGCGTCACGGGATCGGGTGCGGCATGTTGGACGAAGGATGCAAGTTCATGTTGCAGTAACCGGAAACTTTGTTCGACAGAGCCCTTTTGATCTCCACGGTGAGGCGCGGTATTGCTGATTTGAACACCAAAAGTTTTGGCAAAGTGCTCTATCTTCGCTCCTGCAAGTTCACCGTTATCCGCGACAATCGCGGTCGGTATACCTTCTGCGGGCCATTCATCCTCTCCGATGAGAACATTAAAACTGTTGCAATATTCCTGCTTGTTACGTATTGCATTGAAAATGGCTTGAGCCGCCGACCTGTATTGGCTCCCCTCAAAGGAAACATCAATGCCGACGATCATTCCGCTGTAAGCGTCAACAACGGAGTAAAGAACGGGACGACCGACTGGCATAGTCTTATCCGAGGACAACAGGTAAATGTTGTCAACGGTCGAGTCGATTTCATAGATCGCCCCAGGAAACTTGGCGATTTCCAACACGGTTCCTGTTGCAGGGGCAATGTCCTTGTTCAAAATAATCGAGGAGTTGGTCAGCGTAACCTTGTCAACCGCACTGATGCGCGTGTTGAAGTGGTAACGGAACTGCGTAATGGTAGGAACTTGCTCTTTAGGTATGGAGGGAAATGTCTTTGCAAAATCGGTAGCAAAGACGCTGTAGGCTTGCGGAATGGAAAGCCCGCCGTCCTTAAGAACATAACGCTTTAGGACATCGGTCATTAACGCACGAATTTCGTTAGTGACTATGGTTCCTTGGGGCAGTCGAGATTTGCGACCACCTTTAACTTTGTATGCTCTGTTTGTGACTGACTCGGGCGTACGTTGTCTAGCAAGACTGGAAACAGACATACCGAAACGAAAGTATTGACTAAGGTAACGATAGGCGTACCGACGAATTTTTTCTAATGTCTCTCCTCGTTCTTCTGCCAAATTTTTCAAAATAACAAGACGTAGTTTCGAGTTAACGATAGCTTCCGTGTTGTGAACAATAGGTTCGATCAAACTGAATCTCTGTTGGGCCGCCTCAATCTCTTTAGGTGTGTGGCTAACGTTCAGATATTGAATGGCAGGATCGTCAATCCGAGTGGAAGTGCCGTCTCGAAGTTCAGCACCCAGAACGTGAAATGGCACACAATCAACCTTAAAAGCCGTTCCTTCAATGGGGAAAAGCACTACCAAGTCTTCTAATAGGGCGATCACTCGATAGTCCTTTCCACCCCTACGGATCACGTTACGGATATTCACTATTGCAGACATTTGAATTCTCCAACGGGGGCATTAAGAACAAGCTCGTGCTCCATGTCAAAACTGAGTTTCTGGTGAGCTACGAGAAACAACACCGGCTCGCAGACGGTGGCATAGCGCTTGCCAAAAAAATTTGGGCAAACTTCTCCCAGATCACATAACTTGATATGCGGATACTCGGAAAGCAACCGCTTAAAGTCGAGCATGCATTGGGAATAGTTTGTGAGATCGGTATTGCGGTATCGTGCAAGAAAGAGAAGGTTGTCGTACCTCGGCCCTTTCATGTTTGAGCTGAGAACGACTGACCAAGGGATGCCTTTACGTTCCCAATACTTTTGCTCGATAGTCAACTTGGCATTGACTCTTGGCTTGTCAAGTTCGGCTTCGTTTTCCTTCACTTGAAAGGCGTAGAGGCTTTCGTTTCCTTCTTCATCAAGGAGAGTCACAAGGAAGTCGGTCGTCATCACGATGTTTTTCCCTTGGACGTGCGGATGAATCAAGTTCAGTTCACTGCAAATATCCAGTGTATCAATAGGAGCCAAAGGAAATTGTTCGCGTATTTCAACCACACGAGGGTTCCATTCCAATGCGAGACAAGCCAGGCGTTCTCCATTGGATAAACAATGAATGAGTCGATTCAAACGCTTGCAGGGCACCCTAAAGCGAGCTGTGTGGGAATGGCAATCTTGTGTTGTGATCCAAGGAGAGTAAGCCTCATATCGCCCTTTGCCACGGCCCTTCTTAACCCAATTATTGAAATCTTGAACATAAACGCAGCTCTCCCGCATTTAACTCTCCGAGCGAATAAAACCACTCATAACGGGCGGTTGTCAGGAACAACAGGGCAGAGGTATTGATACCTAGGAAGCAACCAAGAGTTTATCAGAGCAGGACGAACTGTGACAGTAGAATTATGATGAAGTGTGACACTACGAATTGTAATGAACTGTGACACTAGAATTACATCTGTGACACTACGAATTATGATGCATCAGCAGGCAATGAAGAAGTTTTTTCAAAAAGAATGAGACAACAAAAAACCGGAGCTGACGAACTCCGGTGTTTTAGAGAAAAGCGTTTAGATTAGATCACGCTGGCAGGAACTGTGACTTCATAAGGCAGCGGCAGGATTTCTACCGGGACATCTTTAACATAAAGTTCGGAATCCATATATTCATAAGTCAGGACAAACAGGAAATGCTCGCCGTCGCTCTGAATAACGCGTCCCATCGGTTCGTTTTCCATGAAGACTTCCGTGCCTTCGTCGAGATCCTTAACGCCTCTGGCAACGCCTAAGAACATACGGCGTTTTACCTTGCCCAGGTTTTCAGTCTTGGAGATGATCTCCTGACCGGTGTAGCAGCCTTTGTTAAAGGCAATACCGCCGATCAAGTCCATATTCAGTGCCTGCGGCAGCCATTCGAGAGACTCGGGTTTCTCGATTAATGCAATACCTTCTTCCATCAGGGAGCGAGCCAGGCGGTTGTGGGCTTTGATCGGAGCGTACATGTCATCAGGGATCTTTCCGATGGCGACAAATTTGCCGTGCATTCCCTGTGCGTCATTGGAGGGAAGACGAACAACGATAACGGAATCACCGACAAAGGCCTGCATCGCTTCGCGCGGAAGGGCCGGGCACGGACGGTCGATAGCCTTGGCATCGTCGGAGCAGAAATAGGTGATCGGTTCGGGAAGAATTTCGATTTCGACTTTGCTTCTCAAAATGAACTTGCTCAGACGATCGACTTCGTCCTGAGAAATGGATTTCGGCATAAGCATTCCGAAGCCGTTCGGGATTCTGACGATTAAAGAGGTAGCGGCGGTACGTCCTTGGTGGTTGCAAGCAGCCGTCCAGCGAGCGTCTGTCGGTCCCATTGTCTTTACATTCTGGGTCAGCATTCCTTGGAGAAAGTTTTCAGCGTCTTCGCCGCGAACAGCGACAAATACAAAATCTTGTTCTTCGCTGAATGTCCAGGAATTTAGTTCAAGCATGCTCATTTGTGCATTACTCCTTAATCAAAACATGTCGATAAATTAACAGATCGAAAACAATTACGACTGACAGCCTCGACAAAGTGAGCAGACAAATCTCAAATTGTCGCTATCATGCTTGTTTGAGTTGTATTAATTCAATTGCGTGTGAGTATGAGATTTGTGGTCAAACTGCTGGCCGCCTGCGGCCTTGTAGCCGTGCTGGCGTTCGGACTTCTCGGCGGTGCTTACTATTACGTAAACGTGCGGCCGGTGCCTTTTGAAGGAAACCCTCCGGAGGTCGTGATTAAAGTAGACAAGGGCAGTACGATCCGCTCAATTGCCAACTCGCTCAAGCAAGCCGGGGCAGATGTTGATCCGTCAATCCTTACCCGAGCATTCTCTTTTTACGATCAGGACAAATCGGTTCATGTCGGTTACTACCGAATCCCGAATCCTTCAACGATCAGAGAGATCGTCGATAAGTTCGCCTCCGGCGATGTGATCATGAGCAAGTTCACACTGGTTGAGGGTACAGAAACTGCAAAATTCCTGACACGCATTAAAAACTCTGAAGATTTAGATCACGCGGACCCCGATCTTGACCTCAAAACAGTCATGTCCACCGTCCACGCGCCGGAAGGCACGCACCCGGAGGGGCAGTTCGCCACAGATACTTTTGTATTTGCTAAAGGTTCTCCCGATACGCTGGTGTTAAGACGCGCTTACCGCGAGCAGCAGGAACGCATTAGCAAGGCTTGGGAAACACGTTCCCCGAATGTTGCCGTTAAATCTCCCTATGAACTATTGATCCTCGCCAGCATTATTGAAAAAGAAACCGGTCAGAACTCCGATCGCGCTTTAGTCTCCAGCGTCTTTAACAATCGTTTGAAGCGCGGCATGCTGCTTCAGACTGACCCGACGGTAACTTACGGAATCGAAAACTTTGACGGCAAAATCACAAAGAAACACCTGAGAACGGACCATCCGTATAACACCTACACGCGTCCGGGTCTTCCCCCGACGCCGATCTGCAACCCCGGCTTAGCCGCGATTGAAGCGGCCGCACACCCGGCTGATACGGATTATTTATACTTTGTGGCCATGGGCAAGAGCGGCCAGACTAAATTCTCTAAGACACTCAAAGAGCATAATGCGGCCGTGCAGAAGTATCTCAGAAGCCAAGGACTTTGATTATCATGGAACGCGGGAAATTTATTACGGTTGAAGGCGTGGACGGCGCCGGCAAAAGCACTCAGTTCGAAGTAATCGCTAATGCGCTCAAAGAGAAAGGTATTGATTTTGTCAGCACGAGAGAGCCGGGCGGTCCGGAAAGCGCCGAGAAGATCCGAGAGCTTCTGTTAAACGAACCCATGACCGCAAAGTGCGAACTGCTTCTAATGTTTGCAGCTCGTCAGGAAAATCTTGCCAAAATCATTCGTCCGGCTTTAGAAGCCGGTAAATGGGTTCTCTGCGACCGCTTCACGGATGCTTCTGTCGCCTACCAAGGGTACGGCCGTGGGCGCAGCTTGAAAGAAATCGAGATGCTCGCTGACTTCGTACATCCCGATATCAAGCCCGACAAAACGGTCATTTTTGACTTGCCGACCGAAGTTGCAGCAGCCCGCTTGTCCCGCAAGCTCGACCGGTTTGAACAGGAAGACGCAGACTTCCATCGAAGAGTGCGTCAAGGCTATCTGGAAATCGCAAAGAAAGAACCCGAGCGCTGTGTCGTCATTGATGCTCAGGGAACGCCGGAAGAGGTCTCTGCGCATGTCCTCAAGGAGGTTGACACATGGGTTTAGCCCCGTACCCTTGGCTGGAACGGCCGGCCGAAGTGCTCTCAAAAATGCTCGGCAAACTTCCGGGCGGTGTCCTTATTTATGGTCCGCGAGGATGCGGCGTGTTTGAACTGGCTTCCCGCTTTGCGGCAGCCGTAGTTTGTCAGCACCCGGTAGACGGCGCGCCATGCGGAATCTGCGAGGAGTGCAAACTCATCTTCAGCGGAAACCATCCGGACCTTCGCTACGTATTAAGCGAAACCGAAGCCGCGCTTCATCCTGAACCCTGGAACGGTAAATTCGGAGAGATTCCGAAGGGCAAAAGTCTGTCTAAACAAATTCTGATTGAACAGGTTCGCGGCATCGGAGAATATCTTTCTGTTACGGCGCATCGCGCCGGCCACCGAGCCGTCGTGATCTATCCGGCAGATTCCATGTCCGGAGACCAAAGCTCGGCCCTGCTTAAAACGCTTGAAGAGCCGCCCGAAGGCGCAGTACTTATCCTGGTTGCTGATGACATCAACTCGATTCTTCCGACGATCCGCTCCCGCTGCCAGTTGGTTCGCTGCACGCCGCCTACACGTGAGCAGGGCATCGCTTACCTCAAGTCCCAGAAGGTCCGAAATCCGGAGGGAGAGCTCACACGTTTGAGCGGCAGACCGCTTCAGATTCATGAGGCTGACCCCAATCTCACATTGGATAAAAAAGACGAAGCCAAGTATCTCGAAATGCTTGCTCTTGGCTCTGCGCTATCTAGCGTTCAGGTGCTGTCGGCTTTTCAGAAGGATATGCCGGTCGGTCCTGTGGTTTCCGTCATGCAGCGCTGGTACTGGGATCTGATGGCGGTGCTCTCCGGTGCTGAGCCGAGGTATTTTCCGGAACACGCCGAAGCTTATAAACGTCAGGCGCAGGGTACGGATTTTCAGAAGCTGGTTCCATTTAACCAAACGCTGATGCAGGCCAACCGCAGCAAAGATCATCCTTTAAGCAAACGTCTGGTTCTCCAGGATCTGTTCATCACCTGGGCAAAGACGCTGGCTGACGCGCGTAAAAATTAGGATTTCAGCTTCTTAAATCCTTCTAGGACCTCTGTTTGATCCGGAGAGATGTACCTGGTGGTTGTATTAACCGAAGCGTGTCCCATGGCTGTTTGAACGACGTTGACCGGCATCACTTCCAAGCTGGCGACAGCAAAGGTATGGCGCAGCCAGTGCAGTGAACTTCCGAGAAGCTTGGCTGCGTCGCGCGGATTTTTCTTTCGGACGTCGTTGGCCACTTCTTCGAGGAAGGTATGCAGGACGATATAAAGTCCGGAACGCGATAATCCTTCCTTATCCGCTCCTTTGTTGCCGATGCGGAAGCTCGCAATCAGAGGGACGTCTTTTCCGGCCGGCTCAAAAAGCGGAGGGCGCTTCCTGGCAGCAAGGTATCTCGAGATTTTCTCAACTTGTTCTGAAGACAGCGGGAGGCGTCTTTGTTTATCGCCTTTACCGACAATGTCGATGACAACAGTTTCTTCATCGCCGAAGCGTGAGTATTCAATCCAGCCGCAGCGGGCGTTGATCATTTCGCTCGCTCGCATACCGAGTTCCTTACCTAAGACAAAAAGAACCTCGAGCCGCATACGGACAAGATCAAGAGGCAGCTGAGCAAGGTGTGTTTCGATTTCCTCCCATTGGGCCGGAGATAAAGAACGGTCCGCAAATTCTTTAGGTTTGCCTTCGCCGGGCAAAAAACGCACCTTCGCAGGAATCTGATCAAAAGGATTGAATTTCAGATAGCCTGTCTTATGAAGGAAGGAAAAGAGCTGTCGGATGATCGTCGAGGCGGCTTTTCGGCTTGTGTAGGCAAGGGAAGAATTAAAAGGTTTCCAATCCGGAGATTCCCGCGGCGTATTCTTGGGTCCGATCCAAGTTTCCTGCGGATAGATCCAGGATTTCTGCCAGTTCTCGGGTGTTTCTCTGCCGATCATCTCGAGCCACTTAAGATAATCCGCGCATTCATCAAGACGAGCGGAGGAAAGGGCGACTCTTTTCTCTAAGAGGCACCATAACAAAAATCTTTCGGCCTCTCTTCTATAGGCAGCCTGAGTATTGGCATTGGTGCCTTTTGCTTTAAGCCAGAGACGAATAGCTTCAATGTCGGTGTTGACGTTTAAGGCACAGTCCTGTCGGTCGCCTCGGTTGGTTCCTGAAGAACCGTCTAAGCCTTTTGGAGGCGCTAAAAATTCAAGCGGACGTATTTCGTCGTTTTTAAGCGGCTGACCGAGACGGCGCCCGGCTTTTTGCTTTTTATTGATTTCGGACCAAAGCGGGGCGCCGACGTCTTCGATCTTTTGACCGTAATAGGACTTGGAGAGGTCCCGAGCTCGGGTTTCTAAAACCGGCGGGAAATCTATCGGAGCACCGTTGAGTTTTTTAGAGTAGAGCCACGAAAGGATTCCGTTGCTTCGTTCTTTGTTCAGGTCCAGACGCGTCGCCCAGCGCTCGGGATCCTCGTACATGGCGTCGATCAAATCGTCTAGGCAATTTATTCCTTTAGATTCAAGATGTTCCGCGATCTCAGCTAAAAAATACTGATTCAGAGGAAGATCAAAGTCGAAATCAGAAGCCATTGAAAAAACCGGTATCTAAAAGGAGAAATTCCAAGAGAGACCAAGTATAGAGAATTTTGAAGAGAGGAGAAAATGTAACTATTTAGCATGAAAAGTTCGTAATTGTAAGCTTTTTTGAAAACCCGAAACAAACTTTAACTTTTTGAAATTCGGGCTACTATAGGCCTGATATAGTGAATCTGCGGCGCTGATTTGGCGCCACTCTCAAAGGAAGGACAACGATGAATACTAAAAAGGTTATCTCTTCTGCAGCTTTAGCTGCCTCCCTTACATTCGCCGCCGGTGCAGCATTTGCATGGGGATGCGGAGCAGGCCCCATGATGGGCTACGGTCCCGGCTGTCAAGCCGGTCCCCAAGGCGCGAATCGCGGCTGCCAGTACGGTCCCAACGGAATGATGCGTCAGGGACATCCCTGCTGGTCTTACGGTCCGCAGCAGGGTGCTCAGGGCCCTAGAGACTATCGTCCCGGCTTTGAACAGAGAAAAATTTATCTGCGCGGTGCGCTGAATCTTACTGATGCTCAGAAACCTGCATTTGAAGCCTACTTCGGCGCTGTCGATGCTTATCACCAGATGAAGCGTCCCCTTGCTGCACAAGGCCAGACACGTCAAGACATCTTGAATCAGCGCTTGGCTTTCCAAAAAGCCCGAGTTGAAGCGCTTCAGAAAGCTATTGACGCTCGTCAGGAACTCATGAAAGTTCTTACTCCGGAACAGGTTAAGGTGTTTGACTCGATCGAATCCCGTACCCACGCCAGAGGTCCGAGAGGCGGCTTCGGTCCCGGACACCGCGGTCCGCACCATGGCGGCTACGGCATGTATCAGCAGGGCGTTCCTGCACCGCAG
>ENA-UEPN01001697-UEPN01001697.1-human-gut-metagenome-genome-assembly--contig:-NODE-1697-length-11122-cov-5.164328_pt1 | contig 11122 bp, 10 predicted proteins | sample MGYA00242897_ERZ507910 | MGnify/ENA primary metagenome ERZ507910 (study PRJEB26167, sample SAMN06115525) | human gut metagenome | host: Homo sapiens | place: China:Jiangxi | collected 2015-08-20...
AGACATTCAGTTCGGCATAAAGTTGATAATAGTTGTTGAAGTATGATATTTAATTTTTGCTATCTATTAAATCTTTGGGATCTACTTGAAGAATCTTAGCAATCTCAAACAGCACTTCTAAGCTTGGCTGCCGTCGATTACAGACGTAGGAATTGACAATACAGAAACTTTTTCCAAGCTTCTCTGCCAGCCAGGTCTGTTTGATGCCTTTCTCTTCAAGCACCTCCTTGATTCGGTTCATGGGTTTATCCATACTATGTATAGTATTGATTCAATTGAAATACGAAGATATAAAATATTATGCAATAAAAAGATAAAAGCGGGAGATTTCTTTCCCGCTCACTACATATTTCTATGACTAGGTCCTCATGAATACCGATGAAAGTTTTAAATAGATTCTTTTAGTTCGTTTTTCGGTTAATTTAGCCAATAAATTTAGCAGATTTATTTGACTTTTCATCTGTCCTCAGTGCGCTATAAGCCAAGCATAAATTGCTAAAACCGGCCGGTTGCATTGTTGGATTGGACATATTAAACGATATACAATCATTGATGTTGCCAAAGGGTTTAGCCTGCGTTTGCCGGATTTTCAAGATGGATTATTGCAGAGATTATCCAGTCAAGGAAATCATGTTTACCAAAGTACATGATAGAAGTTTGCCATAACATGCACCATTTTTTGTAAGTGAGTATGTGGTATACTCATTGGACATACGTAACATGATGTTTATAACGAGTTGGACTACAGACATGGCAAACCAGGCTCGAAAGTAGGGGATACAAAATCGGCAATATGTCCAATAGCCAAAGCATGGGACTGTTCGATATTCTGCCAGATGGATTCAAGAGTTTTTGTTGAAGACCTTGCACTAAGGTATCGCTAGATTATCTCAGTTTCACATGATGTGGTTTTGCGCCTGCCGTAGCTATTTCCTCAATATTACAATTTGCTAGAAGTTCTAACCGTCCTTTTGTGGAAAGTATGAGCATAGAGAAGTAAGGTTGGCAAAACGAGAGATAAAATCTTTCGTGCTCTGCCTAATCCCGACAGCGATTTTCCCGTGCCCAGCTTGCTGTTCCAAGTGGCACGAATCCCGCCGCTGAAAGGCGAGTGGGGTATTAGGCTCCCCCATATGGTTTACTACTGGCAGACGGGCAAGCCCGGCATGGAGTATAGCTTCACTTCAAATAGTGCAGATGCTGTCCGGTTTCCAGTGTACATACAAAAGGAAGTATGGCAGATTGCACCTGGTATGATGAAACCTGCCATAGCTTTGCTTTATTCCTATATCTACACCCCAGCATTAAAGTAAAGCCGGGAAATGTCACAGAAAAATGTCACACTGGGATTTGATGGTATAGGGGTTCAATAATGGAAATCTCTGTTGAATTTGTATTCTTTCCCTTCTTTTACGACCATCCGCTTGTTGCATAGGAACTTTGCCAATTCCACCGTCTTGTTGTACCCCAGTTTTATCCCCAGCCGTCCGTAGCTTTCTTTCAGCCTTTCAAGGTAACCGTTATAGCCGCTGATGTTCCCGTCCTCAAAAGCGGCGTTCAAAGCGGAACGGTGTGAATCCTCAGGTATTTCCTTGTACGGGTCGAACGGTTCCTTAGGCGGGCGTCCTGGTTGTCTTTTCTGGGGCTGATATGACTCCACCAGTTCGGGCAGGGAATCATCGTTTACCTGGAAGGCAAACGGTTCAAACTCACGGTCACGGCTGTGTATGACTTCCACCACACTTATGGACTTGTCGTCTTTGTCTGGCTCTATCTGCATGACGGTTTCCGCCTTGTTGTTCAGTTCCGTGCCGACATGACCGCGTGCGTGTTCGTCATTCTTGTTCTGATGCAGGACGGTATGGATGTGTATCTGCCTGTCATCGGTCCATTGCATGAATTTGGATATCACATCGGTGGATTCTCCGGGTGAATTGATATCATGGATGAAGTCCCGGATGCCATCTATGATGACCAGACCTAAATCGGGTATCATGCCGATAGCCTCTTCCGTTATTGCCAGTCGTACTTCTGGCGAATATTTCCGGAGTGCCAGCATCGTCAAGTTGTCTGCATCACAATCTTTCGGCAGACCTGCCAGTCTCAGGATTCTATTCAGAACAATCTGGCAATGGTTCTTGCCTTGTTCCGTGTCAACATAGAGAATCTTCCTTTTTCCCTCAGGGAAGCAGGCACGGTAATGCAGCACTGTGCCATTCTTCAGAGCGGCAGCAGCGATGGCGGAGACATTGAAGGTCTTCTTGCTTTTGGCTTTACCGATAGATGCGCTGAAGTTTCCCAGAGTCCCGATTGTGGAATCATCCACCATAAGCACGGAAGCGGACTGTTCGTATGTCCCGGTCACACTTATGACAGATTCTTTTATGTAGTTTCTCAATTCCTCCGGAGTAGGAATATTGCAGCTCGTCTTTTCCATATTCCTACAGTTCTCTTGGTTTGGCCTTATGTCTTGTCGCAGCAAGCATCTGCTCGTGTTCCTCCTCGAAGCTCAGAGGCACCTGGCTTTTTCTTCCGGTCTCCAACCATTTGTCCAGTTCGTCGCGATATACGAACAGATGCTTCCCCTGCTTGATGACAGGTATCCCTCCGTGTTTGGCCTTGTAATAGAAGGATGACTTGGATATTCCAAGGTAGCTGCATACTTCCTCGACGGTCATAGGGACATGCAGGTTTTCTTTGACAGGAACCTGTTTTGCAAAATTGTCCTTCAACGCATTTTCGAGACTCTCGATTCTTTCGCAAAGTTTGCCTACCACTTCCGGCAAATCATTGAATGTAAGGTTTTCTTTTAGCATGACTAAACGATTTAATTGTTTAACATGCTGCAAACCAACATAATGATATTATGCAGATTATAATCAGCAGAAACTAATTATCGCTGTCTGCTGAAGTTTGCATACAACTGAAATGATAGTCCCCGTTCTCCGGGACATCTATGGCAATTATGGCGGGAACTGAGTCACGAAGATTTTTACAAAGGTATTCGATTGTAGCATTTTCCAGTTCATGCGGGAATATTGTTTTTATGAACTTTGCCCTGTCGATTAAAGGGATATCAAGTCTCTCCCCGATATTCCATGCATAATGTCTTAGCGAAGGGGACTTGATTTGATTATCGGGCTTGGAACGAACCGGTTTATATGGTTCCGTTTGTCCGTATGCCAGAGATTCTATGTTCTCATGGAGAGTTTCAAGATCGTCTATGGATAAGAACTGTGACATTTCGTGTGTGATGTATTCATGTATCGCATGCACAATAGCGGTCTTCTTCTCCATTTCATTGCGCCGCAATTCTTCTATGCGGGCTTCATATTCCTTAAGATATGGACTCTCGACGTGTTTTTCACTGGTTGCATTATCAGTTGGAGGCAATTCTTCCTTGGTATCAGGATTTGCTTCGGAAGGGACAGTTCCTCTTGAGGATAACTCCTTGCAGCCAAAAGAAAGACAGCTTTTGGAGAGTAAAGAACAGAACAGGCGTTGCAGTGCAGCGCACGACATGATTGTAGCTACGGTTCCTAATATGACCGGAGTGGAATAGTCAATCAGGTCAATCTGATAATTGTTGTACAACATTGTTGCCACTGTCGTATAGGCGACACATGTAATTGCAAGAACCCGGCTTGTCTTTTTGATGGATATTCGGTTGTTATCTGCCATAAACTGTTATTGTTTAGAATTATGATAGGACAAAAATAGATGTCCGGTTTCAAACAGTTGTAAATAATGACGGAAAATCAGCCAGGAATTAAGAAAAAATATGGTTAGAGTATGATTTTCAGCGAAAAGAACAGTATAAAAAGCAGATTTAGGCAATTTTGAGCATTCCTACTGAAAGTCAGGAAGTTTGGCATGGATTGGCACAAAGTGGCATAGATGTGGAAGACAGGCTTTGGGAAGAATATGGAAACAGATGCACTTCCAAACCATTACCCAGAGTCGTATGCACTTTTAACGCTAATAGTCTATATTTCTGCGTTCTGCGTAAGTTTACATTCTGCTTTTACAACTCCCGTAAACTAATTTTGCACCAAACAAAAAGCAAGGATTATGAGGAGTACATTCAAGACCGTGTTCTACGTGAACGCAAGCAAAGAGAAGAACGGAGTTGTCCCCATCATGGGGCGAGTGACTATCAACGGGACTATCGCGCAGTTCAGTTGCAAACAGACCATCCCCAAGACGCTTTGGGATGCGAAAGGCAACCGAGCCAAGGGCAAGAGCAAGGAGGCACAAGAAGTAAACTTCGCGTTGGAAAACATCAAGGCGCAGATAGCGAAGCACTACCTGCGCATTTCCGACCGTGAGGCGTATGTGACCGCCGAAATGGTGCGCAACGCCTATCAAGGCATCGGCACTGAATATGAAACCTTGTTACGTGCCTTTGACAAGGAGAACGAAGCGTTTGCCAAACGTGTGGGCAAGGACCGCGCCAAACGGACATACCAGAAATATCTCACCGTCCGCAAATACGTTGCCGAGTTCATCAAGTCGCATTACAGGCGCAACGACATTTCCATGAACGAGTTGACGGAGGATTTTATCCGTGACTACTGCCTGTACCTGCGCAACGAGGTGGGGCTTGCTCAGTCTTCCGTGTGGATATACTCCATACCGTTGAAGCACATCGTCACCACGGCGCATTATAACGGCAAGATACCGAGAAACCCGTTTGCGATGTATCATGTAGACCCTGACCATAAGGAGCGCGAGTACCTAACGGAAAAAGAAATACGTGCCATAAGCGAGGTCAAATTGGACAGCATGAGCCATGCGTTGGCGAGGGACTTGTTCCTGTTCGGATGTTGGACGGGCATTTCATTCGTGGACATCAGAAACCTTACGACTGACAATATCGTGGAAATGAACGGCTCGCCATGGATTGTGTCGAAACGGCAAAAGACAGGAGTGCCGTTCAGCGTCAAACTGATGGATATCCCAATGCGGATAATAAAACGCTACGAACCTTTTAGAAAGGACGGCAGACTGTTCAACACGGGTGCCTTGAACATGGTAAACCGCCATCTCAAGAGCGTGGCGGAGAAATGCGGCATCAGCAAACGGGTGTCGTTCCATGTCAGCAGGCATTCGTTCGCAGTCATGGCATTGAACTACGGTATGCCGATAGAGAGCGTGAGTAAGATTATCGGACACACGGACATCAAGACCACTCAGATTTACGCAAAGGTGACAAACACGAAACTTGACAGCGACATTTCCGCCTTTGAAAGCAAGGTGAGCGGACGTTTCTCATTATAAAGCAATAACTATGGAACGTGAAACCATTACAATGGACGAGTGTGGCAGGGTTGTCGTACCGTCCGACACCGCCAATATATGGATGAGCGAAATGGATTTGGTGGAGTTGTTTGGTACAACCGCCCCGACACTCCGTGCCGCCATCCGAGCCGTATATAAGAGTGGAGCGTTGAAACAACATGAAGCAGAACGGTATATCCGTTTGCCCGACGGGTACGGCACGGACGTGTACGCCCTGCCTATGGTCGTGGCACTCGCTTTCCGCATCAATACCCCATGCGCGGCAAGAGTACGCAAAGCCCTGTTGGAAAGGTTGTACGGGCGAAAAGAAAGACAAGTCCTGTGGGTGTCAATTGACAGACCGATGTGCGAGTGTTAGAGCGTGGGTACGTACCTACGCTAACCGCCCGAAGAAGCTCGAGGGAATGCTTCTTCGGGCTTTCCATTTTTTTCTTTCCTGCCCGTTTCCCTTATGCGATTTTCTGCATTTTCTTGTCAGCTTGTTACGATTGCGCCGTTCCGCTTCGTTTTGCGTATCAATGTTTTATGCGTTGCATCATAACTTTGCACCCGATTGTTTAACCCGTTGCCGACACTGTTGTCGGCAGCACAAAACCAAGCAAAGCCTATGGCAGAACAAGACGAATTCATCCGCGTGGGGACAACCCTCTACAAGATTGTTGACCAGCCACTGATTGACGGGGGCTGTGTGAAGAAACGCATCGCATGGAACTCCGAGACCTTGCGACAGGACTACGGCAAAGACCGCATGGCGACCGTGCCGAAGTATGACGGTTTCTGTACCGTACCCGACCATGTGGACTACAAGCCCGTAGTCGGGAAGTTCCTCAACCTTTACGAACCGATAGGGCACCGACCCACGCAGGGGGATTTCCCCTGCATCCGCTCGCTGGTGGAACACATCTTCGGAGAGCAATACGAGTTGGGCATGGACTACCTGCAACTGCTTTACCTGCAACCTGTTCAAAAACTGCCTATCCTATTGTTGGTGTCCGAAGAACGTAACACGGGCAAAAGTACGTTCCTGAACTTCCTGAAAGCCATCTTCCAAGACAATGTGACGTTCAATACCAACGAGGACTTCCGCAGCCAGTTCAATTCCGATTGGGCAGGGAAACTGCTCATCATGGTGGACGAGGTGCTGCTTAACCGCAGGGAGGATAGTGAGCGGTTGAAGAACCTCAGCACCACATTGTCATATAAGGTGGAAGCCAAGGGCAAAGACCGTAACGAAATCGGCTTCTTCGCCAAGTTCGTGTTGTGTTCCAACAACGAGCACCTGCCCGTCATCATAGACGCAGGCGAGACACGCTATTGGGTGCATAAGATAGGGCGGTTACAGTGTGACGACACCGACTTCCTGCAAAAGCTGACGAAAGAAATCCCGGCTTTCCTGTACCATTTGCAGCACAGGACAATGGCAACGAAAAAAGAAAGCCGGATGTGGTTCTCACCGAAGCAAATAGAAACGGAAGCCTTGCGGAAGATAATCCGCAGCAACCGCAACCGCCTTGAAATAGAGATGGCAGACTTGCTGCTTGACATCATGGCGAAGATGGAGGTGGAAACGGTGTCATTCTGCCTGCATGACATCATCCCCCTGTTGTTGTGTTCGCAGGTCAAGGCGGAGAAGCCGCAGGTGCGGAAAGTGGTGCAGGAGTGTTGGAAACTGTCCCCTGCACCCAACGGGCTTACCTATACCACCTACGTGTATGGCGGCGAGGGACGCTACCAACCACGCAAGGGAGTGGGCAGGTATTACACCGTGACCAAAGGACTGTTAGAGAGTCTGTAATATTCTGTTGAATTGTTGAATATATATAATAAAATGTTGATATATAGTAAAATACACTCTCAACAGAATGCCAACAACGCCCAACGGACGATGAAGAGGGAACGCAGCAGCATCCGGTTCTGCCCTCACTTCTTCTTTTCGTTGCCGTTTGTTGGGCATCATGCGTTTGTTGAGGACAAGTTGAACGCGTATCAAGCAATATACCAATGTGTTATGTGTCATATTCAACGCTTCAACGCTTTCATACCCGTCAACAAGTCCGTGGGGAAACGACAGGATGCCCCAAGCAGGTATTACGTATGCCGACATGCCATCATGCCGACAAGCAGGTATGGCAACATGACGGCATGAAAACATGGCGACATACCGACATGGCGGCATGACGTGCCATCCCAAGTTGGCGAAAGAGGAAAGACATCCGGCAGCCACCGACAGCGCAGCGGATTTTGAGGAACGGAAAAGCCATAGCTTATTAGGGCGTTTTCTTCACGCACCGCTGCGCTAATGCTAAAAACGCCCCAATGAGTCAACGGGGTTACACCCCTCTGGACACCCCCGTTTTCATGCGGCACGACCGCAGCGGACGGGCATGGACAAACAAGTTTGTATAACCTATAAAAACACAAGACGAACATGGGATACATAAGCATCCAATTCAACAAGGCGAAAGGCTCGGCGGACACGGGCGCGTCCGACCACATCGAACGCAAGACCATCCCCAAGAACGCCGACCCTACACGCACCTGCCTAAACCGTGAGCTGGTGGACTTCCCCGATGGCGTGACGAACCGCACCGAGGCAATCAACCACCGCATCCGCACGGCAGGCATCAAGAGGAAGATAACGCCCGACCAAGTGAGGGCAATCCGCATCGTGCTTTCGGGTACGCATGAGGACATGATGAAAGTGCAGGAAGAGGGCAGATTAGACGAATGGTGTGCCGACAACCTGCAATGGCTGCACCGCACGTTCGGACGGGAGAATACCGTTTCGGCAGTCCTGCACATGGACGAGCATACGCCGCACATCCACGCCACGGTTGTGCCGATTGTGACGGGTGAACGCAGGAAAGCGAAGAAGAAACAACAGGTGGAGGGCAAGCGCACCTACCGTAAGAAAACGGATGCCATTCGTCTGTGCGCCGATGACGTGCTGACACGTGAGAAGCTGTCAGCCTATCACGACAGCTACGCGGAGGCAATGGCGAAATACGGCTTGCAGCGTGGCATCCGTGGTTCGGAGGCACGGCATACCACTACCGCCCAATACTACCGTGATTTGAAGCGGCAGACGGGAGAACTCGAAGCTGACGTGCGTCACTTGCAGACGGAACGGCAACAGGAGGAACAGAAACTTGACGAGGTGAAGAAAGATATCAAGTCGGAAAAGCTAGAAGCCGCCAAGACTGAAGCGAAAGCCGCACTTGTGGCAAAGGTCGGTTCTTTTTGGGGCGGAGGAAAGCTGAAAGGACTTGAAGCGGAGAATCGCTCCTTGCTGGAAGAAGTTGCCGCACGTGACGAAAGTATCACCCTGCTGCAAGAACAGATGCAACGGCAGCAGGAGGAACACCGCCATCAACTCGCAGCAATGCAGCGGCAGCACCACAAGGAAATGACGGAAAAGGAAGCGAAACACAAGGAAGAAGTATCGGGATTGAAACGACTTATCGGTAAACTATACACTTTGTTTCCGTTGGCGAAAGAAATCTTGCACATGGAAAGTCTTTGTCGCCTGATAGGATTTAACGAGAGGCAGACCGCAACGCTCGTCAGTGGCAAACCGCTATTCTATGAGGGTGAACTCTATTCGGAGGAACACAAACGAAAGTTCAAGACCGAAAATGCAGGCTTCCAAGTGGTGAAAGACCCGGCGGACAAGGCAAGGTTGGTTCTTGCTATTAACAGACAACCCATAGCCGAGTGGTTCAAAGAGCAGTTTGACAAGTTAAGGCAGGGCATGTGCCGCCCCATACAACCACAGACGAAAGGTAAAGGCATAAAACTTTAGCTGTCAGGAATGATTACAGATTACTGCGCCACGAAAGAATAAAGGTATGGGATTATAGTTTTGCACATGGTAGGGAAAACAAGTCTGCTTCTGGAAGCACCCCTTATGGTTGTATTGAAAAGTATATATCTCAGCAGGATTTTGCCACCCGTTATCTGATGTAGTCACCCTATCTTTGCAAACTATTAATCAATAATATATAACGGATGAATTATACCGACAAAATATTTGAAGCAGTTTCAATCAAGGATAGCCGACGGATTATTGAACTTTATTTTCAAGAATTGTATTGTTGTGCGCCCCTCTCCAACAAAGCCCTGTCTCAAAGATTGCTTTTGCCTATACCTATCGTGACTGCCATAAAGAACGAAGGTGTCAGGCTGGGGGCATTGGAGCAATGCAGCGGAGGCATAGCACTTACTCCTGACGGAAAGGAATATGTGGAGCAAGTACTTGGATTTAAGGATATTGACCTCTGCCTGTATCGCCAGCTGATGGCAAACGAAAAGGCACGGATTTCGTATGCCGATATGTTAAGTGAGAAATACCGTTCTGCATTTGATAAACGTCCCTTGGCAGATGTAACGCTGGACCAAGCCCAATGTACCGTGCAGACAGCATTCCGCAGGGCTTTGCTCTGTTTGGCAAATGGCACATTGACAGGTCGGCAAATCGTGTGCATGGGCGATGATGATTTTGTCAGCCTCGCCATTGGCTTCCTCCTGAAAGAACTTTATCCCGACCAAAACATATATCCGACCCACATCCACGTGCTTGAAATGGACGGCCGTTATATTGAATGCCTGAATCGGTTGTCGGGACGCTTCGCCTTGCCTATAAGCTGTGAGCAAGTGGATTTGAGGATGCCTTTGCCTCCGCATTTGTGTGGGCGTTTCGACTGCTTGTTTACCGACCCGCCTTATACACAGGAGGGAGCTTCCTTATTCCTTTCGCGTGCCATCAGTGTATTGAAAGAAAAGCCCGGATTGAGAATCTTTTTCTCGTTTGGGAACAAGTCTGCGATGGAGATTTACTTCCTGCAGAAATGTTTCCAGCTCCACGGACTGGCCATCAAAGATATGTTTACCCGATTCAACGAATACATGGGCGCATCACTTTGGGCAACAAAGGACAACTCTTTGTCTTGGAAACGACAGAGCGCACACGCGCCTTGTTCCCTCTCGAAAAACAAGGACGAAGCGACATCTATACCGCAGACCGCAACCTGCGGCAAAACCGTTATCGCTGCCAGCAATGCGGCAAGGTCTATATGGTAGGGAAAGAATCTGATTATCAGACTATCATGAATTTGAAAGAACAAGGTTGCAGTGTATGTGGAAACATAACTTTCGACAGGTTGCATAAAAAAAGTAATATGACCAACAAGCAATATCTTCCATTAGGACATCACATACTTGCAGACTTCTACAACTGCGACCCGAAAAGGCTGGATGATGTGGAACAAATCCGAACATTCATGCACGAGGCGGCGACACATGCAGGGGCGACCATTGTGCAGGAGAACTTCCACAAATATGCGCCTGTAGGCGTGAGTGGTGTCGTGGTCATCCAAGAATCCCATTTGACCATACACACGTGGCCGGAGTGTGGTTATGCCGCTGTCGATTTGTTCACATGCGGCACCAATGTCCGCCCATGGACTGCTTTCGACTATTTGCAGGAACGGCTCGGATGTGCGAAAGTTGAATACAGTGATTTGATGCGGGGTAGCAGAAACCTATGAGCGGTTGAGCTTATTGCGATATTCGGATATGGAACAGCCCGTCATGCGGCGGAAAAAGCGGCTAAGGTACGATGCCTCTTCAAAGTGGAACAAGCGTGCCAAATCCTTGACGGACTGCTCTGTGTTATCCAAATATCTTTTGAGTTCCGTCACGATGAACAGGTCGATAATTTCTTTTGGCGTCCGATGTTCTATTTTGCTGGTTACCTTATAAAGATAATCGGTCGTTATGCAGAGCCTGTCCGCATAATATTTCACATCCCTTTTTTCATGGA
>ENA-UEPN01001710-UEPN01001710.1-human-gut-metagenome-genome-assembly--contig:-NODE-1710-length-11059-cov-4.921781_pt1 | contig 11059 bp, 8 predicted proteins | sample MGYA00242897_ERZ507910 | MGnify/ENA primary metagenome ERZ507910 (study PRJEB26167, sample SAMN06115525) | human gut metagenome | host: Homo sapiens | place: China:Jiangxi | collected 2015-08-20...
ATTCAGTTCGCACAGCTCACGGAAGGTGAGGTCGTTTTTCTGGGCGATGCTCCATAGCGTGTCGCCTGCGCCCACTGTGTAGATCTTTTCCTGCTGCTGCACACCGGAAAGTTCCTTTTCCACATCCGCTTCGTCCTGAAAGCTGTCGTTGAAGTAGATGCCGTTTTCCAGCGTGACTTCCTTGTTGAAGCCCACGGTCACGTTGGAGTTCTCAGGGTCCTCATAGGGTTCCAGCAGGCTGCTCAGGTAGCTCTGCAGGCTGGCACCATCGCTGCACACTGCGGTCAGCTCACCATCCAGATACAGGGCCGTGCCCTCGCTGATCTCGTCGCTGGCGCTCTTCAGGATCGCGTCCGCCATCTCGTTTTCATCCATGGTCTTGTGGGCCACAGTAACGGTGTAGGTAGGCTCCACGGTCCACTTTGCATGGTCGGTGTCTGCGTAGTTGATACGCTCCTGAACCGCCTCGCGGGCTGAGTTGAACACATCCTCATTGGCCACATAGCCGACGGTCTGGCCGTTCACCTGCACCTCCAGCGCATAAGGCTGGCGGACGGTATGGTTGAACACGGTCACCATAACGGCCAGTGCGCACACCGGCAGCACATACATGGCCATGCGCGGCAGTGTTTTCAGGTTGCGGCGCACGCCGCTGGCCAGATAATGTACGCTGGCTTTGCAGGCTGCGGCAAAGCCTTTTTCTTTCCGCACCCGTTGGGCGTGCACCAGCAGCGAACCGCAGCCCCGGAAGAACAGCCAGATCGGGCCGAACAGGTCCTGGAACATCTGCGCTGCCCCCGGGAACGCCATTGCCGCAGCATTTGCCAGCAGTGTCGTAAATGCCTGCCACAGCCACAGCCAGCCGCTGCGCAGGCCGCGCTCAATGCGGACGAATACATACTCTGTAGAATAGCCCAGTGCATACAGCGTCTCCCCGATGACTGGCACGGCAGAATTCTGGGCAAGCTTTCTGCCAAAATCATTCACATGATTCTGGGTTTTACGGCGCAGCCGGTGCCGGTGCAAAAGCCCCATGCATTGCAGCTGTGCCCAAAGGGAGCGCAGCCTCTGGCCGCGTTTCGGTTTTACCGGTGAAGCGGGCTGCTGCTCCTTTGTCTTGTCTTCGATCAAAAGGTTTTTCTCCTTCCTTGCCGCCAATGCACACACGGTGCCGGGATAAGACGGCGGCGGTCTTGGGCGCACATGCCCTTTCCAGCAGGCTCATGCACGCAATATTCTTATTTTATTATACACCCTGCCGTCTTTGAAACAAGCATTGTCACAAAATTTGGGCGGTTCTTTCACTTACTTTTCACCAAAAAGCGGTTTCATATCCTGCGGCAGCGGGCTTTCCACCGCAACAGTCTTCCAGTTATTTCCATTTGCCAGACATTCCACCCGGATTCCGTCCTCCACCGGGGTGTACACCGGCACCCGGAAGCTCTGCCTTGCGCAGTGCAGCGCCTGCCGCCCAATGCGCTCCCGGCTCCCGCCGTAAAGGTCATCCCCAGCCAGCGGGTGGCCGATGGACGCAAAATGCACCCGGATCTGATGGGTGCGGCCCGTTACCGGCACACAGGCTGCAAGGCTCAGGCCGTTTTCTGCTTTTAATATGGTATACTCGGTACGGCTGGGCTTGCCGTCCGGGGTCACGCAGCGGCCAATGATGCTCTCCGCCTGGCGGCCAATGGGCGCGTCGATCACGCCCGGCCCCAGCGGCAGCTTCCCCTCCACAACGGCATAGTAGAGCTTTTCCACATTCCGGGCCAGCAGCGGCGCAGCGTAGGCGTGCTTTGCAGCCAGAACAAGGCCGCTGGTATCCTTATCGATACGGTTCACCGGGCGGAACACCGGGCTGATGCCCTGCTGCGCGGCCCATGCCGCATACCCGTTGGCAAGGGTATCGTAGGGGTAGTTCAGGGTGGGATGCACGGCCAGATGGGGCGGCTTTTCCAGCACCACCGCAAATGCATCCTCATAGACCACGTTTACCGGGATCTCCGGCTGCGGGGCCACGCCTTCCCCTTCCGGCGGCAGCTCAAAGCTGACCGTCTGCCCCGGGTACACCCTTCGGTTGGCAAGAACAGGCTCTCCATCCGCAAAAAAGCCGCTGCCCCGGAACTTGACTGCACGGGCAAGGTCGGTGGAGACGGCACACTGGCGCAGAAAATTGCGCAGAAGCACTCCGTTTTGGGTCTGCAGCGTATCGGGCACCGTAAAAAACAGCCGCATATGCACCCCCACCTCCTGCGCAAAAAACATAAAAATGTATAAGATATTATATCAAAAAAGGCTTCTACTTGCAAATCCTGCTTTTTTATGGTATCATGAGGAGCGGAAAACGAGTGGAACATACGGCGGCGGGGCGGCTTTGACCGCTCTGAGGAAAGTCCGGGCCTCACAGAGCACGGTAACTGCTAACGGCAGCCGAGGGTGACCTTAGGGAAAGTGCAACAGAAAACAAACCGCCGCAGCAATGCGGTAAGGATGAAACGGCGAGGTAAGAGCTCACCAGCGCATGGGTGACTATGCGGCTTTGTAAACCCTACCGGAAGCAACGCCTATATGGGACGTACAGCGCTGCTCGCGTGTCCCGAAGGCGGCACGAACCTGTCAGCAATGGCAGGTCTAGACAGATCGTCGTTTAATACAGAACCCGGCTTACGGTCTATCTCGTTTTCCATCTTTTGTTTTCAGCGCTGTCTGCGGTGTGCAGGCAGCGTTTTTCGTTTCTTTAACCACACTGTCACTTTTCGTTTGGGCCGGTTTGTGGTATACTGAACAAAACCCCGCAGAGCACGTCTCCGCCGGGGCCTTAATTCAACAGACAGGATGTGAAATCCTCCGATGAAAGATGGTTTTTTGAAAGCAGCTGCCCTCTCGCCCTCACTGCGGGTGGCCGACTGCAATTATAACGCTTCCCAAATCGTATCTCAGTTACAGGACGCTGCCGCTCGCGGCGTCAGGCTGGCGGTGTTCCCCGAGTTCTGCCTCACCGGCTACACCTGCGGCGATCTGTTCTTGCAGCGCACGTTGCAGCAGGGCGCGCTGGACGCTTTGCAGACCGTGCTGGACGCCAGCCGGGAGCTGGATGTCGTGGCCCTCGTGGGCCTGCCGCTGCTGGTGCGGGGCAAACTGTACAACTGCGCCGCCGTCCTCTGCGGCGGGCGTCTGCTGGGCCTTGTCCCCAAGACCTACCTGCCCAACTACGGCGAGTTTTACGAAAAGCGCCAGTTCACCCCGGGCAGCACCGAGGTAGAGACGGTAACAGTCTGCGGGCAGGAGGTGCCTTTCGGTACATTCCTGCTCCTCCGCTGCCGCCAGATGCCCAGCTTCGTTCTGGGCGTGGAGATCTGCGAAGACCTGTGGAGCGCTCTGCCCCCCTCCACCTTCCATGCGCTGGCCGGTGCCACCGTCATTGCGAACCTTTCGGCCAGCGATGAGACGGTCGGCAAGGCCGAGTACCGCCGGGCGCTGGTGTCGAACCAGTCCGCCCGCCTGCTCTGCGGCTACCTGTACGCTTCTGCCGGCCACGGCGAGAGCACCCAGGACATGGTCTTCGCCGGCCACGACCTCATCGCCGAGAACGGCACCCTCCTCGCCGAGACGTCTCCCTTCGAGGGCGGCTGGGCTGAGACGGAGCTGGACTGCCAGCGGATGGAGTCGGAGCGGGCGCGCAACACCAGCTTCGAGCCCAGCGCTGAGGGGTATCTGACCGTCGATTTCGACCTTGCCCTCACCGAGACAAAGCTCTCCCGCTGGGTAGACCCCACGCCTTTCATCCCCCACGACGAGCGCCGCCGGGCCGAGCGCTGTGAGCTGATTTTGAAAATGCAGGCCGACGGCCTCGCCAAGCGCCTCGAGCATGCCCACGCCAAGACGGCGGTCATCGGCATCTCGGGCGGTCTGGACAGCTGCCTCGCCCTGCTGGTGGCCGTCCGCGCCATGAAACAGCTGGGCCGTCCCACCAGCGATGTGCTGGCCGTGACCATGCCCTGCTTCGGCACCACCCACCGCACCCGCAGCAATGCAGAAATCTTATGCGACGAGCTGGCCGTCAGCTTTACCGAGATCGACATCGCCAACACCGTCCACAGCCACTTCAAGGACATCGGCCAGGACGAGAGCGTGCTGGACGTCACCTTCGAGAACGGACAGGCTCGTGTGCGCACCCTCGAGCTGATGGACACTGCCAACCGCACCGGCGGCCTCGTTGTCGGCACCGGCGACCTCTCCGAGCTGGCGCTGGGCTGGGCCACCTACAACGGCGACCACATGAGCATGTACGGCGTCAACGCCGGTGTCCCCAAGACGCTGGTGCGCCACCTCGTCCAGTATGAGGCCGACATTGCCGCCTCCGCCGAACTGCGCCGGGTGCTGCTGGACATCCTCGACACCCCCGTCTCCCCGGAGCTGCTGCCTGCCAAGGACGGCGAGATCTCTCAGAAGACGGAAGACCTCGTGGGTCCCTATGAGCTGCATGACTTCTACCTTTATTATGTTCTCCGCTTCGGCTTCGGCCCGTCGAAGATATTCCGGCTGGCGAAAGCGGCCTTCGCAGGCCGGGCTGAGTACCCGGACGAAGTGCTCTACAAGTGGCTGCGCAACTTCTACTGGCGGTTCTTCGCCCAGCAGTTCAAGCGCAGCTGCCTGCCCGACGGCCCCAAGGTGGGCAGCGTCACCCTCTCGCCCCGGGGCGACTGGCGGATGCCCAGTGACGCAGCCGCCGCGCTCTGGCTGGCCGAGCTGGAACAGATCCCGCTCAAAGGATAATTTTTTATGAAACAACACAAAAAACTGTTGATGAATCTGGTCTTTGCTGCCGTCATTCTGGCCGCAGCCGCCGTGCTGCTGCTGGTGCGGAAAGCAAACCAGACCGGTGCGCCTCTCTGCGCAGAGCTCATCTACGGTGACAGTAACACCAGGCTGACCTTTCCCCTCGAAAAAGACGCCGATTACGATGTGGACACCGGCTATCTCACCGTCCACATCAGGATCCAGGACGGCGCGGCCCGCTTTGTGGATTCGCCCTGCCCTGACCACATCTGCGAGTCCTTCGGCTGGCTCAGCGAGGAAGACCAGACGGCCACCTGCCTGCCCGCCCGGGCTGTGCTGAGCATCATCCCCACCACATGATGGCATACACATCCAAAGGAGTGAACGCCTATGTTTGACGAAAACGAGCATACCCATCCCCAAAATAACGACGAAGGCCCCCGGCACATCCACCGGGGCATCAAGCGCAGCGAGCCCGACGAAGTGGAGGTAGACAGCGCCGATTTCTTCTCGCCGGAGCCTCCCCGCCCCAAAGCACCGCCGAAACCGGCACCGACGCCTCCGTCTGAGCCGCCGAAATCTCCGGTGCCGCCCCGCAAACAGTGGGAGCCGCTGCACCCCAGCGAGCCCACCCCCGCTGACGACAAACTTCCGAAAGGAGGAATGGTCTTGCTGGTACTGCAGGCCATCCTGAGCCTTGCCGCGCTGGTGCAGCTCTGGCGCACCCAGATGCTGCCGGTGCTCTACCTCGTTATCATCACTGCGCTTCTGGTGCTGCTCTGGCTGCTGGTGCGCAAGTGCCTCGCCTCCCGCAGCAGTGCCGTCGTGGCCCGGGTGCTGTCCGTCCTGCTCTGCGCCGCGCTGGCCGTGGGCTGTGTCTGGGCGCAGCAGGGTCTGACCGCACTGGACAGCATGACTTCCGGCCTGCTCACCGGTGCAGAGGCGAACAAGATCACGAAAGAGCCGTTCGTTGTCTATCTCAGCGGCGTGGACAACCGCGGTGACCTGACCGAAAAGGCCCGCAGCGACGTGAACATCCTCGCCGTGGTCAACCCCACCACCAAGCAGGTGGCCCTCATCAACACCCCGCGCGACTACTATGTTGACCTCGCAGGCACCGACAGCAAGGACAAGCTGACCCACGCCGGCCTCTACGGCGTCGAGACCAGCATGGCCACGCTGGGCAACCTCTACGGCGTGAATGTGGAGCACTACCTCCGCATCAACTTTGCGGGCTTCATCAACATCATCGACGCCATCGGCGGTGTGGACGTCTACTCCGACCAGGCCTTCACCTCGGTGGGCAGCCCCGGCTACTACGACCCCACCACCTTCGCCGAGGGCTGGAACCATCTGGACGGCAAGTCCGCTCTGGCTTTTGCCCGTGAGCGCCACGCCTTCAAGACCGGCGACATCCAGCGCGGCATCAACCAGATGAAAGTCATTGACGCGGTGGCCAACAAGCTCAAGTCCCCGGCCCTGCTCATGGGCTTCTCCAAGCTGATGGACGCCGCCGCCGACTGCTTTGTCACCAGCCTTTCGCAGGAACAGATCTCTGCGCTGGTCCGGATGCAGCTGGGCGACCTTGCCAACTGGGACATCCAGAGCTACACCGTCACCGGCTCGGGCGCGAAGAGCACCAAGTGCTACTCCGCCAAGGGCCAGAGCCTCTACGTCATGAAGCCGGATGAGAACTCGGTCAACGAGGCCAAGGCCCTTGTCGCCGCGGTCCTGGGCGGCGAGGACAAGCTCACCAGCACCAGCCAGACCCCCGAGAAGACCGATGTCTTCACGCCGACCGCCGACCCCAACGCCGGTGCATCCATCCCGGAGGAATCTCCCGACAGCGTTATCGCAGAAGAGCCCGCCGAGAGCGAAGTCCCGGCGGAAGAGGCCCCCGCTGACAGCCAGCCCGCCGAGGGCGACGCCTCCGGTGAGCCCAGCGCTTCCACCGAGGTCCCCGCCGACAGCAGCGAAGAAGCCCCGGCAGGCTCCACCGAGTCGCCGTCCTTCAGTATGCCGACCCAGGAGCAGGTGGAGCAGGCGGCTTCCTCCCTGCATCAGGCCGCTTCCACCGTGCTGGACGCCCTGTTCGGCTCCGGCAGCGGCGACGCTTCCAGCGCTGAAAATGATGCAGCATAATTTATAGACAGAAAGATCCCGCAAGGCAGCTGCCTTGCGGGATCTTTGCGTTTATGCTTATTTCAAGATGTCGCTCAGCACGCTCTGGCCGTCCAGCGTGGAAGCATCCACACCCAGATAGTCGCAGATGGTCTGTGCGATGGTGCCGAAGCAGAGCCTGGTGCCGAGGTCAACGCCCGGTTTGACGCTCTTGCCGCAGATGAGATACGGCACATACTCGCGGGTATGGTCGGTGGTCTTGGTGTAGGAGGGGTCACAGCCGTGGTCGGCCGTGACCATCAGGATGTCGCCCTCCCGCATCCCGGGGATGAAGTCGGCAACGAACTTGTCGAACTCGGTGGCGGCGGCGGCGTAGCCCGCCACGTCGCGGCGGTGGCCGTAGAGCATATCGAAATCGACGAGGTTCACGAAGGCCAGACCCTCGAAGTCGCGGGTCTGCAAAGCCTTGGTGAAGGCGATGCCATTGGTGTTGCCGGTGGTCTTGATCTTTTCCGTCACGCCCTCGCCGTCGAAGATGTCGAAAATTTTGCCCACGGCGATGACGTCCCTGCCTGCGTCCTTGAGCAAATCAAGCATGGTCTTGCGGGGCGGCTTGAGGCTCAGGTCGTGGCGGTTGGTGGTGCGGTAGAAGGTGTCGGCGGTGCGGCCGAGGAAGGGGCGGGCGATGACGCGGCCCACGCCGTACTCGCCCTTCAGCATCTCGCGGGCGATCTCGCAGTAACGGTACAGCTCGTGCACCGGCACAAGCTCCTCGTTGGCGGCGACCTGAAACACGCTGTCGGCGCTGGTGTAGACGATGAGGGCATCCTCCTTCATGGCCTGCTCGCCGTAGTCCTTCAGCACCTGTGTGCCGGAGTAGGGTTTATTGCAGAGGACTTTGTGGCCGGTCTTTTCCTCGAACTCGTGGATGAGGCTGTCCGGGAAGCCGTCCGGGAAGGTGGGCAGCGGCTTGGGGCTGACGACACCGGCGATCTCCCAGTGGCCGATGGTGGTATCCTTGCCCATGCTCTGCTCCTGCAGGCGGGCGAAGGAGCCGATGGGAGCGGCTTCCTTTTCACCGGCGGTCACGCCGTCGATGTTGAACAGTCCGAGTTTTTTCAGGTTGGGGCAGTTGAAGTTGGGGTGGTTGGCGATGGCACCGAGGGTGTTGGTCCCCTCATCGCCAAAGGCAGCGGCATCCGGCTCTGCGCCGATGCCGAAGCTGTCCAGAACGATCAGAAAAACGCGCTTTTCCATTACGCTTTCACTCCGTTTCTATCATTTTGCGCTCACCTGTGTCCCTTCGGGGCAGAAGTGAGACTTTTGCTTAGCCCTATTATAGGCGATGGACGCATTTTTCGCAAGCGTTTTATCGCTCCGGCATCTATCACGAAAATTTAAGGTTTTCTTTGCCGAATTTTTTCTTGCTCTCTTGTACACAAGCGGTTATAATATAGAATGGTATGGTTTTCAAACACACCTGACCGGGCCGATGTCCGGCCAGCGGCCGCAGGGCATATCTGGCACCTGCGCGCCCATCATAGAGGAAAAAAGAGACTGTTAGAGGTATATTTATGAGAAAAACGAAGATCATCTGCACCCTTGGCCCTTCTACCGATAAGGACGGCGTCCTGCGCGAGCTGGTCGCCAACGGCATGAACGTGGCCCGCTTCAACTTTTCCCACGGCTCCTATGAGGAGCACAAGGGCCGTCTGGATATGCTGAAGTCTGTCCGCGCTGAGCTGAACAAGCCCGTTGCTGCCCTGCTGGACACCAAAGGCCCCGAGATCCGCCTGAAGGAGTTCAAGAACGGCGTTGAGATGCTGGAAGCCGGTCAGACCTTCACCCTGACCACCCGCGAGGTGGAGGGCACCAAGGAGATCTGCTCCATCACCTACAAGGACCTGCCCCAGGACGTCCATGAGGGCGGCACCATCATGCTGGACGACGGCCTTATCAAGCTGGCCATCAAGAGCGTCACGGACACCGACATCGTCTGCGAAGTGCTCAACAGCGGCAAGATCAAGACCAAGAAGGGCGTCAATGTCCCCGGCGTCCACCTGTCCATGCCCTACCTGAGCCAGCGCGACCGCGATGACATCATCTTCGGTGTCCAGCAGGGCTTCGACTTCATCGCCGCTTCCTTCGTGCGCACCGCACAGGACGTCTACGACATCCGCAACCTGCTGAACGAGTACGACTCCAACATCCGCATCATCGCCAAGATCGAGAACCGCGAGGGCGTCGATAACATCGACAGCATCCTGTCCGCTGCCGACGCCGTCATGGTCGCCCGCGGTGACCTGGGCGTCGAGATCGACTTCACCGAGCTGCCCGGCATCCAGAAGAGCGTCATCGACCGCTCCTTCTCCTTCGGCAAGCCCATCGTCACTGCTACCCAGATGCTGGACAGCATGATGGTCAACCCCCGCCCCACCCGCGCCGAGATCTCCGACGTGGCAAACGCCATCTACGACGGCACTTCCGCTATCATGCTCTCCGGCGAGACCGCTGCGGGCGCATACCCTGTTGAGGCCCTCAAGACCATGTCCGCTATCGCAGAGCGCACCGAGAACGAGGTCCACTACCGCGACAACCGCCTGACCGATACCACCGGCCAGATCAGCGTCAGCGACGCTACCGCACACGCTGCCTGCCTGACCGCAAAGGACGTCAACGCTTCTGCCATCGTCACCGTGTCCGAGTCCGGCAACACTGCCCGCCTGCTGAGCAAGTACCGCCCCTCTCAGCCCATCATCGCCTGCGTCATGGACGAGCAGGTCCAGCGCCAGCTGTCCATCTCCTGGGGCATCACCCCGCTCATGATGGACCTCGCCACCAGCACCGATGAGCTCATCGAGAAGTCCACCACTCTGGCCAAAGAGCACGGCTATCTGCACGACGGCGAGCTGGCTGTCGTGACCGCCGGCGTCCCCGTGGGCGTCTCCGGCACCACCAACATGATCAAGATCCACATGATCGGCAACTGCCTGGCTACCGGCGTCGGCGTCGGCCCCGAGGGCGCTGCTCTGGCCAATGCCACCGGTAAGGCCTGCGTCTGCCGCACCATCGAAGAGATCCGCGCAAAGTTCAAGCCTGGCATGGTCCTGGTCGTCCCCTCCACCTCCAACGAGATGCTGAGCTACGTCCGTGACGCTGCCGCTCTGGTGGTCGAGGAAGCCGGCCTGAACAGCCACGCCGCCATCGCCGGCAAGGCCCTGCTCAAGCCCACCATCGTGGGTGCCGTCGGCGCTACCGCCCACATCCGCGACGGTCTGATGGTTGCTGTGGACTGCGCACATGGCAGCGTCCAGCGCCTGCAGGCCTGATCTCGGGAGGCACAGCATGGAGCGCATTGCAAGTTTCTGCGTAGACCACACCAAGCTCGACCGCGGCATGTACCTGAGCCGTCAGGACGGCGATGTTCTGACCTGGGACATCCGGATGAAGAAGCCGAACCACGGCGATTATCTCTCCACCGGCGCAGCCCACACGCTGGAGCACCTCTTCGCCACTTACGCCCGCAACAGCCAGTATAAGGACGGCGTCATCTACGTCGGCCCCATGGGCTGCCGCACCGGCTTTTACCTGCTGACCCGGGGCCTGACCCCCGCCGAGGCGCTGAGCCTGACGGTGGAGTCCTTCCGCTTCATGGCTGCGTTTGAGGGCGATGTCCCCGGCGCAAGCGAGGTGGAGTGCGGTAACTACCGCGACATGGACCTGCCCGCCGCAAAGGCTGAGGCTGCTGCCATGCTGCCCGTGCTCGAGGCACTAACCGCTGACGAGCTGCACTACTAAGCTATAACACACAAAGAGGCTGTTGCACTGCAGCAGCCCCTTTTCTTTTATCGCGTCCGCGCCTCACACTTCCCCGATGACCGGGAGCAGGTCTTCGAGCTTATTGAAATAATTGACGATGGAGCTGCCCGCCGAGAAGATGCGCGCCACATAGTTCAGCACACGGCCAATGTCCTGGAACGTCTGCCATGCCGTGGTCTCGCCGCCGCAGAGCAGCACCATTTCGTCGTCCCCGATGGATGTATACTGGGCGGGCATCTGCATCTGATAATTACTCATAGTATCCTTTCCTTTCCGCTGGTGAGAAGTTTTTTCTTCCTCGTTCAGAGTCAGCGCCCTCGGGGCCTGTCCTCTATTCCATCCT
>ENA-UEPN01001716-UEPN01001716.1-human-gut-metagenome-genome-assembly--contig:-NODE-1716-length-11013-cov-3.109546_pt1 | contig 11013 bp, 9 predicted proteins | sample MGYA00242897_ERZ507910 | MGnify/ENA primary metagenome ERZ507910 (study PRJEB26167, sample SAMN06115525) | human gut metagenome | host: Homo sapiens | place: China:Jiangxi | collected 2015-08-20...
TTGATACAATATGTAAAAAAACAGCCCCAAAGAATAATTCCAAGGGGCTTAAATTTATGCTTTTTTGATGTATTTTGCAGAAACAAATCCAAAATATTTTCCGGCAATGCGGATATAGTACCAAGATGCTCCATCTTTGGCTTTAATGGTATCGCATACATCAACTAAATTGCCTTTTGCAAGTGTAGGATAGCTTTTAAGCTGTGCATACTCTGTTCCTGCCCATGTGCGGACATTAAGTGTATTTGCAGTTACCTTTCCCACCCACTTCGGAGTTTTAGACAGAATAGTTGACGCTGAAAGCGTATTTGCTTTTGCGCCGGTGGTAACAGCGATAGCCACGTGGTGGTTATCATTCAGGAGGATATCTCCTGCCTTTAGATAGTCGCCGGATGTCAGATACTTTCTATCCGTCAGTACTTTCGCACCGGCAATCTTCATTGCAGCTCTCATGTTTCGTGTCGTCAGATAGATGCTGACCGCTTTGAGTCTTGCGTTATTTAAGCGATACCCAGCTCCCTTGACGATAGCTGCTGTACTTGCGCTGCAATCAGATTCGCAAGCTACCGTGATCTGCGCCGGATCGTAGTTGCTTGCCTTTAAGTGCCGCCAGAACGAATACCGGTCATTGCTGTTTCCGGAAGTGCCCTGATCGTATCCGATGAGATTGTTCTGTGCCGCTTTTGTCGCCATGTCTGCAATCATGGTTGCGATTTTGGCGTCATTGAATCTTAGGACACAGAGCCACGGTCTGCTGTACCAGTTCATGATCTGATATTCTGTACCAGTCTGATCTCCTGCTTTCCCACCTGCATATCTTCCTCTTTCATCATGTCCGCAGTTACTGATTTTTACCATTTTAGTTTCTCCTTTCTGGTTAGAATCTCTGTAGTCTTTGTAGAACACATCCATATCAACATTTCCGCTGATTCCTGGAACTTTTCCCTTGCTGGAATATTGCCAGCCTACACCGACATTCGGACGTAATCTTTCCTGCACAGAACCATTGTCGCTTGCCGGATAACGAGCAATCCAACAATCATACTGCTTCAAAGCATCTGTCAGAACATTATTGTACCAGTCGAGATTACAATAAATTCCAACCTTATAACCGGCTTTCTTGATTCTGGTCAGAAATGCTACTGCAATATTCTCGATAGCTTGCTTGCCAAGGCTTCTCTGTTGACTCCATTCAAGGTCATAGAACACTGGAAAGTCCAGTCCACGTCCACCAAGAACGGAAAGTACGTCCTCAGCTTCGTCAATCGCCTGTGCCGGTGTTAAAGCATAACTGTATTTATATCCACCAATAAGAATTCCATTGGATTTACAGCCCTTGTAGTTGTGTTCGAATGATGCATCTGTGCCGGATTTCTGATGAATTCTCAAAATTGCAAGCTTAATTCCAGAATTCGATACTTTTGCCCAATCCGGTTTCCCTTGCCACGATGATACGTCAATACCTTTAATTTCCATATTTATCAGCTCCTTTCATGAAATCATGAAACATATTTATGAAATTTTTAAAGTCTCTTAGTTAACTAAACAGGAGTTCTGGGCCGCATATAGAATATACTTTTGTAGCTTCCAATACACCGTCCATCATATCCATGTTGTCGCAAACGTTTCGTTGTTATGTTCTCCATCATTTTTTTGATCCTTGCTATTTTAAAGAAATTCCTCTTGCACTAACTTCGTTCATTCCTGCCTTACTATAGTTTACCCATACATAATATGTACTGTCTGTGTTATTTATAGGAGGAACGCATGTTACTATAGCAGGATCTCTTTCTGCCTTATCAATTACTGTATTATCTGTGCATTCGGTTTTTGAATTCGTTACAGCAATCTGCGAAGGTTTTGATTGCTGATAATGGGCTTTTATTTGCACAATAAAAATGTTTCCTTTTGGGACGGTAAATTCTAATCCACTGTATACAAGCTCTCCGGCTTTTGAAACATTCGCTCTTTTTGATATGTTGATTATTTCTATGGTTTTTTTACTATTTTATATTTCATAAATCTTTAAGCCAACTTGAATATAACGATTGTACATCCACCAGATAAGTCAATCTTATATTGAAATGAAATGTTGCTATCAGTATATTTCATTTCAATGGTGTTGTCGTAATCCGCACCTTTAACAAGCGTTTCGATAAAAGAACCGTCCTGTGCCTGAATATTAACTATAGATAATGAACTTATCTTGTATCCTCCACTACGATACGTTGAAACTAGATAAAGTCCCGGAACAAGAGGAACAGTAACTAGTCCATTGGTGATCATACCTTTATAAAAGGGTTTTAACCGGTTACTATTTAATTCATTAAGAGCCCCCATTACTGCATTTGTCAATTTATTGACCATCCAGTTCCAGATTCCGCTGAATGGTGAAAGTTTGTTTGTTTTTGATGCAGCATCATAGAGCATTAAGGTATCTGCATCTTCTGGAGTTGCCTTTACTGTGTATTCATTAAATTTTGCCATATTAATTCTCCTTTTCTATATTGAGCTTTTTATAGAGCTGATTAATTAGTTTCTCCTGTCGGTCAAGCTGTTCTTTCTGGCTTTTTATCATCGCGAACATTGCGGGTATCATGATACGTTCGTTCCAGTCCTCGACAAGTCCGTTTTGATGCCGAGTAGCTTCTGGAAAGAATGCTTCTACATTCTCGGCAATAAACATCGGGATATATCTGCCTTCATTCTCGTCCCCTTCAACTAGATATCCCTCTTTATATTTCGCCCACGTTGGTTCAATATTGTACCAGTTTTCAATTTCTTGCTCTGAAATATCGTTTCTAATGTCTTTATAGCGCTTTGAAGATGAAGATTTCAGCATCAGTTGTTTGTATCCTGTACGTCCATCCCAACAAACAGTATTTGATGATGTCGTATACTCCATGTCTTCTATCTTTGGCGATTTTGTGAAAGATGCAGGATTGGTAACAGTTAAATCTCCAAATGTACCGGTATCAGCCGATACTTCTGTTGCACTAATATTAAGCTCTTCAGCAGTCCAGTCGATTCCCCACGCCGTTTCAACGTATTCAATGTCCGCAGTGCTGCTAAAGTATTTCTCGGCACTAACAGGATTTATTCCAGTATCTGAAAAACAAATTCCTGTATATTTCATGCGCGTAGAATTTTCTTCATAGCTTGTAAATGCAGTGTAGCCTGAGTAATCTATCAGTCCCTTCACGGTGCCTTTTTTATCTTTAATCTTTAGGTATCCGTTGCCGTTTTTGGTTCCACCTAGAATTGCGGCGTTTCCCATCAATGCGTCTAAACTGATGTACAGATGTCCATTCAAATAGTAGAGACCTTTAAATTCTCCGTCATTGGACAATATCTCAACAATCTGCTCCTGCGTAAGCATGCCAACGTCAACAGCAACCTGCCATGTTTGCTGATCGGCGATTTTAGTTCTTCCGGAATCCGTATAAATTGTTGCACGTATCATTCCGTCAGCACCAAGAGAATAGCTATCTGGATTAATAGTTATTCCACTGGTCTGTACATTAAAGGCCAGTTTTGTCCATGTTTTTCCGGAATTTTTGCTGTATTCTACTACCCACCAGGTTTTAAAAGTTGCTTCGTCACCCTGTCCATCTCTGTAATACGCATGAACCTTGAATGGATTAGGAGTTATTTTCTTATCCTGTCCCATCATCAGGACTCCTGCGTTGGCTCTCAGGTAATACGTTCTTCCTGGAGGCCCGTCTTCTCCACGCATTCTCGCCCATGTATATTTCGCTGGGTCTGCACTGTCCGTCTTTTCGAAATCGGAATAATGACCAATGTAAATTCTATCTGTATCAGTTGTGGAAAAATCCACAGTTCCATCAATACTATTTGCATAAGCGGTATGGATGTAAGAAGTTTCTCCGTTCTCTCCCGGAATGCCAATTCCATCCGCTCCGTCTTCACCGCGAAAACGGCTCCAAATGTAATCTTTCGGATTATCAGACGGTGTTTCTGTAGTTTTGTTGTCCGCAATTCCAACATAGATTGCTTCTGTGACTGTATAGATTTCATCCCCGGTACTGTCCAGTATGGGACTTTCGGCGTTGTCCAGAAGTTTTACATAATCTGGGCTATCACTCATATCAGAGCCATCCGGCATGGATGCGTATTTTCTCCATGTATAAAGCTGTTTTCCGTTTTTTCCTGATTTCTGCTTGGAAATCGTAAATCTCTTCGTTATAGAAAGATTAATCAGGTACGTTGCCTTAATATCCACCCATCCATTGTCTGCACTCAAGCCCGTGACAGTGTAAGTATGCGTATCTACATCCCAAGAGCCGGTTACACTGTCTGATTTTGTAATGGTATAGCTACAATCATTTGTGATATCTGACGAGCCGTACATAACTTTCGCTGTAGTTGTCACTGTTGGAAATACCGGAATGTTTCCGTCTGCGTCAGATGTGATCGTCTGCATATCGTTTGACAGCTGGAATGTCATATTCTTGGCATCTGCAATATTGTTGTCCATTTTTGTCAGTTTATCCGGCAAAGAACTACCACCAATTACAACATTATCACCACTGATGATTACTTTTTTGGTGTCCATATCAACCTGGAAGATTATGTTTCCATCGCTCTCTCTGACAATCAGTGCGCCTGTGTCAATATAATCAGCATTGATACCATGTGCGTACAGAATTTTTGCTATCAAATCGCCTGTCAGAAAGAAACCGTAAGGATATGTTTTGCCACCATCATTGGATACGCCAATGGCTTCTGCTGTGAATTTAATTACATTTTTTGATTCTGCAAGTGTAGGCTTGTCATGCAGATATGTAATAGTACTGCCATCTTCCTGTGCGACTGATGTTTCATATAATCCAGAAGAATTTTTTAAGGTTTCTTCTAATTTCTTTACTGCTTTTTCTCTAGCTGATTGTTCTTTTTTAACAAGTCGTCTTGCCTCTACGATTGCCTTCGTGGATTCTGCCTGGAACTTGCTCTGCCCTCTGATAGGGTCGTCGGCTTGAGTTTTTACAGTAGTCTTTCCATTAACGGAACAAGAAACGTCCGTCAGCGGAGTTATATATCTGTTCCATTTGCGATCATAAGTATATGCCATATCTCCAAACTCAATGAGTGGGTTATATACAAGTTCTCCCGACATGTTACGGAATTTAGCTCCAATTATGGAATCGCCAATTTGAGCAGCTACCGTGTCCAAGTCCGAATCCGCAACAAGGTCGTTCTCCAATTTAAGAACATATCCTGTGCTTCCGTACATGGCTTCATTTTCTCTATTTTTTAGCTTGATTCCAGTAATCACAATATCATCACTAGAAACGGTTGGACTTGTAAAAAAGTCTTTGAGCTTTTCGGATGTGTCAGCTGCTGATTCGATCAGTGTCAAGAATCCATCACTATCAATTGTCCAGTTCCCTGTCGGACTGATAAAACTTTCTGAGTCAATACTTGCGCCGCCTTTAAATGTTACATTTCCATCAGCGTCCACTACTGCGTTGTAATCTTCTTGTACATTGGAAAAATCCCATCTGATAAATCGCAAGTATCCTCTGCTGTCCAGGCGAGCGTTCGCAGTCTCAAGCATTGCTGCCCATCCGAACAACTGACGAAACGTCATGTTTTCCGGAATCTCTGACACGATCAGATTTCCATGAGCCATGGAGACTTCTGACGGAATACCAAGAGTCTCACACGCATCTCTAACAAGAGTCTCTATTGACTGTGGCAGAACCAGATGAGATATATAAGTTGCGTTCGTTTTATACATATCGTCCAAAGCGGTAAAACTAAGGATTTCGCCATATTGTTCTGGTGTCGTAATTGTATAAATACCTTTATCAATGGTTTCGACTCTGTCTTCTGTCGCTGCTTTTGTTGCCAGAATCGCACCGCCACTCTGATCAAGAATTGGGTCATAGTTTTCATCCAGCAATTCATCTGTTGCAGCTGGACTTGCTACGGAGGTCTGCATTTTAAGATACGCATGAACTTTTGCCATATAGAAATTATAGTTTTTCCATTGATCAGAAGTGTTGTCCAACTCCAATGTCATGGATTTACAAACAACGCAGCCAATCGGAAAGCTGCTACTTTCTGCACAATCAGAAAAAGTACAATTTTCGCCCATGATTTCGTTTTTGACTGTTTTTACAGTTCCGTCAGGAAAGGTGATTTCCACTTCCTGCCAGACTCTTTCTCCGTCCTGTAGTTTTTGCTTAAATGTATCGGATACATTAATCAAGTGGATTCACCCCCTGCATGTTAAAAGATATTTTTGATACAAATTTTAAGTCTGGCGAAATTTCTCCAATAGTTAGGCTTGCTTTTCCGACATAAAACGGATCAGTTCTCCATGCCATGTGGTAAAGGGACCAATGGTACAAATTGAAAGTTTTTCCTTTTGCGATAATTTTGAGAATTTTGTTTGCTTCTATAACTGGAACGTTTGATGCTTCATAGCTATACTGTTCGACTGTAAACAATGGAGTTAACAACGCTTTTCCGAACTGCGTACGGTTACTACCTTCTGAATAAGTTGTTTCGAGGTTATAACCCATATCTTTGTCTGGCTGATAGATGGAGGCCCCGTTCATCTTGTATCGTTTTGTTATACTTTTTGGAATAGTTGCCACGTTTCCACCTCCTATGCCAGTTCAAACGGATTTCTTCCGCTTGTGCTGCGTCTTAATTTTGCTTCGTCTATAATTTCGTCAAAAATAATCCGTCTATTAATCTGAGCTGTGAATCTGTAATCACCACCACTCTGCTGCCATGATTCCTCACGCACGATTTTTCTGAGCAGTGCTTCTGGTGTCTCGATGTTGTTTCCTTGCTTCTGATCTCCTAACACAGCGAGGAATTCTGATCTTGGAGGAATAACGGCACCTTTTGCAAGATATGGAATAGTTGGAACTCGCGGAAATGTAGCACTGAATCCGATTGTTTTCTTACCAAATGGAGTAGGCACTTCCCACGGTCCAAAAGAAAACGCGGATTCGATGCCGCCAATAGCTGAGTTTACAGTTCCGATCGCACGGTTTACGATACCAATTACCTTGTTTAATACATTCGTTATAGAGGTTTTTATACTTCCAAAAATATCGACAACTTTGTCTTTTGCAGCTGTAAATTTTTTTACAATTCCATCTTTAATTTTTTCAACAAGATTTCCTACTGTTGACCAAATTGCAGTCCATTTTTGATATGCGCTGGATTTGACATTATCCCAAATCGTCACAATTTTAGATGCGAGATTCTTAAGACTAGAGCTTATAGCGTTGACAAATGTTGATGTTTTATTTTTAATCCAATCCCATACTTCCCCCGCAACTTCTTTAATCTTGTCCCAGTTTTTGTACAGTAATACGCCAATTGCAATGCAAGCCGTTATTGCTGCTATAAAAATTCCGCCCGGTCCGATAGCCGTTGCAATAGCTTTAATTCCTCCCATAATGCCGCTAGAACCAGTCATAAGTGCAATAAGGCCTTTTATAAAACTCGCTACTGTCGTTATACTTCCTGCTATTCTTGACGCTAGCCCTGCAATTTTCGCCGCCGCGAACGCTCCGATTAGAGCTGCACCGAATGCTTCAATAATTGATTGATGATCCGCAAAGAATCCAGCCAAATCCGATACCAGATTGATCACTGTCGGAATTCCTGTTTCAATCAGCCATTTCAGCATTGGGAGGACAATATTGTTGTAAATCCATTCAAGAACGTTTCCGATAGATTCCAGAATTGGTGCAAATGTACTGGTCAGATTACTGATAGATTCCAGTAGAGGATAGAAATTAAGGTTCGCCGCCCATGCCGCTGTATCCTCTGCAATCCTCTCAACAAACTGCATAACTACCACAAGGGCATCTGCAATGTTCTGGATGATCTGTGTTCCAACATTGTTCTTATTCCACGCATCCGCAAAACCGGATGCAATATTCCCGATAGTTTTAAGAACGTTCTGAGCAATCCTCAGCATGGTTGTAAGTATCGTTGTGCCTGTGCCGTTTGTCCAGACCTCTACAAGGCTTTTACCTACACTTACAGCGAGCTTTTTGAGTCCATCAAGTGCGACTTTTGCTGCATTAATGGTATTCTTACCTTCTTTTTTCCATGCGTCCTGGAATGGTTTCCAGAGTTTCTTGAGCAGGTCAGCAAGTTTCTTTGCGGAATCGCTAATTTTATCAAGCGCGGTTTCACCTTCTGCGAGATTTCCGTAGTCCACATTACCAACTGAACTCGGAAGGCCACTGTTACCTGCTCCACCACTTCCACCAGATGAAGATGGTGTGGAAGATGAATTGCTGCCAGTAGATGTGACTTTGTGAACTTCATCAAGTGACGAAAGATAGTTTTTTGTTACTTTATTCGCTTTTTTTGTTGCTTTTGCATTGTCGTTCGTGGCATCCGCCAGTTTCTTTGCATTATCTGCCGCCTGTCCATACTGGTCCGCTGTATCTGCGATCGCGTCTGTTCCGGCAAGACCCGCTCCACTTCCGCTCGTTTGACCGGAAGATTTCTTGCCAGTAATAAGCTCCGTGAATGACTTAAATGCGTTTGCCAGAGTCGCCAGTTTGACGAGAAGAATATTGATCACTTTCAGAACAGGCGTGAAAATATTAATCAGCCCTTGTCCGACTGTTGCCTTGAGGGACTGCAACTGCAACTGCATCACTCGCACCTGGTTCGCCCAGCTGTCAGAAGTACGAATGAAGTCACCAGATGCGGCTGATAACTGTTCCTGCACAAAAGCAAAGCGGAGAGCAACTTTCTCCTGTTCAGTCATTGCAGATGTGGTCTTGCCGTAGCCATTTGCAAGTGCATATTGGTCAAGTGCCGACTGGGTCATTACCACGCCCAAATCTTTTAATGTTTCCGTTTCACCCGTAAACACTGATTTCAGTTTGATATAAGCCAAGTCCTGACTGATGTTGTAGAATGATGCCACATCACCAGTCAGCTGTGTCAGGGCCGTTGACATGTCGTAAGCCTGTGATTCTGAAAATCCGAACGACTTAGACATTGCTCCGAACGTGCCGACATACCTTTTTGCCATAGTTTCAGATAATCCGGCAGAAGTCATGGCATTCTTTGCAAATTCATTGACTTTATCGGACATGGTGGTAAATGTAACATCGACCACGTTCTGTACTTCCACCAGATCAGAGCCTAGTTCCACGCACTCTTTTCCAAACTGTACCAATTTACCAACAGCAAAAGCCCCACCAATTAACAGACCGATTTTTTTTACAGCACTTCCAAGGCCGTTAAATGACTGTTTTATAGCTGATACGCCATTTTGGACACCGGTTGTATCCATTCTGGTATCAATAATGACTGAGCCATCAGCAGCCATGCGTCCACCTCCTAACTATTTGAGGTTTAACATCTCATTCAGCGCATCTTTATACGCTTGCTCTTCTTCGCTGAGACGTGTTTTTATATCAATAATGTTCTTATTTTCCTGATAGAATTTCTTTTCCCATTTATCGAGCTTTTCGCCCTTTGCCTTTTTTGACCGGATTCCAACGACCGTGTTGAACAGACATTCACCGGATTCCATGAAATATCCGAAGAATGTCCACCAGTGCATATATGGTATAGATCTGATTTCTTTTCCGGCAACCTTGTTTACAGCCGGTACAATCATATCTCCGTCCTGTTCCCAGTCCATTAAACGGGGCTTCGGGTAGTTTGAATTATCGTCCAACTGTCCGCAGTCGATGAACTCCGATGCTTTCTGGCAAGCTTCGTCCAAGCACTCAGCCGGTATGCTCTGCCAGTCCTCAAACAGAATCTGTAACATAACAACTGCTTTCGCCTGCTCGTCCAGTTCTGGATCATTCATAGCTATGAGAATATCAATAATCGCGCGAAAATCCGTTCTGATAGAAAAATCCACCCCACTTATGTTCAGTGAGGTGGGTAGCTCATAGGCGGTCATTTTGTATATTTCTCCACGTACTTATTGACTGCCGTCTGCATTTTCTTTTTTCTCTTTTCAATTTCCGGTGCAATTGCTTCTGCGATCTTATCCAGAACGATATATGCGAATACCTGACCATTACCGAATACAGTAGTTGCTGTGATCGGCTCCTTGAACAGGTCTTTTGATGCTTCATATCCGAGCAGATAGTTGATTTTGTCTTCGATCTGTTTGTTCAGTTCTGCCACTTCCTTACCAGATGTGACTTTTTGAATAGAATTTTTAAGCTGGTCAAAGTACTCTCCCAGTTCCTCCGCACGTGCTGCTACATTGATATCAGTCGGGTTAAGCTTGAAAGAAGAAAAAACTTCGTCTTCGTTGTTGGTAAACGTGAATGTAAAAATTCCATCATCAATTTTGGTATTAATTACTTTTGCCATTTAGCATATCCTCCTTGTGTATGTGCTTATTCACTGTCAGCTGTGAATGTACCGGAACTGATATCAAATTTTCCTTTTACACGTTCGCCAACATAGTTGACAGTAAATGGAATCTGATAGCCAGATGTGTCTCCACCGTAGGATGTCGGCACAACGTAGCAGTCCTGCTGATATGCTTCATACTTGCCTGATGTGGCTTCTGTCCAGAGATGAACTTCAACTGCTTTTGTCTTGAGGCTATCGTCTTTGAGGCGTCCGTCTACAATCTTCTGTAACGCCGTGAATAGGTCAGAAGTGGTATCTGCATAAAATGGATCGGCATCAGAAGATACCTCATAGCCGTTATGCTTAAATGTGGATTCTCCAAGAATGTTTTTAGATGTTTCAGTATCTGGATTGAGTTCTACGTTGTACTCTTCCAGATCCTTGCCAAGACGCTCATATTTCGGTGTCAGCCCTCCGCACAGAGAACCTGCATCAATATAATGAGCCATGTATTTACGGTCAATTTTGCCTGTAACTGCCATAGAAATGTCCTTTCTGCCTATAACTTTTAAAAGGCTGTGTAGGTTAGCGACTATCTCCAATTGATAGCCGGTTGTTACTCGCTATATTGCTTCATAAGTGTTTTCGTAGCGTACCGATAATGGCAAT
>ENA-UEPN01001718-UEPN01001718.1-human-gut-metagenome-genome-assembly--contig:-NODE-1718-length-11001-cov-3.163402_pt1 | contig 11001 bp, 7 predicted proteins | sample MGYA00242897_ERZ507910 | MGnify/ENA primary metagenome ERZ507910 (study PRJEB26167, sample SAMN06115525) | human gut metagenome | host: Homo sapiens | place: China:Jiangxi | collected 2015-08-20...
GGATATTGGCATCATCGGCGGAGCCGACGGTCCGACCTATATTCTCGTCAGCGCCGATCCGAAGGCTGCCGCGACGGGCGAGGATATTGGCATCATCGGCGGAGCCGACGGTCCGACCTATATTCTCGTCAGCGCCGATCCGAAGGCTGCCGCGACGGTTTCAAAGGAACAGCGCGAGCAGAACATCAAGGCGCTCGGCGGCGTGGCCGGGCAGGTCAATGTGCTGCTGGGCGACCGATGCATTGCTTTCACCGACGCGGTGCCCGAGGTGAAGAACGGGCGCACGATGGTGCCGCTGCGCGCCGCGCTGGAGGCGATGGGCGCAAGGATCGAATTTGACCAGGCCACCAAGACCGCCATCGTAACGGGTGAGAAGGCGAGCTTTACCCACGTCGTCGGCAGCGACGTCATCACGCGCGCCGACGGCTCGACGGTGAAGATGGACGTCCGCTCCTATGTGACGCCCTCCAACCGCACGATGGTGCCGGTACGCTTCTTCTCGCAGGTGCTCGGCTACGACGTGTTCTGGGACAACGGCTACCGCATGGCGTTCCTGCTCGACGAGGAGACCTTCGCGGAGAAGGTGGACAGCCGTCTCACCATTCTCAACGGCTATCTGGCCGGAAATGCGAAGCGCTTTGACGACGACAAGAATTATAAGGAGGATGTGACCCTCTCCGGCACGGTCAAGGTCATCGACTCCATCAAGGGCGACCGCAGCTATCCGTATTCCGGCAAGGCGTCCGTGCTGCTGGGCAAGGACGGCATGAGCATGAGCCTGAGCGCCGACCTCAGCGATCTGGCGGAGTATTTTGAGAGCCTTGCCGGCGAGCCGTTGCCGGAGGACTATCGCGCGGCGTTCATCAAGCCGGAGCTGGAGGTCATCTACGGCGACAGACTCTATAATAAGTCCCCGCTCTTTGACGCGCTGATGGCGAAGGTAGACGGCACGCAGGCCGTTTCCGGCGCATGGTACGCGACGGACGCTGTGATGAGCTTCGGCGCTCTCTACGAGTCGATGTACGGCGGCAATGAGGACTACACCGTCGGCAAAGCCCTCTATGCCGCGATGAAGCAGGGCGACGCGAACGGGTTCTATGAGAGCTGGAGCGGTACGGAGCAGCTTGCCGCCGCCGCGGTCGAGCTGTTCGGCGACGAGACCTTCACGAAGTCCGCCGGCAGCTATAAGTGGCACCTCGGTATCGACGAGCTGACAAAGCTGATGGGTCGGAGAACCGGCGGCGGGACGCTTACCGCACAGACCGCCAAGGACGAGGGGCTTGAGGAGCTGAGCATAGATCTCATGCTGCGCAGCGACGGCAGCGTGGAGCTCAAGTACACGGCGGCGATGAACGCGAAGGAGGAGGCGGCGTTCCGCATCGACTATACACTCACGGGGAACAGCAGCCGCATGACCGTCAAGGGAGCGGTCCAGCTGCGCAATATCTGTGATGTGCGCTTTGATGCGGCGATCAGCGTTCGCACGACGAGCGAAAAGCCGCTCACGGCTCCGCCCGCAGGCGCGACGATCATCACGCTCCCCCCGGTAATGCCGATCGCGGCATAAAGAAAAGAGAGAAGGAAGGCGCACTCGGATCCGAGCGCGCTTTCCTTCTCTTTTGCCTTATTCGATGCCGAGGACCTTGTAGTCCTTGTCCTCCACCGCCTTCTTGAGCGCGGCGTCGTCCACGGGGGACTGCAGCGTCACGACGGCGGTGCCGGCGGTGTGGCTGACCTCAGCGTCCACGACCTCGGGAATGGCCTCGAGCGCCTTTTTGACGGTCGCCTCGCAATGGGCGCACATCATGCCTTCGATCTTCATCGTCTTTTTCATGGTTTCTTTCTCCTTTTTCGTTGTAGCTTTTTCTTCTGCCGGTGCTTTGGGTCGCGGAGCTTGAAGAGATTCAGCCGCAGGGCGTTGGACACCACGCAGAAGCTCGACAGGCTCATCGCCGCCGCGCCGAACATGGGGTTGAGCGTCAGCCCCAGCGGGACGAACACGCCCGCAGCCAGCGGGATGCCGAGCGTGTTGTAGAAAAACGCCCAGAAGAGGTTCTGGTGGATGTTGCGCAGCGTCGCGCGGCTCAGACGGATGGCGGAGGGCACGTCGCTCAGACGGCTCTTCATCAGCACCACGTCCGCCGCGTCGAGCGCGACGTCCGCGCCCGCGCCGATGGCGATGCCCACGTCCGCGCGGGTGAGCGCGGGAGCGTCGTTGATGCCGTCGCCGACCATGGCGACCTTGCCGCGCGCGCTCAGGCGGCGGATCTCCGCTTCCTTGCCGTCGGGCAGCACGCCGGCGATCACGCGGTCCACGCCCGCGGCGGCGCCGATGGCGCGCGCCGTGCGTTCGTTGTCGCCCGTGAGCATGACGACCTCGATGCCCATATTCCGCAGCTCGCGCACGGCCTGCGGGCTGTCGGGCTTGATGACGTCCGCCACGGCGATGACGCCGAGGAGTCTGCCGTTTTCGCTGAAGAGCAGCGGCGTTTTGCCGTCCTCCGCAAGCGCCTCGCAGCGCTCGCGCATGGCGGGTGAGACCTCCGATGCGGTGGAAACGTAGGCGAGACTGCCGCCGCAGAGCGTCTGCCCGTTCCGCACGGCGGTCAGCCCGCTGCCGGAGAGCGCACGGAAGTCTGTGACCTCATCCGCGGTCAGGCTGTCGGCTTGTGCCCTTTCCAGAATGGCGCGGGCGAGCGGATGCTCGCTCTTCTGCTCGAGCGCGAGCGCCGCGCGAAGCAGCTCTGCTTCGCTTACACCGTCTGCGGGAAGAAGCTCGGTGACCTGCGGCTCGCCTGCGGTGATGGTGCCGGTCTTGTCCAGCGCGACGATGTCCACGCGGCCCGTCTCCTCCAGCGACGCGGCGGTTTTGAACAGAATGCCGTTCTTCGCGCCCAGTCCGCTGCCGACCATGATGGCGACGGGCGTGGCGAGCCCCAGCGCGCAGGGACAGCTGATGACGAGCACGGAAATGCCGCGCGCGAGGGCGAAGCCGACGCTCTGACCGAGCAGCAGCCACACGGCGGTCGTCACCGCCGCGATGGCAATGACGGCCGGCACGAATATGCCGGAGACCCTGTCCGCGATCTTTGCGATGGGGGCCTTGGTCGCGGCGGCGTCGCTGACCATCTGAATGATCTGCGAAAGCGTGGTGTCCTCGCCGACGCGCGTGGCGCGGCAGCGCAGGAAGCCGGACTGGTTGACCGTTGCGGCGGAGACCGTGTCGCCCGCGGTCTTGTCCACCGGCAGGCTCTCGCCCGTCAGCGCCGCCTCGTTGACGGCGCTTGCGCCGTCAAGCACCACGCCGTCCACGGGGATGCTTTCACCGGGGCGGACCACGAAGATGTCGTCCTTCTGCACCTGCTCGATGGGGACCTCAAGCTCCCTACCGTCGCGTTCGACCGTCGCGGTCTGCGGCGCGAGCTTCATCAGGCCCTTGAGCGCGTCGGTCGTGCGGCCCTTGGAGCGGGCCTCGAGCATCTTGCCGACGGTGATGAGCGTGAGGATCATGGCGGCGGACTCGAAGTAGAAGTCCATCATGTAGGTCATCACGGCCTCCGTGTCGCCGCGCACCTGTGCGCCGGTCATGGCGAAGAGGGCGTAGGTGCTGTAGCCGAAGGCTGCCGTCGCGCCGAGAGCGACAAGCGTATCCATGTTCGGCGCACGGCGCCACAGGCTCTGGAAGCCGCTGATGAAGAATTTCTGGTTGATGACCATGACGGCGACCGTTAAAAGCAGCTGGGTCAGGCCCATCGCCACATGGTTGTCCGTGTAGAACGCGGGCAGCGGCCAGCCCCACATCATGTGTCCCATCGAAAAATACATCAGCACGAGCAGGAAACCGAGCGACCAGAGCAGCCGGCGCTTCAGCTTCGGCGTTTCGTGATCCTCCAGCGCGGCCTCCGCCTCGGCAGCGCTCGGCGCGGCTTTGCCCGCGCCCTTTAAGGACGCGTCGTAGCCCGCCGCCTGTACGGCGGCGATGATGTCCTGCGGCGCGGCGGAACCCTCCACGCCCATCGAGTTCGTCAGCAGGCTCACCGAGCAGGACGTGACGCCCGGGATCCTGCTCACTGCCTTTTCGACCCGGGCCGAGCAGGCGGCGCAGCTCATGCCGGTCACATTGTATTGTGTCATTGCGTGTTCCTCGGTTCTGTGAAATTGCGGTTAGGTTGTGCGGTTTTCGCTCATTTCATGAGCTTTTGAAGCGTCGTCACCAGCTCGTCGATGGTCTCGTCCCTGCCGGCGCGGATATCCTCCGCTACGCAGGTGCGGATGTGTGCGGCAAGCAGCTCCTTGTTGAAGGCGTTGACCGCCGCGTTGACCGCCGCGGCCTGCACTAAAATGTCGGGACAGTACGCGCAGGACTCCACCATGCTGCGGATGCCGCGGATCTGCCCCTCGATGCGGTTGAGCCGGTGAATGAGCTTTTTGTACTCCTCCGGCGAGCGCTCCTTTTTGCGCTGCGAGCAGCGGCAGCATTCCGATCGGTCCATATACCGTGCCTCCCTGATAGCGATATACCCCTTGGGGGTATCTGCACTATATACCCCTATGGGGTATTTGTCAAGGAAAAAAAGAGAAAAGGTCTCAGGACCCTTTCTCTTCTTTTTTGCCAATGATGGTCGCGGTGGCGCGCACGCGGCGCAGATCGAAGTCCCGCACGTTCCAGCGCTCGATGAGGTCGCTGATCTGCCCCTCGGCCTCGGCGACCTCCTCCTCGAACGCGCGGGCGGAGATGCGCAGCGCGCCGTGACCGAGGATGATGACCTGCTCCATGTTGTCCGACGTGGCGACGCGGACGCGGTGGTTTTTGCCGAGGTCGTAGGTCGCGCGCTCGATGTAGCTGTCGGCGGTCTGCGCCTCCTTGGTGTAGACGATGTAGATGCCGTTTTTCTTTTCCATCGAGCCGGGATTGCCCTTGACCTTGTAAGCGTCGAAGACCAGAATGATCTCGCATCTGCGCCAGCCGCGGTAGTTGGCGAGGATGCCCGCGAGCGCCTCGCGCGCGGCGGCGACGTCCTGCGCGGCGAGCTTTTTGAGCGCGTCCCACGCGAAGATGATGTTATAGCCGTCCACGAGCAGATACTCGGGACCGGTCTTCTGATTTTTGATGTTATAGCGCGTCTCGTCGAGCGCGGTGCGCGCGGGCGCGCGCTTTGGCTCGAACGCGCGGCGCTCGACCTTGCCGTAGGTGCTCTCGAAGATGGCGAGCAGCTCCTTGTCCTCGGCGGCGGAGCCGGAGGACGCGCGGCTGCGTGTCGGCATGGGTTCGGCGGCTTCGGCGGGGTGCTCCTGTAGGACGCAGGGGACGTGCGCGCGGGCCTTGACCTCGTTCCACGGAACGTAGACGCCCGCGCCGTGCTCGCAGAACACCGAGCCGGTGGGGTTTTCCGCGTCGCGCTCGGGATCGTAGCCGATGGCGGCGATGACGCTCTCCGCGTCCGCGCAGGGCTCGTAGCCGCGCAGGGTGCAGCTCAGACGTCCGCGTCCGCGGGTGTAGGCCGCGACCTCACGCGCGTAGCTGCGCAGTCCCTTGACCGGCGCGAAGCCGGTGAGCACCGTTTCCTCGCCGACCGTTTCCGGTGCGTCCGTCGAGCCGCCCATCGCGGCAAGGTCGGTCATCGCACGTCCCACGCATTCCGGCGGCAGCTCAAGACGGAAATCATAGAACGGCTCGAGCAGTACGCTCTCGGCCTGCATCAGACCCTGCCGCACGGCGCGGTAGGTCGCCTGCCGGAAATCGCCGCCCTCGGTGTGCTTGAGGTGCGCGCGGCCCGCGAGGAGCGTCATTTTTACGTCGGTCAGCGCGCTGCCCGTCAGCACGCCGGGATGCGCGCGCTCGGCAAGGTGCGTGAGAATGAGACGCTGCCAGTTGAGGTCTAGCTCGTCCGTCGGACAGGCGGAGGCAAGCTGAACACCGCTCCCGCGCGGGGCGGGCTCGAGCAGCAGATGCACCTCGGCGTAGTGGCGCAGCGGCTCGAAGTGCCCGACGCCCTCGACGGTGTTGGCGAGGGTCTCCTTGTAAACGATGCCGCCCTCGCCGAACATGACGGAGAGGCCGAAGCGGTCGGATATGAGTCGCTGCAAAATTTCCAGCTGCACCTCGCCCATCAGCTCGGCGTGCAGCTCGCCGGACGCTTCCTCCCACACGATGCGGAGCATCGGGTCCTCGTCCTCCAGCTCGCGCAGCTTCGGGAGGACGGTGTGCGCGTCTGTGCCGTCGGGCAGGAGGATGCGGTAGGTCAGAACGCTTTGCAGCACCGGCTTTTCGCCGTCCGCCTCCGCCCCGAGCCCCTGCCCTGGATAGGTGTCTGCAAGGCCCGTGACCGCCACGACCTCGCCCGCGCCCGCCTCGTCGAGCGGGCGGAACTTCGCACCGGAGTAAAGCCGGAGCTGGTCGGCCTTGCCGCAGGGAAGCTGCGTTTTTGCCCGCAGCGTCCCGCCGGTGACCTTCAGGTGCGTGAGCCGTGTGCCCTGCGCGTCGCGGGAGATCTTAAAGACGCGCGCGCCGAAGTCCGCGCCGCGCGCTGGCTCGCGCGTGAAGCGTGTGAGCAGCTGCAAAAACTCCGCCACGCCCTCATTTTTGAGCGCGGAGCCGAAGCAGCAGGGGAAAATTTTCCGCGCGGAGATCAAAGCGGCGAGCGTGTCGTCCGAAAGCGCGCCGCGCTCCAGCAGCTCCTCGAGAGCCGCTTCGTCGGTCAGCGCGGCGTGCTCGTCGCGCTCGTTCGGCTCCGCGCCGAGATCGACGCACGCGCCGAAGCTCTTTTGCAGATCCGTCAGCAGCGCCGCGCGGTCCGCGCCCGCAAGGTCCATCTTGTTGATGAAGAGGAACGTCGGTACGCCGTAGCGCTCCAGCAGCCGCCAGAGCGTGCGGGTGTGGCCCTGCACGCCGTCCGTGCCGCTGATGACAAGGATCGCGTAGTCGAGCACCTGCAGGGTGCGCTCTGCTTCGGCGGAGAAATCGACGTGGCCCGGCGTATCGAGCAGCGTGATGTGCGTGCCGCCGCAGTCGAGCACTGCCTGCTTGGCAAAGATGGTGATGCCGCGCTCGCGCTCGAGCGCTTCGGTGTCCAGAAAGGCATCGCCGTGATCGACGCGGCCGAGCGTGCGCAGCGCGCCCGCGGCATATAAAAGGCCCTCGGAGAGGGTCGTTTTGCCCGCGTCGACATGGGCGAGTATCCCGATGGTGAGTTTTTTCATGGCCTGTCCTCTGAAAAAGCGCCGCGGCGCGGCGCATCCGTTTTTCTCTACGATACCATGCTTTTGCGCCCGCGTCAAATGGAAAAGGGCTGCCGGCGGCAGCCCTTTCGCTCACAGCTTTTATGATCTTCCGTAGATGCGCGTCATTTCGCGGATCTGCCCGGCGAGCTTTTTGCTCGCCTCACCCGGGAGCATACGCCACTCCCAGTTGCCGCGGCTCGTGCCGGGGATGTTCATGCGGTGGCCCGCGCCGAGGTCGAGCCAGTCCTGCATCTGCGCGACGAAGAGCTTTGCCACCGAGCTCATGCCGCCGCGGATGATGCCGCGGTTGAAGCCCTCTCGGTCGTTGAGCCCAAGGTACTGCACGGCGAAGGCAATATCCGCCTTATCCGCCTCCGTGCGCCAGAGGGCGAGGGGCGCGTTGTCGTGCGTGCCGGTGTAGCAGATGCAGTTCTCCCCGTAGCTGTGCGGCAGATAGCTGCTCGTGTCGCGCGAGTCGAAGGCGAATTCCAGCACCTTCATGCCGGGCAGACGCGAGTCGGCAAGCAGCTGCGTGACCTCCGGCGTGGGATAGCCGAGATCCTCGGCGATGAACTCGATGTCGTGGAACCAGCCGGTCAGCACGCCGACGAGCGACATGCCGGGGCCCTTGACCCAGCGGCCGTTTTTCGCGGTCGTCTCGCCATAGGGCACGGCCCAGTAGCTCTCGAAGCCGCGGAAGTGGTCGATGCGGATGACGTCGTAGAGCTTCGCCGCCCCGCCGATGCGTCGGATCCACCACTCAAAGCCGTCCTTCTGCATGGCCTCGTAGTCGTAGAGTGGGTTGCCCCAGAGCTGACCGTCGGCGCTGAAGTAGTCCGGCGGCACGCCGGAGACCTCAACGGGCACGTTTCGCTCGTCGAGCTGGAATTTCTCCGGCTCGCTCCACACGTCGGAGGAGTCCATCGCCACATAGATGGGGATGTCGCCGATGATGCGGATGCCGAGACCGTTGATGTAGCTCTTGAGCGCACTCCACTGCCGGAAGAAGAGAAACTGAATGTAGGTGAACAGCTCCACGTCCCCACGCAGCTCCGCGCGGTAGCGCTCGAGCGCGTCGGCCCGGTGCAGCCGCGCGCCTTCGTCGGGCCATTCGGTCCAGGACTTCATGCCGAAATGCCGCTTGAGCGCCATGAAGAGCGCGTAGTCCGGCAGCCAGCGGCTGTTTTCCGATTCGAAGGCGGCGACCGCCTCGCGGTCGCGCTCCCAGCCGCGCGCCTTGGCCTTTTCGAGCAGCGCGAAGCGGCTCTCGTAAATTTTGCCGTAGTCGACGTAGCGAGGCTCCGAACCCCACGCGCAGGAGGTGACCTCCTTGCGCGTGAGCAGCTTATCCTTGATGAGCAGATCGAGGTCGATGAAGTACGGGTTGCCCGCAAAGGTCGAAAAGCTCTGATACGGCGAGTCGCCGTAGCTTGTGGGGCCGAGCGGCAGAAGCTGCCAGTAGCCCTGTCCCGCCGCGTGGAGAAAATCGGCAAAGTCATACGCCGCCTTGCCGAACGTGCCGATGCCGTAGGGCGAGGGGAGCGAGGAGATCGGCATCAGAATGCCGGAGGAACGATTCATGTGAGATCAGCCTTTCACGGCGCCGGCCGCGACGCCCTTGATGATGTATTTCTGGCAGCAGAGGTAGAAGATGATGACGGGGACGATGCTCAGGAAGATGAGCGCCATCGTCGCGCCGAGATCGACCGTGCCGTAGCTGCCCTTGAGGTACTGGATATGGATGGGAATGGTCTTGTACTTGGTGCTGTCGAGCACGAGATAGGGGAGCAGATAGTCGTTCCACACCCACATGATCTCGAGAATGCCGACGGAGATCATCGTGGGCCGCAGCATCGGGAACACGACGGAGAAATAGGTGCGCAGCGGACCGCAGCCGTCGATGGCGGCGGCCTCCTCGATCTCCAGCGGGATGGACTTCACGAAGCCCACGAACATGAAGATGGCAAGGCCCGCGCCGAAGCCGAGATAGATGATGGGAATGGTCCAGGGCGTGTTGAGCGCGACCTTTTCGAGGCTGCCGCTCGCAAAGTTAAAGTATGGGATCTTCACGCGGTCGGCGGTCTTGGAGAGGGTGAACATGACCATCTGGAACGGCACGACCATGGAAAAGACGCAGAGGTAATAGACACCGCGGCAGAGCTTGCTGTCCACGCGGGCGATGTACCACGCGGCCATCGAGGTACACAGAAGGATCAGCGCCGTGGAGACAAGCGTGATGAAAAGACTGTAGAACGCGGACTTCCAGAAGGGATAGTTGCCGAAGGTGACGCCCTTGATGTAGTTCGCCCAGCCGGCAAAGCTCTCGGCGGTGGGCAGGGCAAAGGTCTCGGTCTTGACATAGGTGTTGAGCTTGAAGGAGTTGACTACCACAGCCAGCACCGGCAGGATGTAGAGGATGCAGATGAAGGCCAGCACGACCGAAAGAATGGTCTTGCGGCGGCGTTCGGCGGAAAGGGAACCGTTCATTACTGCTGCACCTCCTTTTTGCGTGTAGCGCGGAGCTGGATCAAGCCGATGGCGGCGACGAGCAGGAAGAACAAAACGGCCTTGGCCTGCGCGGTGCCGCGGGAGTTGACGTTCTGCCCGTAGAACGTGTTGTAGATGTTCAGCGCCAGCATCTCAGTCGTCTTGATGGCTGAGCCGTCGGACTGGATGATGTAGGGCTGACCGCCCGTGAGGGCGAGGTTCTGGTCGAAGAGCTTGAAGCTGTTCGTCAGCGTGAGGAAGGTGCAGATGGTGATGGAGGGCATTACGTTCGGGATGGTGACCTTCCAGAGCGTCTGCCAGCGGTTCGCGCCGTCGATCTTCGCGGCCTCGAGCATATCCTCGGGCACGGCCTGCAAGCCGGCGATGTAAATGATCATCATATAGCCGACCTGCTGCCAGCACATGAGGATGATGAGGCCCCAGAAGCCGTATTTCGTCTCCAGCAGGATCGACGTGCCGTAGCGCGAGAGGATGCCGTCGAAGATCATCGACCACACATAGCCCAGCACGATGCCGCCGATGAGGTTCGGCATGAAGAACACCGTGCGGAAGAGATTGCTCCCCTTGATGCCCTGTGTGAGGGCATAGGCCACGGCGAAGGCCAGCACGTTGATGAACACGAGCGAGACGAGCGCAAAGAGCGCCGTGTACCAGAACGAATGGACAAAGCTCGCGTCGTTCAGCGCCTTGATGTAGTTGCCGAAGCCGATGAACTGCGCGTCCGAGGTCGTCTTGAATTTGCAGAACGAGAGGTACACGCCCTTGCAGAACGGATAGACGAAGCCAATGGCGAAGGCGCAGAGCATGGGACCCATGAACAGCGGGGCCCACCGCCGGATCGGGCGGCGGACGAGCGAGCTGTTGACGGCTGCTGCGTCGTGTTTACGCTTCAATTCGATCACTCCCATCGAGATAGATTGACTGAGCACGGCGCGGGCCTCTTGCGGCCTCTGCCGTGGTAGAAGAAGAGGACGGGCGAAGGCCCGCCCTCTTCATAAGAATCGTAGGTTTTGCGGTATGGAGACGCTTAGCCGTTGGCGGCAGCGTACTGCACGGCCCAGCCGTCCACGAACGCGGTCTTGACCTGCTCCCAGTTGGCGTCGGTGGGATCGTTGTCATACTGGTTCATCGCGGCGACGATGGCTTCACGGTAGGCATCGACGTTGGGCTGGAAGTTGGTGACCCAAGGCATGACGTAGTTGCCCTCGGCGGCATAGGCGTTGGCGTCGGCCAGGAAGCCGCAGGTGGACTCGGCAGCCTGCTTGTAGGGCA
>ENA-UEPN01001728-UEPN01001728.1-human-gut-metagenome-genome-assembly--contig:-NODE-1728-length-10934-cov-2.656995_pt1 | contig 10934 bp, 10 predicted proteins | sample MGYA00242897_ERZ507910 | MGnify/ENA primary metagenome ERZ507910 (study PRJEB26167, sample SAMN06115525) | human gut metagenome | host: Homo sapiens | place: China:Jiangxi | collected 2015-08-20...
AAACCCTAACACAAAGTTCGCCTTACGCTTGCCGCTCATTTTTGAGCAGCGAAAAGCACACCCTCTCTCGTTTGAGAAAAAGTAATCGAAATCAATTTAAGTTCGGTTCTTTCGTTTCGGAACAGGTGATTCCCTGATGTCAGTTTGACTGACACCAGCCTTGCAAGCCTGCCTGCTCCATGATACAAAATAAGACAAAACAGGGGGGCAGGTTTTTTGATCCGCTTGTATCTATCATTTTCATGACCCCACGAAAACCCTAACACAAAGTTCGCCTTACGCTTGCCGCTCATTTTTGAGCAGCGAAAAAGCACACCCTCTCTCGTTTGAGAAAAGATGTGCTCTTTGTGTTTGTGTATGCGGTTATCACTGGAAGAACGATTCGTTCTGTCAGGTCAATTCTCTCAGCTTTACGATGTACGCTTGCAAGGCTGCAATTTCCTGTTCCATGACTTTATTTTTCTGTCGCTGCAAGGTCAGTTCCCGGCTCTCTGCTCGCCGTAGCTGTAGCCGTTCCCGTTCCTCTGCTGCCTGCTCTGCGGCTGCTTCTGCCTTTGCAAGAGCAACCTTTCGCCGCTTGTTTCTTGCCCACTCTGCTTTCCGCTTCCGGTCACAAATCTTTTTACATTCCTTGCAATACTTTTGGCTGATGTATACATACCAGTCCGTATTATAAGCATCGCCAATGACAACGCCACTGAAATGCTCCCCTTTTGTTAGACAATGTGGTATAATAGAAATATACCAATAAAAAATCTAACGAAAGGGGGCATTTTTATGCCAAAAGGAAAGCCGAACAAAAGATACACACCGGAATTCAAAATCAAAGTAGTGGAAACAATGCACAGAGAAAAGTTAAGCTATCGTGAAACTGCACGTCAATTTGACATATGCGATCATGATAGAGTAGCAGCATGGGAACGAATCTATCTTGAGGAAGGAGCAGAGGGACTTTACATAGAACGCAGAGGAAGGAAATCCACAGGGCGACCTCCGAAAATTAAGAAAGAAGAAGATCTGATTGCAGAAGTGCAGCGTCTTCGTGCGGAGAATGCATACTTAAAAAAATTGAATGCCTTGGTTGCCGAGCGGGTACGGCAAGAGAAAAAGCACAAGTGATATGGGAACTGAGGCATGAATTCAAGATAGGTCTGCTCATTGATGTAGCCGATATCCCTCGCAGCACCTATTACTATTACAGCAAGCAATTTGATCATCAAAAGCCTGATAAATATGCTGAAATCAAAACTGAAATACGCCGTATTTATGAGGAAAGCAAAGGGCGTTACGGCTATCGGAGAATTACCAAAGAATTGAAAAAGAAGTTTGTGATCAATCACAAGACCGTACAGAAACTGATGCGTAAAATGGGCATATTTTGCCGTGTTCGTATGCATAAGTACCACTCATACAAGGGTAATGTCGGCAGAATCGCACCGAATCTTCTGGAACGGGATTTCAAAGCAGATCAGACAAATTAAAAGAGGGTAACTGACGTTACTGAATTTGCATTATTTGGCATAAAGCTGTATCTGTCACCAATCATTGATTTATATAATGGCGAAGTGATTTCATACAATTTAAGTCACCATCCGAATTTGAATCAGGTAACGGATATGCTTGAGAAAGCATTTTCAAAAATACCGGACAACACAAATCTGATTCTTCATTCAGACCAAGGCTGGCAGTATCAGCACAAACACTATCAGAAAATGCTGAAAGAGAAAGGCATCCGTCAGAGTATGTCCCGAAAGGGGAATTGTCTTGACAATGCCTGTGCCGAGAACTTCTTCGGCTTGCTGAAAACAGAGCTTCTCTATTTGCAGGAATTTCATTCTGTCGAGCATTTCATTGAAGAACTTCATGAATACATAGAATGGTACAACAACAAACGCATCAAACTTAAGCTGAATGGCCTATCTCCTGTAGAATTCAGACAGGAAGCTGCATAACAAAAGCGACCAAGATTCCTCTTAGTCGCTTTGCATAAATTTTCTTTTGAATCTTTGTCTAACTTTTTGGGGTCAGTTCACAGCCTGTCGGGGGCTTTTGTGTTGGATGATTTAAGTCGTTTCAGAGTGCAGAACGACGGTATCTCCTGCTAAGATTTCCGTGTCACCCTGCGGAATAATCGTTTCTGAACCACGCTGAATCATGAGAATCAACGTCTTTTTTCCGAGGTTTAGGTTGCGGATTTGCTTGCCGTTCCACTTGTGATGGTCATCAATCACAAGTTCGGAAAGCTGCATGTTTGCTGTTTGCTGGCAGTTTCCGGCACTCAGTACAACAACATCACCCTGTTCAATTTTGGTATTTCCCTTTGGAATCACGGTTTTTCCGTTCCGAATCAGCATTGCAAGCAGGGTATTCGGCGGAAGTGCAATGCTGCTGACAGGCTGGTCAATCCAAGCATGATTGGCATGAATCGGCAATTGCAGCGTCTGAATGATTTCTTCGTCCGTGTAGTCAGTAAAGGTTTTCAACACGTTCTGAGAATCGTCAATCATATGCAGCTTTTTGGACACCCAAGGAAGAAATGTTCCCTGTAGGGCAATGGAAAAGAGTACGATGCAGAAAACCAAGTGGAAGAGGTCATATTTCAGCGTTACAGAACCGGCAGCTTCTATGCTTGCAACAGCAGTGATGGCGAAAATTGCAGAGGTTGCACCACGCAACCCAGCCCAAGAGATGAGGAGTTGCTGCGAAAATTTCGCCCGAAAGGGTGTCAATAAAACGCCAACGACCAGCGGACGGGCAAGGAATGTCAAAAAGATGGCAATGCCCAAAGCTGGCAGCAGCACGCCAATCAATTTTGTCGGGGTGCAGAGCATTCCCAAGATGAAGAAGACCAGTAGCTGCATCAGACCGGTTACACCGTCAAAGAAATGCACAAGGTTTTTCTTGTTGGAGAGTTCTGCATTTCCTAGGATAATGCCGGCAATATAGGCACTCAGATAGCCATTTCCGCCAATCATGGTTGGAACGACGTAGGAGAGAATTGCCACTGCCAGCATGAAAACCAAGTCAAATCCGCTGGTATCGAACTGGAATCGCCGGAGAAAGAACAGAACCACAAGTGCCAACGCTGCCCCGATTCCCACACCAAATACAATCTGTGCAAAGACTTGATACAGAACAGAACCGGCAGAAACAGAAGTTTCCATCATTGCCACAACAATGGTGACCATTAAGTATGCAATCGGGTCATTACTACCACTCTCAACTTCGAGCAGAGATGCTGTGCCGTATTTCAAGTTCAGCTTTTTTGCACGCAAAATGGAAAAGACAGAAGCGGCATCCGTAGAACTGATGACAGAGCCAATCAACAGGCTTTCCAGCAGCCCAACGTGCAGCACAATGTGACAAAAGCCGCCAACTGCCGCCGCTGTGAGAAAGACTCCAACGGTAGAAAGCAGGATGGCTCGTCCGGCAACGGGCTTTGCAGCACTCCATTTTGTTCCGAAACCGCCGTAGAAAATAATCAGAATCAGAGCGGCGGTGCAGACGTTTTCCGTTAGTTGATAATCATTGAATGAAATGCCCAGAATCCCATCTTCTCCGCAGAGCATTCCCACGCAGAGGAATGCCAGCAACATCGGGATTCCGATTTTTGCGGTAATTTTGTTGCATAAAATACAAGCAATCGTGGATACGGATAATAATAACAGTAATTGAATCATGGGAAATCATTCCTCCTTTTCGGTTGCGGACGAATCGGCGGATGTTGTGTCAAAAGAAAGAAGTGCTGAAATTGCTGGTTAATCGGATACCTCGACGGCATTTCCCAGCAGTTTGAAGTCCTGACAATTCTTGCAAAGCTCATTTAAGAAGGCTGCAATGGAACGATCCATCAAGTTGCCCTTGAAATCCACATAGAATGCAACGTCAAAGCTGCCGTCCTGAATCGGTCGGCTTTCCAGCTTCACCAAGTCCAACCCCTGTAAATAGAATTGGTTCAAAATTTTACTCAAGCTACCGGGTACGTTTGGCAAAGTCATCATAATCGAAATGACGGAGGCATCCGGTGCAACCATCATCTGTTTGGAAATGCAGATGAAACGGGTATAGTTTAAGGCAACATTTGCGATACCAGAAAACAGAATGTCCATGTGATTTTGTTTGGCACATTCTTCCGAGCAAATCGCTGCAAATGGTTCTGAACTGGATGCAACAAAGGCAGCTGCTGTTGCGGTGTTGCTGTATTCAATTTGTTTGAGATTATGATATTTCAGGAAGTCCGAACATTGCATCAATGCCTGTGGATGCGAGTAAACTGCTTGAATCTGTTCCAGAGAAACGCCCGGTCGAACTGACAGACAGTGCTTGATTTTCACTTGATTCATGGCAGTAATATAGCAATTGTACTTTCCAAGCAAGTCATACGTTGGCGTGACCGAACCGCTGGTACTATTGTAGACAGGCAGCACCCCAAATTCGACTTCGCCCCGTTCTACTGCCTGAAAGACATGTTCAAAAGTGGGGTAGAAAGTGACAGCTCTGCCAGGGAAGAACTGCTGAGAAGCCGTTTCGGAGTTTGCACCATTCGTTCCCTGACAGCCGATTTTCTGGGCAGCAGAAAAATTCGGAACGGGGAAAATGGGGTCGATTTCCATTTTGGCTAAGATACGGGATTGCAGCTGCTTGCTGATGTCTAAGATGACAGAGAACAGCGTCCGTGCAGCATGCTTGCGGTCTGGAGAGGCTGCCTGTTCGATCTTGTCCAGCAGCTTTTCTTCCCGTTCCGGCTGGAAAACTGGGAGGTTGTGTTCTTTCTTATAAAGGGCGACATCTCGGCAAAGATCCATACGCCGTTCAAACAGTGCGAGCAGTTCTTTGTCCAAGACATCAATTTCTGTGCGGATTTCTTCTAAATTCATAATCGCATTCCTTTCAACTTTTTTTGCCTTTTTCTATTATACAAAAATTTTTTTGGAAAATCAACATAAAAATTTGAATCACTATTGAAAGCACCCCTTGAAATATGGTATAATAGTAATTGTCTGTAAAACGGACGGGATGAAAATGAGAATAGGAGAACGGCAGTTATGCGAATTTTAGGGGTAGACCCGGGCTATGCCATTGTTGGATTTGGCGTATTGGAATATACCGGAACGACTTTTACACCGATTACATACGGTGCAATTACCACCGCCGCAGAAACGCCGTTTTTACGGCGGCTGGAGAGCATTTATCGGGATTTTCGAACGCTGATTCAGCAATACCATCCGGATTGTGTGGCGATGGAACGACTTTATTTCACCAACCAAAAAACGGTGATTGATGTGGCACAAGCAAGAGGCGTTTTAATGCTGACGGCACAGCTGGAACAAATTCCCGTTTCGGAGTATACGCCCTTGCAGGTAAAGCAAGCGGTTGTCGGATATGGCAGAGCTGAAAAAAAGCAAGTCATGGAATTGACACGTCGAATTTTAAAGCTGCAAAAAATCCCGAAGCCGGACGATGCTGCCGATGCACTGGCAATTGCCATTTGCCACGGACATTGTGCAACGGGCTTGCAGGGAAGAATGGAATCATAGGAACATAGGGAGCAGAAACATGATTGACAGTTTACATGGAACTTTAATCGCCAAGGAAATGAACATGGCAGTGGTCGAATGCGGTGGCGTTGGCTATGCCTGCCGGATTTCATATCAGACTTACAGCAAGCTGTGTGCCGTTGGCGAAGAGGTATTTTTGTATACGATTCTCTCCGTTTCCATGCGGGAAGGGAATCTGGAATTATATGGCTTTCTCAGTGCACAGGAACGCCGCTGTTTCTCCATGCTGACAGGGGTTGGCAGTGTCGGTGGCAAGGCAGCCCTTGCGATTTTGTCCGAATTGACACCGGAACGTCTGGCATTGGTGGTTGCCTCTGGCGACAGCAAGACTTTGACCAAAGTCAAGGGTGTTGGAACAAAAATGGCACAGCGGATTGTATTGGAACTGAAAGACCAGATTGCGAAGGAGCAGGGCGGTGTTCTGTCCGCAGCAAATCTCTCTGCTGAAGTTGCTCCGCCGGCAGAAAGCGAAGTGGCAGAAGCATTGTCGGCACTGACGGTTCTGGGCTATACACAGCTGGAAGTAATGCCGATTCTGGCAAAGCTGCCTGCGGGGTTGTCCGCAACAGAACTGATTAAAGAAACGCTGAAGGCCATTGGAAAACGGCGTTAAACAGAAAAAGGAGGACGCATTGTGATTGAAACAAGCGATATGCAGTTTGATTCCCGAATGGTCACGGCAGAAGAAACGCCGGAAGACCATGATGTGGAAGTCACACTGCGACCGCAAACACTGGCGGAATATATCGGTCAGGATAAAGTCAAGGAAAACATGGCGATTTATATTCAGGCAGCGAAGCGGCGAGGTGACCCTTTGGATCACGTCTTGCTGTATGGACCGCCGGGGCTTGGAAAGACAACACTTTCCGCCATCATTGCCCATGAAATGGGTGTCAACTTGCGGGTAACAACTGGCCCAGCTATTGAAAAGCCGGGCGATTTGGCAGCGTTGTTGACCAACTTACAGCCGAATGATGTGCTATTCATTGATGAAATTCATCGGCTTTCCCGTGCAGTAGAAGAAATTCTCTATCCTGCATTGGAAGACCATGCCATTGATATTATCATGGGAAAAGGGCCTTCCGCCCGTTCTCTGCGAATCGATTTGAACCCGTTCACGCTGATTGGTGCAACGACACGAGCAGGGCAGCTTTCCAGTCCGCTGCGAGACCGATTCGGTGTGATTCAGCGGTTGGAGCTTTACACCACGGAACAGCTGACGGATATTGTCCGGCGAAGCAGCATGATTCTGGAAATTCCCTGTACCTTTGAGGGAGCAGCAGAAATTGCCAGCCGTGCAAGAGGAACACCTCGAATTGCAAACCGCCTGCTGAAGCGAGTACGAGATTTTGCCGATGTTATGGGCAACGGAGAAATCACGCTGGACATTGCCAAAATTGCACTGGGACGACTGGAGATTGACGAACTGGGCTTAGACAGCAATGACCGCCGAATGCTCACGATGATGATTAAAGGCTATGGCGGTGGGCCTGTTGGGCTGGAAACGCTGGCATCTGCATTGGGCGAAGAAGCCGTTACATTGGAAGATGTCTGCGAGCCGTATCTCATGCAGCTGGGCTTTTTGTCGAGAACGCCACGGGGACGCTGTGCAACGGCATTGGCATATGAACACATGGGATTTCCGCTTCCAGAGCAGCGAAAAGCACCGATACAGGGACAAATGACCCTATCCGAAGCGGAAGCAGATGCCGCAGAACAGAAATAAATGTTTCTGAAATCATTCTATATTTTTACATTACAACGGACAGCCGCTGACCCTTGGCGGCTGTTTCATCAGACAAAGGAGTCGAATAAAAATGGGCAGATTATTTGGAACAGATGGAGCAAGAGGCGTTGCGATTACAGAATTAACTTGTGAACTTGCCATGCAGATTGGTCGGGCAGCCGCATTGGTTTTGACGAAAGAAGCCAAGCACAAGGCGAAAATTGTCATCGGGAAGGACACCCGAATTTCTTCTGATATTCTGGAAGCCGCTCTGTGTGCAGGGATTTGTTCTGTTGGGGCAGATGCTGTGCAGCTGGGTGTGATTCCAACACCGGGCGTTGCCTATCTGGTGCGTTCGATGGGAGCAGATGCCGGTGTGATGATTTCTGCATCTCATAACAGCGTCGAATTTAATGGCATCAAGCTGTTTGCCTCCACAGGCTATAAGCTGCCGGATGCAGTGGAAGAAGAAATTGAATCGTTGATTCTGGATACACCGGAAAAAGTAACGCTGCAATCGCACACCAATGTGGGCAGAATGGAACGCTATGAACACGCCAAGGAAGATTACATTCAGCATATTTTAGAGAGTGTCCCGACTCGATTTGACGGGATGAAGATTGCACTGGACTGTGCAAACGGCAGTGCCTCTGCAACCGCAGAAACGCTCTTCACTGCATTGGGTGCAGAAGTTTGCATGCTGAGTGCAGAGCCAGACGGCACAAATATCAATGACCACTGTGGTTCTACCCACATGGAACAGCTGATGGCATATGTGCCAGCACATGGCTGTCAATTGGGTCTGGCATTTGATGGAGATGCAGACCGTTGTTTGGCAGTGGACGAAACCGGAAAGGTTGTAGACGGTGACCAGATGATTGCAATTTGTGCCAAGGCACTGAAAGCAAGCGGCAAGCTGGAAAAAGATACGGCTGTTGTAACTGTTATGACGAATCTGGGCTTTTTCCACTTCACCAAGCGAGAAGGCATTCATGCCGTTGCAACAAAAGTTGGTGACCGGTATGTGCTGGAAGAGATGAAAAAGGGCGGCTATTGTATCGGTGGCGAACAGAGCGGTCATATTATCTTTTTGGAACACGCTACCACAGGGGACGGCGAACTCTCCGGTGCGAAACTGGTCGAAATCGTCAAGCAGTCCGGAAAAAAACTGAGCGAACTGGCAGGAGAAATGGAAACATTTCCGCAGCAGATGCAGAATGTGCGGATTACAGCTGACCAGAGAAACCGTTGGAAAGAAGACGAGGCAGTTTGCAGCGTGATGAAACAGTATGAAGAACGGCTGGGCGAAGACGGCAGAATTCTGGTACGGGAAAGCGGAACAGAACCGCTGATTCGGGTCATGGTAGAAGCAAAGGATGCCGATTTGATGCAGGAAGCTGTTTCTGCGATTGCAGAAGAACTGGAACGCTACACGAAACGATAAAGGAGCCGTACAACTGTGAGAATTGCAAATCAATGGAACGATTACCGGATTTTAGATACTTCCGGACAAGAAAAGCTGGAGCAATGGGGCAATGTGACGTTGATTCGTCCAGACCCCCAGATTATCTGGAAAACCCCGAAAGAACACGGAATGTGGAATCATGCAGACGGGCATTATCACCGCTCGAATGCTGGTGGCGGCAACTGGGATTTTTTTCGGAAGCTGCCGGAATCGTGGAACATTCGGTACACACCGCTGGATTTGAAATTTCGGATTCAGCCGACCAGCTTTAAACATACCGGATTATTTCCGGAGCAGGCTGTCAACTGGGATTTTGTTTCCAATCTGATTCAGAATGCAGGCAGACCAATTTCTGTCTTGAATCTGTTTGCCTATACAGGCGGTGCAACGCTGGCTTGTGCGAGAGCCGGAGCGAGCGTTTGCCATGTGGATGCATCCAAGGGAATGACGCAGTGGGCAAGAGAAAATGCAGCTCTTTCGGGACTGTCTGACCGTCCGATTCGCTGGATTGTCGATGACTGCGAAAAGTTTGTTGCCCGAGAAATTCGCCGGAATCGGCGGTATGATGCCATTATCATGGATCCGCCCAGCTACGGCAGAGGGCCGGGCGGCGAAATCTGGAAGCTGGAAGACTGTATTTATGATTTGGTGCAGCTTTGTGCCGGCGTTTTGACGGAACAGCCGCTGTTCTTCCTGATTAACAGCTATACAACAGTTTTGTCGCCGTCCGTAATGGGCTATATTTTGGGCAGTGTTGTACGCAAGCGGTTTGGCGGAACAGTGACTTTCGATGAAATCGGCTTGCCAGTCGCACAAAGTGGGCTGGCGTTGCCGTGTGGGTCAACCGCCATCTGGCAGGCTGAATAATCTAATCCGCAAATAAGAAATTCGGAAAAGAAAGGAACGGGAATGGAAACACAAGCACAGGCGAAACAACTTTGGTTTCACTATACCGATGAAAACGGAGAGCGTACCTCTCCAGACATTTTAAAAGACATTTCTCTTTCGATTGACAAAGGTGATTTTGTTGCCTTGCTGGGGCATAACGGCTCTGGCAAGTCAACATTTGCAAAACACATGAACGCCATCCTGCTGCCGTCAGCAGGTACGATGACCGTGGACGGCATCGATACAAAAGACGAGTCGCAGCGTTTCACCCTGCGGAGTCATGTAGGAATGGTGTTCCAAAATCCAGATAATCAGATTGTAGCGACTATTGTCGAAGAAGATGTGGCATTTGGACCTGAAAATCTGGGCATTCCGCCACAGGAGATTCGGGAACGGGTTGACGATGCCCTGAAAGCCGTGGAGATGTATGACTATCGGGAACACGCTCCCAGTCAGCTTTCCGGTGGACAGAAGCAACGAGTTGCCATTGCTGGCATTATCGCCATGCGACCGGATTGTATTGTCTTGGATGAACCCACTGCCATGCTTGACCCCAGCGGCAGACGAGAAGTCATGAATACGATTCATATGCTGAATCGGGAATATGGGATTACCATTGTGCTGATTACCCACTATATGGAAGAGGCAGCACAGGCAAATCGGGTTGTTGTCATGGATGATGGAAAAGTGGTACTGGATAACACGCCGAAAGAAGTCTTTTCTCACGTGGAAACGCTGAAAAAGATAGGCTTAGACGTTCCGCAGGTGACAGAACTTGCATATCGCTTGCAGCAAGCAGGCTGTCCGGTAGATGTGCACATGATTTCAGAGGAAGAATGCGTTGCATCATTGACAAAACTACTGAACGGAAAAACGGGAGGTGCAGCATGGCAATCTTAAAAACCGAAGATTTGACCTATCAATACAGCATTGGCACACCGTTTGAAAAAACTGCTGTGGATCATGTCAATCTGGAGATTGAAGAGGGAGCATTTGTCGGCATTATCGGGCATACTGGTTCGGGAAAGTCAACCTTGATTCAGCATTTTAATGGGCTGATTCGTCGGACTTCGGGAGAAATTTATCTGGTTGGAAAAGAATTCTGGGCGGAGAAGACAAATATCCGGCAGGTTCGCTTTCAAGTGGGTTTGGTGTTCCAATATCCGGAATATCAGATTTTTGAAGATACCGTTTATAAAGATATTGCGTTTGGCCCTCGCAACATGGGACTTTCTGAAGCGGAGATCAGGGAACGAGTAGAAGAAACCGCTGCACTGGTTGGACTGACACAAGCACA
>ENA-UEPN01001733-UEPN01001733.1-human-gut-metagenome-genome-assembly--contig:-NODE-1733-length-10905-cov-12.600942_pt1 | contig 10905 bp, 8 predicted proteins | sample MGYA00242897_ERZ507910 | MGnify/ENA primary metagenome ERZ507910 (study PRJEB26167, sample SAMN06115525) | human gut metagenome | host: Homo sapiens | place: China:Jiangxi | collected 2015-08-20...
CTGCCAATCGCATTCGGCGATATTATGGCTAACTTCCCGAACACCGGCTTTGAAACCGATATGGGCGTTATGATGGCCATTGGATTTGGTATTAAGTATGAAATTTTCCCGCCGCTGATTTTCATGGGCGTAGGTGCCATGACGGACTTTGGTCCGCTTATCGCTAACCCGAAGACGGTTCTTCTGGGCGCAGCTGCTCAGATCGGCGTATTCGTCGCTCTGGTCGGCGCTATGATGCTCGGCTTCAACGTTCAGGAAGCAGCTTCCATCGGTATCATCGGTGGTGCTGACGGCCCGACCGCTATTTACCTGACAACTAAACTGGCTCCACACCTCTTGGGTGCTATCGCAGTTGCCGCTTACTCTTACATGTCCCTGGTTCCGCTGATTCAGCCGCCGATCATGAAACTTTGCACCACCAAAGAACAGCGTCAGATCCGCATGGTCAACCTTCGTCCTGTAACCCACTTCGAAAAGGTTGCATTCCCGATCGTCGTTGCTATCGTAGTTTCCCTGCTTCTGCCGCCAGTAGCAGCCCTGATGGGATGCCTCTGCCTTGGCAACCTGTTTGAAGTTTCCGGTGTTACCGCTCGTCTGTCCGATACCGCTCAGAACGCACTGTGCAACATCGTTACCATTTTCCTTGCAACCGGCACAGGCCTGACCATGACCGGCGACAAGTTCCTTCGTATCCAGACCATCGAAATCATCGTTCTCGGCCTGATCGCATTCGCAGCTGGCACCGCTGGCGGCGTCCTCTTCGGTCAGATCATGAGAATCGCATCTGGCAACAAGGTAAACCCGCTGATCGGTTCCGCAGGCGTATCTGCAGTTCCGATGGCAGCTCGTGTTTCCCAGGTTGTAGGTCTGAAGGATAACCCGTCCAACTACCTGCTGATGCAGGCAATGGGCCCGAACGTAGCAGGCGTTATCGGTACTGCAGTAGCAGCCGGCACCATGCTCGCACAGTTCGGAGGCTGATCGTAAGATCAAACGAATTGAAAAGACGCGTCTCTTCGGAGGCGCGTTTTTTTGTGCGATCCGGGGCTTACGGCAGGGAAAAAAGGAAATAAAGAGGACAGGATAAGGCCAGGAAAGGGAAGTATATCAAAATGCGAAAAATGGAACAAATAGTATACCTTCTATAAGAAAGAAAGCTGTAAATAATGACAGGCAAGTGCAGATTCAGGAACATGAATAAAATCGGTAAATACAGGGATTTCCTGAGATATCACCGCTATATAAACAACGCTTATAAGCCTTTATCGTAAATGTTGATAGGCATTCATTTAGATATGCATACTGTGTAATAGTTAAATGGTACTTAAAATTACATAGTATACATAATGAATTTGCAGAAATACCGCTGCAAAATATCCGTAAATATAAAGATAGTATACTATGCAATCCGAGAATGACGGGATTTCTGGCCAATAACGGCATTTTGCATTTAGTCAGGATGTAAAAGCAAATAGAAATACTGCGCAAATAAGGAAGTGTGACAAAATATGTCATAATCAATTTTAAAATGCAAAATAAACGCGGTAAATACAGGGGTTTCTAGGTTTTGTATACAGCTTGAAAAAAGGGTATCCCGTGCTTAGAATTATCCATAGGTGCCTATGGATTGCAACTGAAAATCCATAGATAAGGGTTCGACCCCGGGACCATTTTAGAAAGGAGGATAGCAGGTTCTTCAGGGGAGTCGTTTTCCGGAAATTATTTCGGGATTCATTCGATTCAAGCTATTTTTATCAAACAATTTTATATGAGTCTCCAAAAATCTTCCGGAAACATTCTTTGACGAGCATCCTCCCGCACCGGTTGGGAAGCCGGTCAAAGAATCATCACTAAGGAAGGTGAAAATTATGGATCCAGCCATTATCACACTGTGTGTCCTGGCGGTTGCAGCATTCCTGTTCGTTACCGAACTGATTCCGCTGGCAGTCACAGCTATGGCAGCTTGTACCGTTCTCGGTATTCTGGGCGTTCTTCCTGCTAAACAGGTATATGCAGGTCTGTCCAACTCCACCGTCGTACTCTTCGGCGGTATGTTCGTCATCGGTGCTGCTATGTTCAGAACCGGCCTTGCAGAAGCAATCGGCGTTGCCGTTGTTAAGAAAGCAGGAACAAGCGAAATCCGTCTGATGACCGCTATTATGCTTGTAACCATCGCTATGTCCTCTGTTTCTTCCAACACCGGTACCGTTGCCTGCCTGATGCCAGTCGTTATTGGTATCTGCCAGGCTGCAAAGGTATCTGCTTCCAAGGAATTAATGCCTCTGGCAATCGCTGCTAACGTCGGCGGCACCATCACCATGATCGGTACCCCGCCAAACGTTATCGTTACCGGCGCACTGTCCGCCGCAGGACTCCCGACCTTCGGTTTCTTCGAATTCGCATACATCGGCATTCCGCTGTCCATCATCATTCTGGTTTGGATGGTAACCATTGGCCGCCATATGCTCCCGGCTCACAATGCTGGCGAAATGGACGAAGAAGCAGTTCAGGCTGCTAAGGAAGAAGCAGGTGCTTCTGACGATAAGGCTCCAAAGAGCAAGACAAAGATGTGGATTTCTGGTCTGATCATGCTGGGCGTTGTAGTCTGCATGGCTCTTGAACTCCCGACCGTTCCGCTGCAGACCGCAGCAGTAACCGGCGCAATCCTCTGCGTCATCACCGGCTGCCTCAAAGAAAAAGAAGCTTATGCTGGTATCGACTGGGTAACAATTTTCCTGTTCGCTGGTATGCTCGCTGTAGCTGATGCTATGGAAAAGACCGGCGCAGGCAAACTGATCGCTGACACCGTTGTCGGCGCAATGGGCGCAAACCCGAACCCGTACCTCCTGACCGCTGTACTGTTCCTGATCTCCAACGTTCTGACACAGTTCATGTCCAATACCGCTGCTGCAGCTCTGCTTGCACCAATCGGTATCTCCATCGCACAGTCCATCGGATGTGATCCGAAACCTGTACTGATGGCACTTGGTATCGCAGCTTCCATGGCTTACGCAACACCAATGGCTACTCCGCCAAACACACTCGTCCTTGGACCTGGTAACTTTACATTCAACGATTATGTAAAAGTTGGTGTTCCGCTCTGCCTGATTTCCTGGGTTGCCTGCGTTATCATCATCCCGATCTTCTGGCCATTCCATTAATTTGAAATGTCCTTGAAGGATGAAACAATCTGAGTTTTACCAGAAGGGCGCTTCCGGCCCCCGGCCGGAAGCCGTCCTTATTATTAACCCCGATGCGGATTTGCCGCAGGGAGGTGCTCCGGCGCCTCTTCAATAGAAAGGTGGATTATTACATGGAAACTCCAGGCCCACTTTCGATTTGTATCGTCAACATGGTTATTGTATTTGCTGTACTGACCGTTCTTGCTTTCATCATTCAGCTGATTCACGTTGTGGATCCAACCAAGAACAGCGTAGCAAAGAAGAAATAATTCAATAACTGGAAAATAGGAGGATACAAACATGGATGGCTTTATAAGAGCACTTGTTTCCGTATGGACAGACTCCGGTTTCGCTGCTCTGACATGGGAAAACATCGTTATGATTCTGGTAGGACTTGTCCTGCTGTACCTGGCAATTGCAAAAGACTATGAACCTCTTCTGCTTCTGCCAATCGCATTTGGTTGTATTATGGCTAACTTCCCGAATACCGGTTTCGAAACCGATATGGGCGTTATGATGGCCATTGGTTTTGGTATTAAGTACGAAATTTTCCCGCCGCTGATTTTCATGGGCGTAGGCGCAATGACAGACTTTGGTCCATTGATTGCAAACCCGATGACCATGCTCCTGGGCGCAGCTGCTCAGATCGGCGTATTCGTAGCACTGGCTGGTGCTATGGCTCTTGGCTTCAATGTTCAGGAAGCAGCTTCCATCGGTATCATCGGTGGTGCTGACGGCCCGACCGCTATTTACCTGACAACTAAACTGGCTCCACATCTGCTGGGTGCTATCGCAGTTGCCGCTTACTCTTATATGTCCCTGGTTCCGCTGATTCAGCCGCCAATCATGAAGCTCTGCACCACAAAAGCACAGCGCTCCATTAAGATGGTCAACCTTCGTCCGGTTACCCGTTTCGAAAAGGTTGTATTCCCGATTGTCGTAGCAATTGTCGTTTCTCTGCTTCTGCCGCCAGTAGCAGCCCTGATGGGATGCCTCTGCCTTGGCAACCTGTTTGAAGTTTCCGGTGTTACCGCTCGTCTGTCCGATACCGCTCAGAACGCACTGTGCAACATCGTTACCATTTTCCTTGCAACCGGCACAGGCCTGACCATGACCGGCGACAAGTTCCTTCGTATCCAGACCATCGAAATCATCGTTCTCGGCCTGATCGCATTCGCAGCTGGCACCGCTGGCGGCGTCCTCTTCGGTCAGATCATGAGAATCGCATCTGGCAACAAGGTAAACCCGCTGATCGGTTCCGCGGGCGTATCTGCAGTTCCAATGGCAGCTCGTGTATCTCAGATCGTTGGTCTGAAAGACAACCCGTCCAACTACCTGCTGATGCAGGCAATGGGCCCGAACGTAGCAGGCGTTATCGGTACTGCAGTTGCTGCAGGCACCATGCTCGCACAGTTTGGATCTTAATCCGGACCGGATTTAAAGAAGCAGAATGTTTCCTCCTGAAAAGGAGTCTTGGGAATCCAATCCTCTCCCTTCCCTGGAGAAGGGGGAGGGGGATTATCCCTTTTTCTAAAATTTCATCAAAAATTCTTTAAAAATTCTTTTCGAAAGATAGAAAAAAGTAAATGCAAAAGAATTGCGATAAAATCTAAGAAAACTGGACATTTTTGCTTGGTATAAACGATATTTATAAAGAGTTATCGCAATTATTGATATATTGGAATTTATATAGCATACAATGTTTTGCATAGGTTTACCTCATAAAGCATAGACTACTATGCTTAAAATGCAAAAACATATATCCAAAAGCAAGTGTCTTGAATATATAGTATGCAATGTAATTCGACGAAATCACACTTTCCGAATGGAAGGTGCTTTTTTATTGCCTGCAAATGGATTGGCAAATGAAAATAAGGTGCAGGAAAATGAGAGTACCAGAATTTGTCATGGATTATGATTTAATGCTAAATACTCCCATTTGGACAAGAAAACGGGCGAAAATAGGAGCTATTGAAAAGGCAGGGAATGGCCGTTATCATTACACATAGGTGCCTATGGATTGCAACTACAAGTCCATAGAAATGCAGATCCTGTCCCGGGGTCATCAAAAAAGGAGGATAGCAGGTTCACCAGGGAATACATCGTTTTCTGGAATATGTTTCGGGATTCATGGAATTCAGCTATTTTCATTAAAAATTACATATGAGTCTCCAAAAATCTTCCGGAAATCTTCTCCGGCTCTCCGCCTCCCGCACCGCGCAGACAAAGAGCCAGAGATACATCACTAAGGAAGGTGAAAATTATGGATCCAGCCATTATCACACTGTGTGTCCTGGCGGTTGCAGCATTCTTGTTCGTTACCGAACTGATTCCGCTGGCAGTCACAGCTATGGCAGCTTGTACCGTTCTCGGTATTCTGGGCGTTCTTCCTGCTAAACAGGTATATGCAGGTCTGTCCAACTCCACCGTCGTACTCTTCGGCGGTATGTTCGTCATCGGTGCTGCTATGTTCAGAACCGGCCTTGCAGAAGCAATCGGCGTTGCCGTTGTTAAAAAAGCAGGTACTGGCGAAGTTCGTCTGATGGCAGCAGTTATGCTCGTTACCATCGCTATGTCCTCTGTATCTTCCAACACCGGTACAGTTGCATGCTTGATGCCAGTAGTCATCGGTATCTGCCAGGCAGCTAAAGTTCCGGCTTCCAAGGAATTGATGCCACTGGCTATCGCTGCTAACGTCGGCGGCACCATCACCATGATCGGTACTCCGCCAAACGTTATCGTTACCGGCGCTCTGGCTACAGCAGGACTCCCGACTTTCGGATTCTTCGAATTCGCTTACATCGGTATTCCGCTGTCCGTCATCATCCTCGTATGGATGCTGACCATCGGCCGTCGTATGCTCCCGGCTCACAATGCTGGCGAAATGGACGAAGAAGCAGTTCAGGCTGCTAAGGAAGAAGCAGGTGCCTCTGACGATAAGGCTCCAAAGAGCAAGACAAAGATGTGGATTTCTGGTCTGATCATGCTGGGCGTTGTAGTCTGCATGGCTCTTGAACTCCCGACCGTTCCGCTGCAGACCGCAGCAGTAACCGGCGCAATCCTCTGCGTCATCACCGGCTGCCTCAAAGAAAAAGAAGCATATGCTGGTATCGACTGGGTAACAATCTTCCTGTTCGCTGGTATGCTTTCCGTTGCAACCGCTATGGAAAAGACCGGCGCAGGCAAACTGATTGCTGACACCGTCGTAGGTATGATGGGTGCAAACCCAAGCCCGTACCTCCTGACCGCTGTTCTGTTCCTGATTTCCAACGTTCTGACACAGTTCATGTCCAACACCGCATCCGCAGCACTTCTTGCTCCGATCGGTATCTCCATCGCTCAGACAATCGGATGTGATCCGAAACCTGTACTGATGGCACTTGGTATCGCAGCTTCCATGGCATTCGCTACACCAATGGCTACTCCGCCAAACACACTCGTCCTCGGACCTGGTAACTTTACATTCAACGATTATGTAAAAGTTGGTGTTCCGCTCTGCCTGATTTCCTGGGTTGCCTGCGTTATCATCATCCCGATTTTCTGGCCATTCCATTAATCCGGAATGTCCCTGAAGGGCAAAAGATTTGAGTTCTAAAGGAAGGAGCTTCCGGCCTTGGCCGGAAGCGTCCCTTTCTCTTTAACCGCGTGTAGCGGTCCCACACATTGGGTGCAGCACGCACCCATCAATAGAAAGGTGGATTTATTACATGGAAACTCCAGGCCCACTTTCGATTTGTATCGTCAACATGGTTATTGTATTTGCTGTACTGATCGTTCTTGCATTCATCATTCAGCTGATTCACGTTGTGGATCCAACCAAGAACAGCGTAGCAAAGAAGAAATAATTCAATAACTGGAAAATAGGAGGATACAAACATGGATGGCTTTATAAGAGCACTTGTTTCCGTATGGACAGACTCCGGTTTCGCTGCTCTGACATGGGAAAACATCGTTATGATTCTGGTAGGACTTGTCCTGCTGTACCTGGCAATTGCAAAAGACTATGAACCTCTTCTGCTTCTGCCAATCGCATTTGGTTGTATTATGGCCAACTTCCCGAATACCGGTTTCGAAACCGATATGGGCGTTATGATGGCAATTGGTTTTGGTATTAAGTATGAAATTTTCCCGCCGCTGATTTTCATGGGCGTAGGCGCAATGACAGACTTTGGTCCGCTTATCGCTAACCCGAAGACCATGCTCCTGGGCGCAGCTGCTCAGATCGGCGTATTCGTAGCACTGGCTGGTGCTATGGCTCTTGGCTTCAATGTTCAGGAAGCAGCTTCCATCGGTATCATCGGTGGTGCTGACGGCCCGACCGCTATTTACCTGACAACTAAACTGGCTCCACATCTGCTGGGTGCTATCGCAGTTGCCGCTTACTCTTACATGTCCCTGGTTCCGCTGATTCAGCCGCCAATCATGAAGCTCTGCACCACAAAAGCACAGCGCTCCATTAAGATGGTCAACCTTCGTCCGGTTACCCGTTTCGAAAAGGTTGTATTCCCGATTGTCGTAGCAATTGTCGTTTCTCTGCTTCTGCCGCCAGTAGCAGCCCTGATGGGATGCCTCTGCCTTGGCAACCTGTTTGAAGTTTCCGGTGTTACCGCTCGTCTGTCCGATACCGCTCAGAACGCACTGTGCAACATCGTTACCATTTTCCTTGCAACCGGCACAGGCCTGACCATGACCGGCGACAAGTTCCTTCGTATCCAGACCATCGAAATCATCGTTCTCGGCCTGATCGCATTCGCAGCTGGCACCGCTGGCGGCGTCCTCTTCGGTCAGATCATGAGAATCGCATCTGGCAACAAGGTAAACCCGCTGATCGGTTCCGCAGGCGTATCTGCAGTTCCGATGGCAGCTCGTGTATCTCAGGTTGTAGGTCTGAAAGACAACCCGTCCAACTACCTGCTGATGCAGGCAATGGGCCCGAACGTAGCAGGCGTTATCGGTACTGCAGTTGCTGCAGGCACCATGCTGGCTCAGTTCGGAGGCTGATCGTAAGATCATCCCGAGCAATAAAAACGCATCTCTTCGGAGGTGCGTTTTTTGTTTGCCTTTTTGTCTGCGCTGATGAATGGCTGACCGGCAGGAGAGGAAAAGAAAAGTGGAAAAAGGATCCGGAAGGGGAAAGGCGTGAAAGGGAATGAAAAGGATCCGATTTTGGAAAAATGCTGCGAGTGGTCATGGTTTTGCATTAAGGAAGTCCGGTATTATCGGACAAAGTGCACTGCTGATGGCAGATATAACCAGTCTAATGGGAATGGATATAATGAACCTTTATAGCATACTATATAAAAAATCTGATACGTAATTCTTAGGAAGACCTTAAAACTGACTGAAAAAATCTCGAAATAATACATAGCATACATATCTAACACATGGATTTGATTCACAAATGCAATAAATTCGAAAAACAAATAGATAACGATGCTATCTATTCGCAGGTACATTTTTTAAGAAAAGTTTATGTTTGCATTTGCAGACGAAAATGGCCCGTTTTTGGAGCTCTTTTTTTTGCGTTTTTAATGCACTTGCAACCGAATATCATTTAAAATTTCAAAAATCGAAGAGGGAAATTATGTTCCGGGTGGTCGAAAAGCGTTTGAAAATTCAAACCTTGGCCGTTACAATAGGCAACAGGTGCTCACGAAATGCAAGTATCTTGCAATATCCGACAGCAGGTGTCAGATTTCATGGACTTGTATTTGTGCGATAGTGATCCCCTCCCCGGGGGATATCCGAAAGGAGGATAGCAGGTTGACCAAAGGGGAGATGTTCCGGATGGATTTCGGGGCTCATTCAGTGTCAAGCATTTATCTTTCAATCACAATTTCATATGAGTCTTTTAATCTTTCCGGAATGAAACCGGACGACATGACTTCCACCTGAGCCGCGTCTTCCGGGGAAAACATTTTAGGAAGGTGAACATTTATGGATCCAGCTATTATCACACTGTGCGTGCTGGCAGTCGCTGCTTTCCTGTTTGTTACCGAACTGATTCCGCTGGCTGTTACCGCAATGGCAGCCTGCACCATGCTCGGTATTCTGGGAGTTCTCCCGGCAAAACAGGTTTACGCAGGTCTTTCCAACTCCACAGTCGTACTCTTCGGCGGCATGTTCGTTATCGGCGCTGCTATGTTCAAGACTGGCCTTGCTGAAGCAATCGGCATCGCAGTCGTTAAGAAGGCGGGCACAGGAGAAATCCGTCTGATGGGCGCTATCATGCTCGTTACGATCATCCTGTCTTCCGTTTCCTCCAACACCGGTACTGTTGCGTGCCTGATGCCAGTTATCGTCGGCATCTGCCAGGCAGCTAAAATCCCGGCTTCCAAGGAATTGATGCCTCTGGCAATTGCTGCTAACGTCGGCGGCACCATCACCATGATTGGTACTCCGCCAAACGTCATCGTTACCGGCGCACTGTCCGCAGCAGGACTTCCGACCTTCGGATTCTTCGAATTCGCATACATCGGCATTCCGCTGTCCGCTATCATTTTCTTCTGGACACTCTTCGTAGGCCGTCACTTCCTGCCAGACAAATCTGCAGGTGCTATGGACGAAGAAGCAGTCAAGGCTGCTAAAGAAGAAGCAGGCGCAGGCGATGACAATGCTCCAAAGAGCAAAACAAAAATGTGGATTTCCGGTCTCATCCTGATTGGCGTCGTACTCGCTATGGCTCTGGAACTCCCGACACTTCCACTGCAGACTGCTGCCGTTACCGGCGCAATCCTCTGCGTCATCACTGGATGCCTCAAGGAAAAAGAAGCTTACGCTGGTATTGACTGGGTAACAATCTTCCTGTTCGCTGGTATGCTTTCCGTTGCAACCGCTATGGAAAAGACCGGCGCAGGCAAGCTGATCGCTGACACCGTTGTCAACATGATGGGTGACAATCCGAACCCGTACGTCCTGACCGCTGTACTGTTCCTGATCTCCAACGTTCTGACACAGTTCATGTCCAACACTGCATCTGCAGCACTCCTGGCACCAATCGGTATTTCCATCGCTCAGTCTATCGGCTGCGATCCGAAACCGGTTCTGATGGCTCTTGGCATTGCAGCTTCCATGGCATTCGCAACACCAATGGCTACTCCGCCAAACACTCTGGTCCTCGGACCTGGCGGATTCTCCTTCAACGATTATGTCAAAGTCGGCGTTCCGATGTGCCTGATCTCCTGGATCGCGTGCGTCATCATTATCCCGATTTTCTGGCCATTCCATTAATCCGGAATGATCGTGAAGGGTCAGCGTATCTGACACGAAGAAAGGATCCGGGGCTTCCCGGGTCCGGACTTCACTTATTTTCAAGCGGCTTTGCCACAGGCATCTTTGATGCCGTATCGTAGAAAGGTGGATTTATAGATGGAAACTCCGGGCCCACTTTCAATTTGTATTACCAACATGGTTATTGTATTTGCCGTACTGATTTTCCTGGCATTCGTTATTCAGCTCATCCACGTTGTGGATCCGACCAAGAATAAGAAAAAATAATTCAATAACTCAATAATTAGGAGGATACAAACATGGATGGCTTTATGAGAGCACTCGTTTCCGTATGGACAGACTCTGGCTTTGCCTCTCTGACCTGGGAAAACATTGTTATGATTTTAGTAGGACTTGTCCTGCTGTACCTGGCAATTGCAAAAGAATATGAACCTCTTCTGCTTCTGCCAATCGCATTCGGCGATATTATGGCTAACTTCCCGAACACCGGCTT
>ENA-UEPN01001734-UEPN01001734.1-human-gut-metagenome-genome-assembly--contig:-NODE-1734-length-10903-cov-2.977462_pt1 | contig 10903 bp, 7 predicted proteins | sample MGYA00242897_ERZ507910 | MGnify/ENA primary metagenome ERZ507910 (study PRJEB26167, sample SAMN06115525) | human gut metagenome | host: Homo sapiens | place: China:Jiangxi | collected 2015-08-20...
ATGTTTTTACTCTTTCCATTCCTGTATAAGACTGTAATTTAGTGTCTGCAAAAGCGCCATCACCAATACTTGTTACAGTAGATGCAACTGCTACTTTTGTCATATTATAGCATGAGTTAAAGTTTGCTTCTCCAATAGAAGTAATTCCGCTGTTAACTCTTACCTCACTTATTCTGTCTCTGTCCTTGTACCATGGAATGTTGGCTATCTTTGTATAATCAGGCATAGCCCCTGTTCCACTTATTGTAAGCACACCATCATCTGTAAGTACGCCTTTTATGGTAGAACTAACATTGTATGTAATTGATGCTGCCATTACTGTTGTTGCTGAAAACGGAACGTTAAATCCCATAACCATTGTTAGAACTAAAATCGTTGTAATAATTCTTTTAAATAAATTTTTCATGAGTACCTCCCTATATTTATCTTACGGACTTTATCATATCACTAATTTGTTTTTTGTATACCCCATTAAAGCAAATACTTGTATCTTAAAATTAATTTTTTATGTATTTTGCTCTTTTTGTATAACAATTTAATAAACTTATTCTTAAAACATTCAAGTACATAAAGTTCGTAATCTCTTAATGTTTTTCCACCAAATCTGAATTTTTCAAATAACAGTATAATGCGTTCATATTCGTCCTGTTCTATTTCAGTATATTTTACACTTAATATTGCATACAATTCCATTGGTTTAACGTATTCACCTGTAACTCCTGATATTTCGATAAGTTTTTCTATCTGAGAAATATAATACTGTTCATCAATATGTATATAGAAGCTATCTTCCTCCAGAAAAATAGAATTGTAAAATTTTCTTTCTCCTTCCAGCTTTTTTACCTTTATCCTAAGTAAATGGCTCCTTAACACCAAAGTTTAATATTGTGTTACGGAACCCCTATATACTAAACAAACTGCTATCTCAATTATAAACAGTGATTTTTTGTTTTTTACATATTTATGTTCTTGTCAAAATCAAAAAACTGTCAAATACGTTAATTGTTCCATATCCCCATTGTTCACTTGGATACCTAATGTCTCTGTTTCGTTCTGCCCCTCTTATAAGGTAGTTTTTAATGTAATTGTTTTTCATATATGGCTCATTGTCCTCCACAATTCCCCATTGAAGTATCTGTGCACAGGCTCCCGCACCTAATGCGCACGCCACTGACGTTCCGGTCCTTCTTGTATACCCTCCTGAAATTCCCGGACCGTAAACATTTACTGCCGGAGCTGTCAAATCCGGTTTGATTCTATTCTCCCTTGTGAAGCCTCTCCCCGACTTGGGATAGAAGGCATTGGTTACATTGTCATATCCTCCAAAAGTTATAACATTCTCTGTCGCGGCCGGCACTGTTAATGTCATATCCGGATTAGGTGTTAGAAAATAGTTTCCTTCCGGTGTATATTGTCTAAGTCCGCCCCATATATTAAAGTTTCCATCTAGAATATTATTTCCGTAAACTTTAATAGTCCATATACCGGGGCTTGGCTGTTTAAATCTCATAAAAATCAACTGTCCTCCTGTCCCCGACTCCACAAGTTCATATGTTAATTCAATTGAAGATTGCTCAAACACAAAATTAATGTTTTCTACGCTACCCTGCCGCACCGGGATTCTTGGCACGCTTTCCCCGAAAGGCGACACAAAGCCTACTGAAAATATATCCGGAGCGTTACCCCACAGTTCTAAAACAAAGCCCGGCACATTATCGCCTACACGAAATTCTACGTTGTGAGTGGTGTTTTCGGTTGCTATTCCTATTGTACCTCTATAATGAAGTCTTTCATTGCCTTCATTTCCTGCTGCCACTACAACGCAGTTGCCTATTTTGCTTCCTATTCTGTTAAGCACTTCATCTAAAGGTGAGCCTCCTGCTCTTCCACCATTTCCACATCCTAATCCTACAACTATAACTATTGGCTTTTTTTGTTTTATTGCCACATTTTTCAAAAAAGAAGCTGCAAGCATTATGTCATTTTCCTGATAAAGAGGCTGACTTCCCATGGCATAAAAATAATTAGTAAGATATTTTTTTGCCTCCTTAAGTTTTACCATAACAATTTCGCTATCCGGCGCCGCCCCTATAAAATCCCCCTGCTCATCATAACTTCCGCAGGCTATCCCTGCCATAAAAGTTCCGTGACCGTTTTCGTCCCTATGCGGAACCACTTCTAACGGATTGTCTGCCTGAAGCGCCCTGTTTATTTCTTCTCTTGTATACTCACTTCCATAACTAAAGCCCTCTGGCGGATTTCCCTTAACATCAGTCTGATCCCATATACTCAAAATTCTTGTTTGCCCTGTGGACTTTTGAAACAGCTTGTTTGTATAATCAATTCCCGTGTCAATAAAGCCAATTATCACATCTCTCCCTGTAAGATTAAACCCCGACTGGTTCTGCAACCTTATGGAACCTGTTGCCGCCACGGCAGTTGTATCCATTAAACCGTACAACTTTGGAATAACATTGTATGTAAAATTAGCAACATTTATAGTAGGTAGCATATCAAGCCTGTAATATGCACAAAAGTACGAATCATCTATAACCTGAGTACATTCAGCCTGCTCCGTTAAGGCTTCACTAATATCACCGTTATACCTGCCAATGAAATCACCATATTCCTCTGACAAAATAATATTATTACACTTCATTGATTGCCCTTGAAATAAAATTAATATAAGTTTATGTAGGAGCGGGGGAAGATATGAACGGAATTATGCAATGCGTACCCCGATAGCAAGTATTCCGGGACATAAACAATGCAAACAATTTTCCACAACTCCGGGTATTATATTTCTATTATTTTTTTAAGTTCTTCTAACCTTCTATAAGGTCCTGGCCTCTCATTCCTATTACCGGGCCACCTGTTCCATTAATGTATTCTTCTGTAATTTTTACAGTTCCAATGTTGTCATCTTTTGGAATTTCATACATTATATCAAGCATAAATTTCTCAATGATTGCCCTTAGTGCTCTGGCCCCTGTTTTCTTTTCTATTGCTTTCTTGGCAATTGTTCTAAGAGCACCTTCCGTAAATTCAAGTTTTACTTCATCAAGTTCAAGCAATTTCTGATACTGTTTGATAATTGCATTCTTTGGATCTGTAAGAATCTTTACAAGCATGTCTTCTGTTAATCCATCCAAAGTAAATACAATTGGAAGTCTTCCAAGGAATTCAGGAATCATACCAAATTTTCTCAAATCTTCTGATGTTACTTTTTTCATAATATTAGGATCATTATCGTATTTGTCTGTTAATTCACTTTGGAAGCCTATGGCTGCCTGCTTGTTAAGTCTTTCCTTAATAATGTCTTCCAAATCCGGAAAAGCGCCACCGCAAATAAACAAAATATTTTTTGTGTTAACTGTTGCAAGTGGCACCATTGCATTCTTGCTTGTTGCACCAACAGGAACTTCAACTTCGCTTCCTTCCAAAAGCTTAAGCATTCCCTGCTGAACTGACTCTCCGCTTACATCTCTGCTACTTGTATTCTGTTTCTTTGCAATCTTGTCTATTTCGTCAATAAAAATAATACCTGTTTCTGCTCTTTCAACATCATTGTCTGCTGCTGCCAAAAGTTTTGAAACAACGCTTTCAATATCATCGCCAATATACCCTGCCTCTGTAAGTGATGTTGCATCTGTTATTGCAAGAGGAACATCTAATAACTTAGCTAAAGTCTTAACAAGGTATGTTTTACCTGAACCTGTAGGTCCAATCATTAACATATTTGACTTTTCAATTTCAATTTCGTCCATTGTGTTTGTTGCCACTCTCTTGTAGTGATTATAAACTGCAACAGACATAACCTTCTTAGCATAATCCTGTCCGATAACATAATCGTCTAACTTACCTTTTATAACATGAGGTGCAGGAATCTTGTTAATATCCAAAACAGGTGCTTCTTTCTTTTCTGAAGATTTTTTCTTTTTAAGTTTCTGTTTCTTTGGAATTTCTCTTCTAAAATCATCCGTAGTCATCATATGAATTCCCGGAGTATTAAGCAACTCTTCTAATTCATCCTTGCTTATGCTCATATTCATGCCAAAGTTCTGGAAACTATTAAAACTCTTCTGCAGACAATCTGCGCACACACAAATTCCACCCGGCATATCAATCATAGTTCCTGCTTTACTTTCAGGTCGTCTACAAACATAACAAATCTTCTCGTATTCATCTTCATTACTCTTGTCTGATGAATCACCATTCTCACTTTTATCAACATTGTTATTGTCTGTAGAATTGTTATCATCATTTACTATTACTTTATTATCATTTTCCTTTGAGTTATTGTCTATAACTTGATTGTTTTCAGCTACAACCTCTCGGAAATCATTTTCATCTAAAGTCTTGTTTTCAAATTCATCTTTGTTCATTGTATCTCTCCATTCTGCGATATTATTCACAAATAAAAAAAGTATATCACATTTAATCCTACATACTAATCCACAACATACTCTGCGAACATCAGTAATTTAATATGAAACACCATTTAATACATGGCTTAGTTTAACATATATTAACTAAAATTAAAACATACAAAATTGACCATATTCTGACTTAAATGTTACATATTTTTTAACATTTCAAAAGAGGCAACCCTCTACCGGATTGCCTCTTTGTTATAAACAAAACACTTTATGAGAAAGAAATTTTTAACTTTTTTAGTTTGCGGCATTCTGTGTTGTTTCAATTACGCTCTTGTCGCCAAGTGTAACTGTAACATCTTTTGTCTTGTATTCTCTGCCGTCTCTGTATTCTATAGTTACTTTAACCTGTTCGCCTTTCTTGTAGTATTCAAGCATACTCTGTAATGATGTCATTGATGAAACATCCTGCCCGTCAAATTTTGTAATTACATCTGATGCTGCGATTCCGGCATTTTCAGCAGGGCCACCTTTTACTACGCTCTGTACCTGGATTCCCTGTGGAATTGAGTAAGCCTGTGATGTCTGCTCATCTACATCAAACCCTGAAATTCCAAGGTAACCCCTTTCGTCTTCTGATACTTTTGTTCTTGTTTCTTTTGTTTCAAGGTTACTAATAATATCTTTTACAGATGAAATTGGGATTGCAAAGCCCATACCTTCAACGCTGGCATTTGAGCTGCTTCCGCTTGATGAATATTTTGCAACGTTAATTCCGATAACTTCTCCACTGGCATTTAATAATGCTCCGCCACTGTTACCACCGTTAATTGCTGCGTCTGTCTGAAGTAATGTCATTGTCTGATTTTCAAGCTGAACCTTTCTGTCTTTTGCACTGATAATGCCTGTTGTTACTGACTGTCCATATCCTAAAGCATTACCAATTGCAATAACACCTTCGCCAACGTTAACTTTATCTGAATCGCCTAATGTAGCTTTCTTAATATTTTTTAATACATCTGATGGAATGTCTTTTAATTTTACTGCAACAACTGCTACGTCTTTTGTTGAATCAGTTCCCTTAATGTATCCATCAACTGAATCCTTTGATTCTGTTCCGGCAAACTGAATCTTTAAGCTGTCTGCACCTTCAACAACGTGATTGTTTGTAACTATAAGAAGTTCTGTACTTGTCTGGTCTACAATAATACCTGAACCTGCTGCATCTTCTTCATATGAATTGCTCTTGTTGTTTCCGCTATTTCCACCACCAAAATAGTATTCCCAAATATCCTGTGAATAATCGTTTCTTGATTCAACTAATGTCTTGCTTGTAATAGCTACAACACTTGGCATTGCACTGCTTACAACACTTGAAACATCTGTTACTGTAACGCCTGATGTCGATGAAGAATTAGCATCGTTCTGTGTGTTTGTTGAGCCGATTGATTCGTAATTGCCTGAATCACTGCTATTGTCATTGCTACTATTGCTATTGTTATCATTGTTGCTTAATGCTCCGTCTTCCAAAACATTTGTTAATGAATCTTTATTCTTTGAAATATAAGCTGCTGAAATACCAATTGTTCCTGCAAGTAAAACTACACAAACTGCAACAACGGCTATTAAAGTTCTCTTCTTTTTCTTCTTTTTACCATTACCATTGTTATTGTTGTTACTGTTATAATTGTAACCATTGTTTGTCTGAGAATCATTTGTTGAATAATAATATCCATTATTCTGTGAATTATTAGAATTGCTATTATAATAACTGCCATTCTGTGTACTATCATTGCTACTATTGTTGCTTCCCTGCGAATAATAAGTACCATTTCCACTTACATCATCTGCGTTATGATGCTCATCATTTACATATGACTGTCTGTAAACACTGCTTTCCTGTTCAGCTGTCTGCTCTGTATTCTGTTCTGAACTATTCACAGCATCCTGTGAAACCTGCTGGCTGTTTACCTCTTCAAAATTATTGTTTTCTGTACCTGATATATTGTCATCGTTGTTTCCCTCCGGATTTGAACCAAATCCATTTGGATTCTCGTTATCGTACATCTTCCTTTTCTCCTTTCAGGCTCTTTTTTTTAATAAAGAACAAAATTTTGTATTACCTCATCTATTCCTTATTTGATTATAGGTATAGTTTAACGGCTAGTTGTGTTGATTTTGTGTTCTACTTATTAAAAAATTGCGAAAATCTGCCTATTGTTTGCAGGCTGCCATTTTCGGCGACTATATGCAGAAAAAAGGAGTCGCAATTTGCAACTCCTACATTTTTAATAAAACTGGCTCTTACCGCCATCATCATAATCATAACTTACGGATTCTGTCTCACCTTCCTTATTCTTTTTAGCATCTCCACTCATGTCTATACCTGTTGAGCCATCCGAATACACACCTGTATCAGTCTGTATCTGATTTCCGATAGTATTAACAGTGCTTGTTGGCTGGTAATTCTTTTCACCGAAAAGATACTCATGAAGCTCCGATACGTTATCACTTAAGCCTTTTGGCATAACATAACTGGTTCCACTAATAGTTCCCGTTTCAAGGTTTGACGGAAATCCCTGACTTCCATTTAATTTAAAATCAAATATAACAGGTATCAGATTTACTATCTCATCAAAGGTAAAACTGGTTGAAATTATTCTGTCTCCTGCCTTATCGTCATTCATTACTGTCTGCACCATAGACTGGAGTTCCGTAATTCCTGCACTTTTTGCCTTTTCAACTAATTTCATCATAACTGAACGCTGTCTTGCTGCTCTACCAAAATCGTCTCTAACCTCTTCCCCTGTTTTTGGATCATAGAAAGTAGCTTTTCTGATTCTACAATATGTTGTGGCCTGAATACCATTTAACTTAATATTCTTTCCACTCTTCTTAACATATTTGGGTTTTACACCAATTGAGCTACAAGTACTGCTCATATGATAATTAAGCTGCTGTAATTCATCATCTGTAAGATTAACTTTTATTCCTCCCAATGTGTCTATAATCTCAGCAACACCTGAAAAGTTAACTGTAACATAATCAGTAATGTTAAGGTCAAGATTCATGTTAAGTGTATTGATCGCCGCTTCAGGTCCACCACCTGCATAGGCTGAATTAACCTTAAAGTACTTATAAATGGTTCCATCTTTTCCGTAAATTCCAAGATAAGTATCCCTATACACTGATACCATTTTTACTTCGCCTGTAGTGTTATGTACACTAACAATAAGTATGGAATCGCTGTTAGAAGCATCAACTTCTCCTTCTCTTGAATCTACACCAAACAATACAAAATTAGTATATTCTTCTGAATAATTGTATTTAAGTTTGTTAGTTTTGATACTGTTGTCATCAAAATTAAGATCTCGTACACTCTCGTTGTAACTGTTATTTCCCCACCAGGTTATAATTTTCTGGCCTATTGCTGTGTTTGCCATAGCCTTTACAACCTGGGTCTTTACTGATGGCACAAATAAAATCACAGCCATCATAACTATAAGTAGTCCAAAAATAACTTCCATTGTTGTTACAAATCTTTTTAATCGTTTTACTGTTTTTAACTGTTGCTCTGAGCTTTTCGTTTTTCTCCTAGAACTCATGCTTTTCTCCAATCATCTTCTTTTTAGTAACTTATAATTAATCTTATCTGTATCCGTTAGGATTGTTCTTCTGCCAATTCCATGAATCAGCACACATTTCCTTAATGTCGTATTTTGCTTCCCAGCCTAATTCTTCCTTGGCCAAAGTTGCATCTGAATAACATTCAGCAATGTCACCAGGTCTTCTGTCTGTAATTACATAAGGAATGTCAATTCCGCTTGCTTCGCTGAAATTCTTAATAACGTCTAATACGCTGTATCCCTTTCCTGTTCCAAGGTTATATACCTTAACTCCCGGATTTTCTTTAATCTTATCAATTGCATTTACATGACCTGTAGCCAAATCCATTACATGGATGTAATCTCTAACTCCTGTTCCGTCAGGTGTTGGATAATCATTTCCAAATACATTAACTCTTGGAAGTTCTCCTGTTGCAACCTTTGTAATGTAAGGCATAAGGTTGTTTGGAATTCCGTTAGGATCTTCGCCGATAAGTCCACTCTTGTGTGCTCCAATTGGGTTAAAGTAACGAAGAAGAATTACATTCCATTCCTTGTCTGCAAACTGAATGTCTGTAAGAATCTGTTCAAGCATTGACTTTGTCCAGCCATATGGGTTTGTACACTGTCCCTTAGGGCATTTTTCTGTTATAGGAATTTCTGCCGGATCTCCGTATACTGTTGCTGATGAACTAAAGATAATATTCTTTACTCCATGTTTACGCATTACATCGCACATAGCTAATGTTCCTGAAATGTTATTTGTGTAATATTCAAGAGGCTTCTGAACTGATTCACCTACAGCCTTTAAGCCTGCAAAATGAATAACTGCATAAATGTCGTTTTCTGTTAAAATCTTATCCATTAATTCCTTGTCTGCAATGTCACCTTTGTAGAATTTTAAAGTTTTGCCTGTAATCTTTTCCACTCTCTTAAGTGATTCTTCGCAAGCATTGCTTAAGTTATCTATAACTACCACGTCATATCCTGATTCCAATAATTCAACACAAGTATGACTTCCAATAAATCCTGCTCCACCTGTTACTAAAATAGTGCTCATTATTCTACCTCCATTATTTAGCTTTCGCTTTAATTTTTATTGTAACATTATTCATCAGTGTAGTGTTATCCGGCACTGCTACGTCCACATGTACCGTTGTTGTTCCTTCCTTAACTTTCCCCAAATCTGCACTAATGGCCATGTCATCTTTTGTTAATTGGCTGATTACTTCTTCCTCTCCCTGTAAAGTAACTTTAACCTTTTTTGTAACTAGCTGTACATCCAAGTCGCTGCTTAAGTCATTAAGAGATACTTCAGAAGCATCATATTCAAATGTTCTTGTGATAAGCTTCTTAATTAGAACCTTTACGGTTATAGTTGATTCTCCGCTAACGGACAATCCTTTTGGTAATTTGCCTGTTACATCTATATTCTGTGTCACATCACCTTTGGCATCTGACACATCTATATCATCCTGTATATCTAATGATTCAATGCTGTCAAGAGATTCTTCACTACCGTAAACTGTAATACTGTCACTTGAAAGAATCACATCATCCACAACATAACCATCTGCCGGCTTACCTAATTCATCTTTATTTATAGTTGAAATTGGAACCTGTTTTGCTCTTAAAACATTAACATTAACCCTTATCTTCTTATCTGATAATTCAATTTCATCTGATTTAATTTCTTTGTTGTTCTTATCATAAAGTATTACAGGACATTTTTTTGAAATATTAGTATTTGTTCCATCCAAGCTACATCTTACTGCTACCTTTTTGATTTTGTCAATAATTGATGTTGGAGCTTTTACTGTAACTTCGTCTGTGGACATTGAGCTAAGCCCTGCCACATAGCCGTCAGCAACCTTTCCTGTATACTCAACAACCAAGTCTGTAAAATCTTTTTCTTCAAGATTTTCCACGTCTACCAGAATAGTCTGGGCTGACTGTTTTACAATTGTAATCTTTCTTCCCAGAGAAGCATTCTTAGCTGTTACATCAACAGGAATTGAGTTGACTTTTGACAATTCCTTTAAAGATGCAGTAGCCCTGAAATCCTCTGCTGATAAGTTACTTACAATTGATCTTTTGCCTGAAACAGTAATATTCAAGTACTGTTCAGACTTAACATTATATACCATATCTCTGCTGGTTATTGCACTTTCGTTTGTAACGGATATTGGAATATTTGATACAGTAATGGTTTTCTCCGGATCGTTAACATTAACAATTGCCAGCCACAAAACCAATGCTATTAATACTGCAAGAAATTTCAAACCAATATTATTTGTCAGAGACATCTTTAGTTTCGTTAACATCTTTTTCATTGCGTCCCCTTCCTTTCAAAAATCTTCTTGGTTTAACTTCCTCTTTATCCTGAGCCTTTATAAGCTCATTTTTCAGAATTGAAGCATCTGCGTATCTAATTAACTTGCCTTCTTTTGCAATGGAAATACTTCCTGTTTCTTCTGACACAATAACAACTATACAGTCTGAAACTTCACTAATTCCAAGTCCTGCTCTATGTCTTGTCCCCAAATCCTTGCTTAAAGAAGAGCTGTCTGACAGCGGCAGATAACATGTTGCTGCCACTACCCTGTTTTCATCTATAATAACTGCACCATCGTGTAATGGTGTGTTTTTTTCAAAAATATTAATTAACAACTGGCTTGAAATCCGTCCGTCTATCTTTATTCCTGTTTCAATAAACTGACCTAAATCGTGCTGCTGTCTTATAACAATTAAGGCTCCTGTTTTAGCCTTTGCCATCTCAAGAGTTGCTCTTGTTATTTCTTCAACTGATCTGTCGCTAAAATTAGATTCATTGTTGCCATTTTCAAATTTTAATACTTTGAAAATAACATTCTTTCTACCTAATTCTTCCAGAGCCCTTCTAAGTTCAGGCTGAAATATAAT
>ENA-UEPN01001740-UEPN01001740.1-human-gut-metagenome-genome-assembly--contig:-NODE-1740-length-10884-cov-2.388267_pt1 | contig 10884 bp, 8 predicted proteins | sample MGYA00242897_ERZ507910 | MGnify/ENA primary metagenome ERZ507910 (study PRJEB26167, sample SAMN06115525) | human gut metagenome | host: Homo sapiens | place: China:Jiangxi | collected 2015-08-20...
CCGGTGAGCAGGTAAATAGCTTATCTGTGGATATTTACGAGGGCGAGATCTTCGGTATCGGCGGTCTGGCAGGTCAGGGCAAGCTGGGTATTCCCAACGGCGTCATGGGCCTGTATGAGGCCGGCGGCACCGTGGAATTTGACGGCAAGCCCATTCCCCTGAACAATCCCCGGAAGTGCCTGGACGCGAAGCTTGCCTTCGTGTCTGAGGACCGCCGCGGCGTGGGCCTGCTGCTGGACGAGACGCTGGAATGGAACGTTGCCTTCCCGGCCATGCAGATCCACGATAAGTTTCTCGAGAGCCTGTTTGGCGGCCTTGTGAAGTGGCGCGATGAAAACGCCATCCGCGCCGTGACCGACCGCTATATTGACGAGCTGAAGATCAAGTGCACCAGCTCGAAGCAGAAGGCCAAGGAGCTCTCCGGCGGCAACCAGCAGAAGGTTTGCCTTGCCAAGGCATTCGCGCTCGAGCCGAAGTTCCTCTTTGTCTCCGAGCCGACCCGCGGCATCGACGTCGGCGCAAAATCTCTCGTGCTCGACGCGCTCAAGAGGTTCAACCGCGAGAGCGGAATCACCGTTGTGATGATCTCGTCCGAGCTGGAGGAGCTGCGCATGACCTGCGACCGCATCGCCATCGTCTCCGGCGGCCGGATCGCCGGCATCCTGCCGGCGACCGAATCCTCCGAGGCGTTCGGTATGCTGATGGTCAGTCAGGTCAAATAAGGAGGGCAGAATATGGGTAATACAACAAACAGCCTTGCCGATAAGAGCAGGCTCCGCCAAATGATCGACAGCTACGGCGTCCCCCGCATGATCATCACCGGCTTTCTGCTGCTGATGTTCGTGCTCGTGCCGTTCGCGGGCGTGGACTTCGCAACGCAGATCAGCAACGTTATCAACCGCTTTAGCTGGAACGCCATCATGGTGCTGGCAATGGTCCCGATGGTCCACTCCGGCTGCGGCCTCAACTTCGGCCTGCCGCTCGGTATCATCTCGGGCCTTCTGGGCGCGACGCTGTCCATCGAGCTTGGCTTCACGGGTCCGATGAGCTTCGTCATGGCCATCGCGATCGCGACGCCGTTTGCGCTGCTGCTCGGCGGCGGCTACGGCTGGCTGCTCAACAAGATCAAGGGCGGCGAGATGATGGTCGCAACCTACGTCGGCTTCTCCTCCGTCTCCTTCATGTGCATGATGTGGCTGCTGCTGCCGTACAAGAAGCCCGAGATGGTGTGGGGCTTCTCCGGCTCCGGCCTTCGTACCACCATCTCCCTCGAGGGCTTCTATGACCGCGTGCTGGCGGACATTCTCTCCATCGACCTCAACCGCTTCGGCATCAACCTCGTCATTCCGACCGGCAGTCTGATCTTCTTCGCGATCCTTGCTTTCCTAATGTGGGCATTCCTGCACACCAAGACCGGCACCGCGATGACCGCCGTCGGCTCCAACCCTTCCTTTGCCAAGGCAGCGGGCGTCAGCATCGACAAGATGCGCCTCATTTCCGTCGTCCTTTCCACCTGGCTGGGCGCGGTCGGCATCCTCGTCTATGAGCAGGGGTTCGGCTTCATCCAGATCTACACCGCCCCGCTCAAGATGGCATTCCCGGCGGTCGCCGCCATCCTCATCGGCGGCGCGAGCGTCAACAAGGCGAGCATCGCCAATGTCATCATCGGCACGTGCCTCTATCAGGGTCTTGTCACCATGACGCCGACGGTCATCAACTCCTTGATCCACCTTGACATCAGCGAGATCATTCGTATCATCGTCTCCAACGGCATGATCGTCTACGCGCTGACCCGTAAGATGGGAGGGAAGAAGTAAGTATGAAAAAGATCAACAACAATCTTCCTCGCGGCGGCGCCGAATGGGGCCGCGCGCTGCGCAGGTTCCTGAGCGACAACATCGTGCCCATCATGTTCGTTCTGATCTGCGCCTACTGCATCCCGCGCGCGGACCTCTCGTGGAACTATCTGCTCAATGAGGGCATGACCCGTCTGGGCCGCAACGCCTTCCTCATCCTGAGCCTGCTCATCCCCGTTATGGCGGGCATGGGTATGAACTTCGGCATGACGCTCGGCGCGATGGCAGGCCAGATCGGATTGATCTTTGCCGCCGACTGGCAGGTCTGGGGCATCCCCGGACTGATCCTCGCGGCGATCATCTCCATTCCCATCTCCGTTCTGCTCGGCATCATGATCGGCAAGCTCCTCAACCGCGCCAAGGGCCGCGAGATGATCACGAGCTACATGATCGCCTTCGCCATGGACGGTGTGTACCAGTTCTTTGTGCTCTTTATGATGGGCCCCGTCATTCCCATCATCCACAATACGCTCAAGCTCCCGCGCGGCTACGGTATCCGGAATACGGTGAGCCTGCTGAATATGCGCCAGAGCTTGGATAACCTGCTGGCGGTCAGCGTCGGCGGAGTGAAGATCCCCGTGCTCACGCTCATTATCATTGCCGCCGCCTGCCTCTTTATCCTCTGGTTCCGCCGCACCAAGCTCGGTCAGGATATGCGCGCGGTCGGTCAGGATATGGAGGTCGCGCGCGACGCGGGCATCAACGTCGAGCGCACCCGCGTGATCTCCATGGTCATCTCCACCGTGTTCGCGGGCTTCGGCATGATCATTTATTTGCAGAACGTCGGCAACTTCCCCACCTATACCGCCCATACCCAGATCGGTATGTTCTCCATCGCGGCGCTGCTCGTCGGTGGTGCGAGCGTGGAGAAGGCGAGCATCAAGAACGTGTTCCTCGGCGTTATCCTGTTCCACACCATGTTCATCGTGGCGCCGCGCACCGGCACGGTCATCACCGGCGACTCGATGATCGGCGAATACTTCCGCGTGTTTGTGTCCTACGCGGTCATCACCATCGCGCTGGTCATGTATGAGGCGAAGAAGCGCAAGGCTAAGAGCGCGGCTGGCTTGCAGCTTGCAGCCGACCAGCTGGCAGAAGAGGAGGCGAAGGCAAAATGAAGAATAAGACCTCCAATCGCAGACTGATCTTCCAGCTCGCGGCAGTCGTCGTGCTCATTGTCATCGCCTATGCCATGACGATCGTCGGCCGCGGCCACACCGTGTATCTCGACAACAAGAAGTTAGAGTACAACGGAAAGACCTACGACACGCCGTACAAGGTCGTCGTCCTTGTGGACGGCGAGCAGGTCGCCAAGCTCTATGACCGCGAGCGCGGCAGCGCGACCTGCATCGGCCAGAAGTTCACGGTGACGCTCGAGATCACCGAGAAGAAGGGCGGCAGCGAGACGACGCAGACCTACACTATCCCCCTGCCTAAGAATATGGACGGCATCATCATCAACCTGCCCGCCTACCTCGCGGGACTGGGTGAGGACGCCTATCTGACGGAGTTCATCCCGTCGCCCGACGCGGAGATCGTCGAGGAGGACACCCCCTCCGGCGACGACTTCGGCATGGACGATATGACGATGGACGAGGTACCCGCCGGCTAACCGAACAATCACCACACAGCCCATGCGTTTCGCATGGGCTGTGTGCGCACCAAAAAGGAGGAAGGCAGCATGGCTGCATTAAAAGGGCTGAGGCCCGAGAAGGTATTTGAATATTTTGAGAAGCTCTGCTCCGTGCCGCACGGCAGCGGCAACACGAAGATCATCAGCGACCTGTGCGTGGGCTTTGCCAAGGAGCTTGGGCTGAGGTACCGCCAAGAGGCGTGCAACAACCTTATCATCTGGAAGGACGGCTCCGCGGGCTATGAGCAGTCCGAGCCGATCATTTTACAAGGTCACATCGACATGGTCTGCGCCAAGACGGACGAGTGCGCGAAGGACATGGCGGCGGAGGGTCTTGACCTGCGCACGGACGGCGAGTGGGTCTGGGCGGATCAGACCTCGCTCGGCGGCGACAACGGCATCGCCGTGGCGATGATCCTCGCCATCCTTGCCGACGATACGCTCCCCCATCCGCCGCTCGAGGCGGTGTTCACCGTCGATGAGGAGGTCGGCATGGACGGCGCTTTCGCGCTCGACTGCTCCGACCTCAAGGGAAAGAAGCTCTTGAACCTCGACTCCGAGGAGGAGGGCATCTTCACGGTGTCCTGCGCAGGCGGTATGCGCGCGGATTGCACGCTTCCTGGCAAGCGCGAGCCGCTCGGCGGCGAGAGCTGCTACGCTGTGACGATCTCCGGCTTGCAGGGCGGCCATTCCGGCGGCGACATTGACAAGGGCCGCGGCAGCGCGAACGCGCTGATGGGCCGCGTGCTCTATTCCGCGATGGAACAGCTCTCGGGCCTGCGCCTCGCGGCAATACAGGGCGGCAGGTTCGACAACGTGATCTGCTCGCGCTGCGACGCGGTCATCGCCGTCCCCGCGGGGAAGGAGGCGGAGCTTGAGCAGTTCATCCGCGGCTTTGACGCGACGCTCAAAAATGAGTACGCCGGCTGCGACGCGGGCGTGACGCTCGAATGTGCCAAGACCGAGGCGGCTTCTGCTGTCAGAGCGGAGACCACCTCCGTTATGCTCCACACGCTCTTTGCGCTGCCGCAGGGCGTGGAGGCGATGAGCGCGGACTTCCCAGGTTTGGTGCAGACCTCCCTCAACCTCGGCGTGATGCATTTGACGGAGGACGGACTGCATTTCTCCTACTCCATCCGCTCCTGCATCGCCTCGCAGAAGGCGATGCTCGCCCAGCGCGTGCGCGCCATCGTGGAGTTTGCGGGCGGCACGGTCTCCGAGCGCGGCAACTACCCCGGCTGGCAGTACGCACGCGATTCAAAGCTCCGCGAGCTGGTGCTTGACGTCTACCGCGACCTTACCGGCACGGAGGGCAAGCTCGAGGCGACGCACGGCGGACTGGAGTGCGGGCTCTTCATTGAGAAGATTCCCGGTCTCGACGCCATCTCCCTCGGGCCCGAGCTGCACGACGTCCACTCCGTGCGCGAGCGGCTGAGCGTGCCCTCCACCGAGCGCGTCTATGAGCTGGTGTGCGAGGTCCTGCGCCGCAGCAGGTAAGCCGAAAACCCTGCGGGCATAAATAATCTCCACCACGAAAAACCTTGAAGCCGTATGGTTTCAAGGTTTTTTGCATATGGTTTACAGTATACAGCAAAAGCGGCAGAGCAAAAGGCTCTGCCGCTTTGTCGCATCTTAAAAGGGAAAATCCGCTCTGCCGTCGGCGTACCGGAGGCCCGGTCCGCGTGGCTTCATTCGGAAAGGAGCATACGGTCGTTGTCGAGCGTCCTGCCCGTGCCCGCGCGGAAGCGCTCAATGAGATCCTCCACCGTCATGCCGGCGCGCTCCGCGCCCGCGACGTCGAGCACGATGCCGCCGTCCGCCATCATCAGCGTGCGGTTGCCGAGCGCGAGAGCCTGCGTCATGTTGTGCGTCACCATCAGGCAGGTGATGTGATGCTCCGCCACCACGCGCTGCGTGAGCGCGAGCACCTTTTCCGCCGTGCCCGGGTCGAGCGCCGCCGTGTGCTCGTCGAGCAGCAGAAGCTCCGGCGGCACCATCGTCGCCATCAAAAGCGTCAGCGCCTGCCTCTGACCGCCCGAGAGCAGACCGACGGGCTGGCCCAGCCGGTCCTCCAGCCCCATGTCGAGCTGCGCGAGCTGGGCGCGGAAGAGCTCGCGGTCCTTGGCCGTGATGCGGCTGAACGGATTGCCGTGCGCCGCGCGCAGATACGCGAGGGCAAGGTTTTCCTCAATGCTCATGTGCGGCGCGGTGCCGCGCAGCGGGTCCTGAAACAGCCGCCCGATGACACGGCTGCGGTCATGTTCTCGTGTAAAGGTAATGTCCTTGCCATTCAGCAGAATGCGGCCCTTGTCCACATAAAAGCTGCCCGCGATGGCGTTGAAAAGCGTGGACTTGCCCGCGCCGTTTGAGCCGATAACGGTGACGAAATCGCCCTTCTCGAGATGGAGCGACAGATCGGTAACGGCGCGCTTTTCGTTCACCGTTCCGACGTTGAAGGTCTTGGAGATGTGTTGAATGTCCAGCATATCAGTTGCCCCCCTTCCCTTTTGCCGCGGCCTTGCGGCGCTGGAACGCCGCCCACCTTTGGATGCTCGGCGCGGCGATGGCCAGCGCCACGATGATCGCCGTGAGCAGCTTCAGGCACTCCACCGGCACGATCTTCGTGTAGAACACGACCGCGTAGATGAAGCGGTAGATCAGCGAGCCGACGAGCGCAGCAAGCACGCCGCGCGTCATGCTGCGGTGGCCGAGCACCGTTTCGCCGATGATAAGGCAGGCAAGGCCGATGACGACGATGCCGGTACCGGAGTTGATGTCCACGGTCTTCTGATACTGGCCCACCATCGCGCCGGCAAGGCCGGTCATGGCATTGGCAAGGCAGAGGCCGACGGAGATGGTGAACGCGGGATTCAGCGACGACGCGCGCACCATGTCGGGATTATCGCCCGTCGCGCGGAGTGACAGGCCGAGATGCGTGCCGAGAAACAGGCGCAGCAGCACCGCCGCAAGTCCGGTAACGATGACTGCAAGCAGCAGCTCATACCACGCCCCGCCGATGCCGGCATCGCGCAGAAGGGTAAACACGGTATCCGAGCCGAGCAGGCTTTGATTGGCCTTCCACCCCATCGCCATGAGATTCACGGTGTAAAGTCCCGTATTCGTCACAATACCCGCGAGGATGCTCGGCACGCCAAGGTTCGTCTGCAAAAAGGCGGTGACAAAGCCGGAGCACACCCCCGCAGCCATGGCTGCCGCCAGCGCAAGGATGGGGTGGCCGGTCAGTGCTACCTGACAGGCCACGGCGCAGCCCAGCGTGAAGCAGCCGTCGGTGGAAAGGTCGGCAATATTCAGGATGGAGTAGCTCAGAAACAGTGCCAACGCGACCGGCGCGTACAAAAAGCCCAGCTCCAGGGCGGTCTGCGTGATGATGAGCATGGGGTCGCTCTCCTTTCAGGCTTCGGCCCTCCGACCTTCGTCGGAGGGCTTCCGCGTTGTTGTTTCGGTTCAGTCCTTGGTGGTGGTCACTTCCACGACGGTGCCCATGCTGTCGAAGCAGGAATACTCGGCCTGCTTGCCGATCATAGCCGCGGTATCGGTGTTGACGGTGATGATGCCGCCATCCATGAGGTAGTAATCCTCCATGCCGCTCATGCCCTCAGCCATGGCCTTGAGGGCGAGGTCGGCGGTCCTTGTGCCGAGGTCGGTGTAGTTCACGCCGCAGGTGGCGTAGGCGCCGTTGCGGACGAAAGAGTCCGCGCCGGTGTAGTGCGGGATGCCGTTTTTGGCAAGATCCTCTGCGATGGCCATCTCAGCAGCCATGATGACATTGTCGGTCGGGGTGAACACGGCGTCCACACCGGCGGCGATGAGCGCGGAGGCTGCGGCGACGACCTCATCGTTGGTGTTGGCGGTCTGCTCGATGCAGGTGATGCCCTTGGCGTCGAGATAAGCCTTGGCGTCCGCGATGGGCTTTGCGGAGTTCGGCTCATTGAGGGAGTAGAGCAGGCCGACCTTAGCAACGTTCGGGTTCTGGGCGAACATCATATCCATGATGAACTCGGTGTTGAGCGCGTCGCTCGTGCCGGTCACATAGTCGATGCCGGTGAGCTTGGCGGTCTCGGGGTCGGAGATGGCGGCGTAGACGACCGGCGTCTTGGTCTCCTCGGCGGAGAGGGCGGCGATCTGCGCGGCGGTGGTGGCGATGGGAACGATGGCGTCCACGCCATCGGCGATGGCCTGAGCGGCAAGCTGCTTGAGAATGGTCTGGTCGCCCTGGCCGGAGGTGATCTCGTACTCGATCTTCACGCCCTCCGTCTGCGCAAGCTGATCCAGCTCGGCGGTGACGGCGTTTGCGATCTCGTCGAGCGAGGCGTGGTCGAGCTGCTTGATGATCGCAACACGGAAGCCGCGGGGCGTACTGCCGTCCGTCCCGCTGTCCGGCTGGGGATCCTTTGCGCCGCAGGCGGCGAGGGACAGCGTCATCGCGCCGGCAAGAACGAGGGTCAGAAGCTTTTTCATCATGTTGTTTTTCATTTTGGTTTTCCTCCAATATATTTGATTTTGAGCGGCAGATGAAGCTCTGTCTTGCCGGAACAGAGCGGGGAAAAAGAAAAAAGACCTTCATCCCACCTACATGGGACAAAAGTCGTTGAACTTCTGCGATACCACCCAAATTGACGTTATCAAACGCCCGCTCGCTTACGCGCACCATCATACGCGCCCCGATGGATAACGGGTGGGATACCCGTCGGTCTCTACTCGGCGTTCGCCTTTTGATCCGCCCTCCGAAGTCCATTCACCGACCGTCCGCCGCCCCGATCACACCATCCGGGACTCTCTGAAGGCTTGCCTGCATCGGCTACTTTTCTCCGTCATTGGTTTTTACTGCTTTAACTTGTTGTAGCGTATTATAGCACGCGCACTTCCATTGTCAAGCCCCTTTTCGCAAAATTTTTTCTTCTCTCCGTTTTGCGCAAAAGGTCTCCCGCCTCCCCCGCACAAAGTCGGCAGAATGGGCAAAAGCCCACGGCCCTTTGACCGTCGGCTTTTTGCCCCGCGCCGCGGAGGCTGCGCGCCGTCTCCGTCAGAAGCGCAGCCTTGTATCCTTCACAAAGCTCTGCGTACCGTACAGCACCAGCGTATCGGTGATACCGTTCTCTTTGGCGTATTCCGTCACATCGCCCTTGAAAAAGCGCAGGTCGAGGACATGGACCTCTGCATAGTCCTCCACGGGAAATTGGGAAAAGGTGTTGCCGTAGGAATCTTTAATGAGCAGTAGCTTGCCGCTCTTGCCGCTGCCCTCAATGACAGTCTGTGCCTGGTTGGAGTTCAGAAACACGGCGTATTGGTCGCTGCCGGACAGGTATTTCCGCTCATAGATGCTGTCCGTCTCATACTGACCGTTGTTGTAGGACACACTCCTATTTATGTGCTTATACCATGCGGTGATCTCCTCGGCGGGGACAGTGGGCAGCGGGACTTTATTCCAAGTTGTACCGTAGAAATCATCGCAGAGAACTTCCTGCGTCCATTCGTCCACATTCGGTTCAATGCCCCGCCATGCACAATAGGCATAGTAGGCCCCAAGGCTCGTCCAATGGTGATCGGTACGGTAGTAGATGTTCTCGCTGCTATGAGCGACGAGAGCAGAAAGCACGTCTGTTGTGTCAACGCCCGCATCGGTCAGCACTTGCAGAATAGCGGCGTAGTCCGCCACGGGCGCATAGGCAGGGAGTTTATCCGTTAGCACCTGTGCCGCCATAGGGACAAGAATCGTATTCATGGAGATACCCTCTGCCGCCAGTTTTTCTTGTAAATCAACAAGGGCGGCTGCGTTGGCGACAAGCTGCTTTTTGCTATAAGATGTAAACTTGTCCATCAAATACTTGTCTTTGCAGATATAGACACCGACGCTTTCCCGTTTACCGATGGCCAGTTCCATGTAGGTTTTCATCGTGACCCAGCCATCCCGCAGGGGAACTTGATCGGTAAGATACTTTTCCAGTTCGTCACTAAATTCGCCGGAGATAAAGTTGGCAACGGTAAATTTGGGCTTTTGCGTCAAAGTGCGCTTTTCACGTTCCGAGTAATACCGATCCGGCATCAGCAGCCCGATGAGCGCAGAAACCGCCAGCAGCAGGCAGAAAAAAGAGGTAATGATTTTATTTCGCATTTTTCTCACCTCAGAATCGGAAGTACAGGAACGGATTATAGCTGCCGCTGACAAGGTAGGCCGCAGCCATCACCAGCACACAGAGCAGGCCGCCGCAGTCAACCACGGTCAGCGCCCGCGGTCCCAAACGGGAGTTCAGCTTTTCATAGCAGCGTTTCCCCAGCGGTGTGGCTGCCAAAGCACAGATTACCAACATCGGCCCATACGTCAGCAGGAGATACAAACTGCCGCTGTCAAATAATGTGCCAAAAAACATTGCTTTCAGCCACGCAAAGCCTGCGCCAATATCCGTAAACGCAAAGAGTGTCCAGCTGATCGTTACCAGCACCAGCGCGTAGATATGCCGCAATACGGCGGGCAGCCTTTTGAGCCAGCGCAATAGAAACAGCTTTTCCAGCACCAGCAGTATTCCGAAATACACGCCCCATAGGACAAAGTTCCAGCTTGCCCCGTGCCAGAAGCCCGTCAGCAGCCAGACGATAGCAATATTGCGGAGCTGCTTTGCAAGGCCACCCTTGTTGCCTCCCAGCGGGATATAGACATAATCCCGGAACCATGTCCCCATGGAGATATGCCAGCGCCGCCAGAAATCGGTAATACTGTCGGCAAGAAACGGATAGTTGAAGTTTTCCATAAATCGGAACCCCAGCATCCGGCCAAGGCCAATAGCCATGTCGGAGTAACCGGAAAAGTCGAAATAGATCTGGAAACCGTAGGCGATGACACCCAACCATGCCGTCAGTACCGTGGGAGCAGCCTGCGCGGATGCTGCCTCCCACAAAAGACCGATGTTATTTGCCAGCAGTACCTTTTTCCCGACACCGCAGGCAAAGCGTTTCACACCATCGGCAAAGAGGTCAGCGGTGCAATCCCGGTGCTCCAGCTCCTCCGCTACCGTCTGGTAGCGGACGATGGGACCCGCAATCAGCTGGGGAAACAATGTCACATACGCGCCGAAATTGATGATGTTTTTCTGGGCCCTTGCCTCGCCCCGGTAGACGTCGATGGTATAGCTCATGGTCTGAAAGGTGTAGAAGCTGATGCCGATCGGCAGCGGCAGATTCGGCTGGGGGAGCGCCGTGCCGAACAAGGAATTGACCGTGCCGATCAGGAAGTCACTGTATTTGAATACGCCCAGCAAGCCAAGGTTTACACAAACCGACACCAGCAGCGCGATCTTTGCTCCCCGCTGTCCCCGGTGCCGCTCTGCCATCTGTCCGCAGGTGTAGTCCAATGCGGTGGAAAACAGCATCAGCACCACA
>ENA-UEPN01001743-UEPN01001743.1-human-gut-metagenome-genome-assembly--contig:-NODE-1743-length-10873-cov-3.183587_pt1 | contig 10873 bp, 9 predicted proteins | sample MGYA00242897_ERZ507910 | MGnify/ENA primary metagenome ERZ507910 (study PRJEB26167, sample SAMN06115525) | human gut metagenome | host: Homo sapiens | place: China:Jiangxi | collected 2015-08-20...
ATTATCAACTATAAGTTGATAATGTGCAAAGGTAAAAACTTTATTGATTTTCCCATAGGAAACATATATAAAACGAATAAACAAGCAGGAGGTAATGTAAAAAATTTGCTAAACAAGTCTCAAAGACTTCCGGCGGATATTCCCCTCAAACACCTGCGTTCTTTTCCCAAGTTATCCACAATCATATTATTATTATCTTATTTATTCTTTATTTTAAATTTAAATATGATGAATATAATATCCTGTTGAAACAGTTAATACAATTGTGCTATAATACTTGTCCAGTTCGTTATTAAACGATATAAATGACTTATTAAATAGATACCAACATCCTATTTTTCGTTTTATATACTGATATCCTTTACTTTATAGACTTTATTAGTATTCAGTTGAAAACAACCTGTGTGTAAAAGTTAATGGCAGTTGAGCGCTGTTGATACGTGTATAACCACTGTTGATAGGGCGTAATAAATAATCCGTTATTTTTATTGCATAATAGAAACTAGAGGATGTATAGTGAACAAATTGAATAATGCAAGAACTATTTTTCATTTTGTGTCCACCACTTATCAATAGCTTTTCAACGGTATATCCACATTAATTCACTACTTTTGCAAGCAAAGAAACGATAGCTATGCGCAAGTTAAAGATAACAGAGTTGAATCGCCTGACTCCGGAAGCATTCAAAGATAGTAAAAAGATTCCGTTGGTCGTTGTGCTCGATCATGTAAGAAGCTTAAACAATGTAGGATCCGTGTTTCGTACGTCTGATGCTTTTAGGGTGGAGAGTATTTACCTGTGCGGTATCACGGCTTGTCCGCCTCATGCCGAGATTCATAAGACGGCTTTGGGAGCGGAAGAAACTGTCGATTGGGAGTATTTTGAAGATACGATGGAGGCTGTTGATAAACTGAAGCAACAGGGATATACTGTCTGTGCGGTTGAGCAGGCCGAAGGTAGCACGATGTTGGATAATTTGTTGTTGGACAAGAATAAAAAGTATGCAGTTATCATGGGAAACGAGGTGAAAGGTGTTCAACAATGTGTCGTTGATAACTGTGATATGTGTATTGAAATACCGCAGTATGGGACCAAGCATTCTTTGAATGTTTCGGTGACTACCGGTATTATCATCTGGGATTTCTTTAAGCAATTGTCAGATTAATCCGTTTTCAACAAGTACGACTACCCGTTCCGTCATGGCGTCTTTTCCTTTAGGATCGTATTCGGTTTTCAGACTGGCGCCGAACATGCCGGCAAATATGTTCCAGAAACCTGCCCGGAAACTACCTAAATAGGCTTTCAACAAGTTGTAACTCGATTGGTTACATTCTCTGTCAATCAGTTTAATAAGCAGTTTTCCTTGTGAAAAGGTCAGTTTTTTCAACTGCGGTTTATATTCCTGAAAAAGTTCTTTTTCCATCCGTTTCAAATGAGCTTGACGGGATTTTTCGTCGGGGAGTGTCTCTATATATTCGTATGTTTCGATCAGTGTTTCATAAACCATTTTGGCATAAGGTAGTGTGCGCTTTACGTCACGGACCAGTTTGGTGTAACGTGCCTGTTCACGTTTGTTTTTAAATTTGACCTGTGGGTAAATGTAGATTTCCCGCAGGTTAACAATAGGTACCGTATCCTTTCCATCCAGATATGCCTTTTGTAATCCTTCGGGAACGGTATTGATCTTCAATTTCTGTGCATGGACTTCTATTGCGCACAACATGAATATTATCAATATTTTATACTTGTCTTTTCTAAACATCGTTCACAAAAGTAATTGTTTTACGAATAGAAACAAAAGATTTTACAAAAAGTTAATATTTTTTTAACTATGAAATATTTTGCCATCTTTCCATATTCATTAATTCTGAATAAGTTGCAGCCATGCTATCTGATTGCCCAAAATGGAGATAGTAGAGAACTTCAGGCTGTGAAAAGAGATAATCCGGAAAGTTGACAACTTAAACAAAACCTTGCTATGAAATCAATAAGTTTATTCGTTTTGTTTTGGGCATCTATCAACATTCATGCTGTTGATAACCTTCGTATACCTGATATCCGTAGTTTGGGAATGGGAGGAAACGGGGTTACACAATCTGTTTTGTTTAATCCGGCATTGGTGGCTTTGCATACGGATAAAGTTCTTCATTTAGAATACTTTAATCGTTATGGAGTAAAAGAACTGGGAACGGTTGGAATAGGTTTTGTATATCCGAATCCGTTGTTGTCGGCAGGTGTTGATATCTCTTCTTTCGGATATGATCAGTATAGGGAAACTCTTTTTCGGTTATCGGTAGGGAAACAGCTGAATGGCCGGTGGAGGATCGGCATTGGTTTCCAATATAAAATGTTGCAGACCGAGTTGTGGGAAGAAGTACCGAAGCAGCTTTCCACAGATGTCGGAATCTTGTTTGTTCCCATTGACAAATTGTTGATTGGAATGTTGATAATGAATTTTCCTTCTATTACCATTCATGAATATACTACTGAAACAAAATGTTTTACTAGTTATTCAGTACAAATAGGTTTTCAATGGGAGATAATTAACAGGTTGTTGATAGTAGGAACTATCGAAAGTAATAAAGAACATATGTGGATGGGAAATGCGGGCATTGAATATGCTCCGTTCAGAAACTTTCATATACGGGCGGGGGTACAGACTACTCCCCTCCTGCCCACTTTGGGGATCGGATACCGTCTGACTGGATTTACAGTAGATGTCGCGACTATTTATCATCCGGTTTTGGGAGTCAGTACCGGACTGGGTTTGAGCTATTCTTTTTAATCAGGCTTGACTATGAAACGAATGTTTATAAATCTGTTGGTATATCTGTTAATAAGTAGTTATCAGCTTAAAAGTCAGACATTATATTCTGTTGATAAGTGGATGGAATATATAGAAGAAATGGCTTCGGAAACAGAAGATGAAGAGCGTATTGAAGCACTTTACACTGATCTTTCCTATCTTACCGAACATCCTTTCGAACTCAATACGGTGACGGAGGGACAATTGAAACGTCTCCCTTTCCTATCTGATCTACAAATAAGGGAATTGTTGGAATATCGTTCCCGTTATGGAAAAATGTTAACCCTTTATGAGCTTAAAAATGTGGAAGCATTCGATTTAGAAACGATTTCTCTGCTTGTCCCGTTTATTTATATAAGTGAAATAATAGTTGATAAACGTCCTATTACAGTGAAAAATTTGTTGAAACGAGGTTCTAATAACTTACAAATCAGATATGACAGGTGTTTTCAACAAAAAAAAGGCTATTGTTCATATCCCGATAGTGTACTACAACAATATCCGAATCGGAAGTATCTGGGGGAGCCGTTCTATCATTCTGTCCGTTATTCGTATGAATTCGATGAACGTATCCAATTCGGTCTGGTTACAGAAAAAGATGCAGGAGAACCTTTCTGGAATGAATATCATAAAGGATATGACTATTATTCGGTGCATCTTTTTCTCAAAGAAATGAATAAATGGTTGAAAAGTCTTGCCATAGGTGATTATAAAATATCTTTTGGGCAAGGCTTGGTGATCAGCAATGACTTTTCTCCAGGCCGAAATGCTCTTGTTTCACAAACGGAAAGAAGGACAAACGGATTTCGCCGTCATTTTTCAACCAATGAAAATGACTTTTTCCGGGGAGCTGCTGCTACTGTCAATTGGAAAAATTTAGATATCAACCTCTTCTATTCGTATCGGAAGTTGGATGGAGGTGTGGACAGTACGATCGTTACTTCGTTTAAAACAGACGGTTTACATCGTTTGGTACGGGACAGGGAGAAGATGCATAAAGTTTCCATGCAGACATATGGCGGGAATGTACGATATGCAACTCCCGGTTTATGTATAGGTCTGACTGCCCTTTCTTATTCTTTCGGAAATTATTCGATACAGCCCGATCCGAAACCTTATAATCTTTTCTATTTTCGCGGTAACCGGAATCTGAATATCAGTGTGGATTACCTGTTGAAAAATAAGTTGATCAAGTTTTATGGTGAAACGGCTTTAAGCCGGAATGGGGCGGTTGCTTCCCTGAATGCCTTGCAGTTGACACCTGCTTCTTATTTTTCCTTGCTGTTATTGTATCGTTATTATGATAAACGTTACCAGGCTTTTTTCGGGAATGCTTTTTCACAAAACTCGGCTGTCCGGAATGAACAGGGAATGTATATAGGGATGCAATGGACGCCTTTTGCCCGCTGGAAGTTGTCCGCGTATGCGGATGTATTCCGGTTTCCCTGGCTGAAATATGGAGTGGATGCGCCGTCGACGGGAAAGGAATATATGCTTCAACTTGATTATACGCCGAGCCGGAATTTGTCCGTATACGTCCGTTATAAATACAAACAAAGGGAAAATATAACACCTTACCATCAACAGCGTTTGCGTATGCAGGCCTTATATACGATTTCTTCATCCGTCTCGCTGCGGACATCTGCAGACGGTATTTGTTATACAGAAGCGAACGAAAAAAGCAGAGGGTGGATGATTGCCCAAAGCGTAGGTTGGAAACCGGTTGATGTTCCTGTTCAAACAGATTTTCATATAGCCGGATTTCATACGGATAATTATCGGACCCGTATATCTTCTTATGAAAAAAATATCTTATATGCTTTCAATATGCCTTCCTTTTATGGAAAAGGTGTTCGGTTGGCGCTTTCTTTCCGGTGGGATATTGTGAATCAACTTTCTGTGTCTGCTAAATTAGGATACACATATTATGCTGATCGTGACGTGGTCGGTACTGACTTAGAAGAGATCGAAGGAAATATTAAAGCAGATATATATACGTTACTGCGCTGGAAATTTTGACGGTTTGCTAAATAGTCCTAAAGCTGGGGAAATTCATATCTCCATTTTGATAGCTTTTGTAGCTTTGCACTCAAATATAAATTATTATGTCTACAATTCTTTTTGATAAAATAGTATTCGGACCGATACATAGCCGTCGGTTAGGTATTTCTTTAGGTATGAACCTGCTTCCTACAGACGGGAAACTTTGTTCATTCAATTGCATTTATTGTGAATGCGGACTAAACGAGAATCACCGTACGCGCAGTAAACTGCCAACCCGTGCAGAGGTAAAGGAGGCTTTGATAAATAAATTGTCTTCCATGCAGGCAGAGGGTGTTGCTCCCGATGTAATCACTTTTGCTGGGAATGGTGAACCTACCATGCACCCTGAATTTGCCGATATTATCGATGATACGATTGAAACCCGTAACCGTTTTTTCCCGAAGGCTAAGATTGCCGTGCTCTCGAACTCGACCATGCTCCATAAGGAGGATGTCTTCTTGGCATTGAATAAGATTGAAGATAATATATTGAAACTCGACTCCATATCGGATAGTCGTATCGGGCAGTTGAATGTTCCCAATTCCCCGGCTTTTACTTTCGATAGGTTGTTGGAACAACTTTGCCGTTTTAATGGCAATCTGATTATACAAACCATGTTTCTGAAAGGGGAAGTGGATGGAGAAAGCGTGACGAATACAACCGAACACGAAATTTCCGGTTGGTTGGAAGCTTTAAAACAAATCAAGCCTAGACAGGTTATGATCTATACAATCGACCGTGAAACTCCCGTAAAAAACTTGAAAAAGGTGACAAAAGATGAATTGGAAGCTATTGCCGACCGTGCCCGTCAAGAAGGGTTTGATGTAACGGTGGCAGCTTGAAAAATTAAAAAATGGAGAATTGAAAAAGCATTGTGACTTCTTACAATGCTTTTTCAATTCTCCATTTTTAATTCTCAATTTATTTTTTGTGCTTTCATTGTCTTAGCTTTTCCATCTGTATGGATGCGGAAGATATAAATACCGGAAGAAAGAGAGCCGGTGTAAACGATCTTTCCAGGGTTCTTTTGGCGAATGATCGTTTTACCGTCTAACGTGATGACTTCTAGCAAATCCACTTTTTCATTTCCGAATAGTTCTACCTGATCTGTAAACACAGTGGGAGAGATCGTTGTTTCCGAAAGGATGATCTTTTCATTTCCTACATTTACTTCTTTGTCGGCATCCGCTTTCTTGCTTTCGTCTTTTCCGTATAGAGTGGAAACCTGATACAAGATACTACCTGTCGGTGCTTGCTTGTCTATATATTGGGTGATAAACTTATTGGGGACGTTGCCGATTTTGCTTCCATTACGATAAATGTTATAACCTGTTATTGTCGGAAATGCACTTGCCTGGCTGCTCCGGAGTGAAGAACCGACTTCGGATATCCGAGTGAGTATGGGCATTGCTGATGACTTACTTAACAATGTTGTGTCGTTGGATGCAGTTTTTATAGTTGGTATATCCTTTGTTTTTGAACTGACGGTGGCGGCAAGAAAGAAGTTGAAATCATAATTTTCATTTTCATTTTCATTTTCAGAAGGTTCATACAGATATTCCCACGTTTCTCCATCGAATGAAATCAAATTACCTTTTCCATTGACTGCTGGTCCTTCGTCCATGACTGCTGGATAGGCGGTGGATAGTTTAGCTTCAGCGTGGAAAGCAATGATTAGTTCTTGGGAAGCATCAATGACAAATGGTTCTTTAAGCGGGATTTCAATTAATTTATCAAAAGGTAAATTAGTCAACTTTTGTACATATTTTCGTTTTCCTTGTATGATGTTCAGCGTATAAGATGAACCTGAGGTTGGTATGAAGGAAACAGATTCAACAAGGTGCCCGTGCAGAGGTTTCAGATCTTCCTTATTCCATCTTTGTCCGAAATAGAAAGGTTGTTTGAAACCTAACGAAAGATAAGCTGTCCCATTTCCCCAGTAGATCATTTGCTGGTAAATAGGTTCCTTCCATTTGACGAGGATATTCTTACCATCAGTTGAGGTGGTTACATCGGTTGGGATCTTCAGTTCATAGACATAAATAGATGTGGTGGCTACAGCAGACTCTTTGTTGTCTGTATACGATGCGGAAACGCTGTAAGATTGGATACCGGTTTCAGGTTCTTTGTCAATATAAGATGTAGAAAAGGTACGTCCGATCAATATATTGTTTCGATAAACGTTATACTGTTCCGGTTTTTCGCTGGCAGAGACGGGTGCTTTCCATTTCAATAGAACCTCTCCGTTTTGGTAGACCGATGTCAGATCAGTTGGCATTGCTTTCGGAGCTGTCGCGTATCGGCCGGCCAGTTGTGTTTTGCCGGTATGATTGGGATCTAAATATATATCCATACGAGATGTATTGTCTTTGTTTGGATATTGATCCCAGTGATAATAAAGTTTACCATAAGTATTGGCTCCGTTCGGTTTTTCGCAAGAAGATGAACCGCCACTCAATGTACCGACAATCTGTTTGTTTTGATTGAACAATGGAGAACCTGAGGATCCTCCTTCCGTTACAGCATGCCCATTGGCTGTTTGTTCGAACACGACGTTCCAATGTGCGTTTGGTGCGCCTTTGATGTTGTCTATACCATACCAAGTAGAGGTCCTTGCCACCTTGTTGAAAGTCGATATCTTCATATAATCCCCTGACGGATGATGGATACCTACTCCTGATTGGGCGGCTGTGTTGCTCCGATCCCAACCGTTGTAGTAGGCATTGTAGTGTTCCGGGATAGTTTGGTTCAATAAAAGAAGCAGACCGTCTGAACCGCCATCTAATGGGATTCCGGCTATTTTCTTGCATCCGGTTATTGTTCTATAAGATGCGATACTGGAGTTATTTTCACATCCGGTATGTTCGAAATGGAAATAGAAAGTATATTTGTTTAAGTTTTTTTCTGTGACTGGTATATCCAAGTCAATGCAATGGAAAGCAGAAAGGATGTAAGGTTTCAAATCTTCAGCTGTGTTGTTTACCAAAGCTCCGGAGCAGATATAGATGTAGTTTCCAATAGGCAATGTCATTTGGCAAACACCGTTTTTCTCTGTTTGCCAAGCTTCTCCCTCTTCGCAATTGATATTTACCATACAAGATCCAGAAGTGCCAGGGCCTGTATCGGCCATCGTACGTGAAACATGCAAATGGTTATATCCGTATCCTACAGCATCTATTGCGATGCGGGGATGTTCGTTTTCCGATATGCCTGCTTCATATTCGAGTATGATCTTGTCACCGGCTAAAAATTCGGTGGCATATTCTTTCGTCGGTGGATTGGTATGATGGGTAAAGGCACCAATCAGGTGTGTTTTATCGGAGCTGTAAATAAAGAGTTTCCCATTTTCCGGAATATAAAAATCTCTGAAACTGAGCATTAAAGCTATGGCGTCTTTTGCCTGTACTTGTAGTCGCCATACTCTTTTGCCATCAGGTAGGGTATTCCAGCTACCAGCATTGTCTATTGTCAGGTCTGTCGGGAGTAAAACTCCTACTTTCAGCGGTGCCCCTTGGCTGACCTGCCATCTGTCTACTGTTTTCAGGTCTTCTACGCTGAAATTGATGGGGATCTGAACGGTTGGCAGATCGCTTTTCAGTGTGTTTTGATACTTGAAGGAAGTGGGTGTTCCACCTTCGCTGATTTGTGCATGGGCAGATCCGGGAAGAACTATTCCTGTTACCAACAGGAATAAACCGATTAGCGGGAGTAGGGCCTTTTTGTTCATATATTTTATAATTGGATATAAATCTGTTTTTGTATAACCAATATCCTGGTATCCAATTTAAAGGTATAGACAGAATTGACAAATGTAATATTTATTTCTGATTTGGATAGGGGTTTTTTCATATTCTGTGTCTTATGGATAAAGTTGGATAAATATATAAAATAATGGAATCATCGAATAGCAAAAAAAATGTCCCGCAGCTCTGGTATTGGAGCCAGCCGGAGACGATTGCAAAAGAGTTTGTGTTTGAGGCAAGGAAGGATAAATCGGGAGACCGTTTTCTTCATATAGCGTTTGTGTGATGTTTGAGTCGTACGGAATTATCTTTTGTCTCCAATCTGAAAAAATAGCTCCCATCTGAAAAAAGGAGGACGGGAGCTATTTTTTATTTATCTTATTGCTTCGTGTGCTTTTGCTACAGCTTCGTTTATATTGCTGCAAATATTTTCCGTTCCGATCTTTTTGTCGAAACCAGATTTGACAAGTACACGACGTACATGCTCGTTCACCCCTGAAAGAATCATATGTATGTGTTCGGCTTGTGACAGGCGGAACAGGTTCTCTAAGTTATGCAATCCTGTCGAGTCCATAAAGGGAACCTTACGCATGCGGATGATACGGATCTTCGGTTTATCTCCCATATTGTGCATGATATCGTCGAACTTACTTGCCACCCCGAAGAAAAACGGACCGTCGATTTCATATACTTCCACACCTTTAGGAAGGGAAAGGACTTCTTCGTCATGGTGGATTTCTCCATCGTCCGATAGATCGATCTCGTCTTTTACTACCGATACATGAGTCGTTTCAGCTACACGCTTCATAAAGAGGAACATGGCGATAAGCAATCCTACTTCGATTGCGATCGTCAGGTCGAAGATAACCGTCAGAAAGAAAGTTACCAGCAACACCGACACATCGCTTTTCGGGTTCTTCATCAGCGAACGGAACGTACGCCATTCACTCATATTATACGAAACGATAATCAACACGCCTGCCAGGCAAGCCATCGGAATATGTTTGGTCAACGGACCCAAAAAGAGTAAAATCAGCAACAATACGATTGCATGGATGATGCCGGCAACCGGAGTGCGTCCGCCGTTGTTGATATTCGTCATGGTACGGGCAATCGCACCGGTAACGGGAATACCGCCGAAGACAGGTACGATGATATTAGCGGCCCCTTGTGCAATCAATTCGGTATTGGAGTTATGCTTGTCTCCTGTCACACCGTCAGCTACCGTAGCGGACAGTAACGATTCGATCGCTCCTAACATTGCGATAGTGAATGCGGAAGGAAGCAGAAGATTGATCGTTTCCATATTGAAGTTGATCGTTTCGGGACCGGGCAGGGAAGCATTGATCGTAAAACGGTCTCCGATCGTTTCGATTCCCGTGATCCCTAAATGATAGCGCATGACGTAGACGACAACTGTCATCAGGATAATGGCAATCAACGAACCCGGAATCTTTTTGGAAAACTTCGGTGTGATGGCGATAATCACGATACTGGTAAGCCCGATCAGCAACGACCAGAGGTTCATCGTATCGAAATGTTCGAAATAGGCGATCCATTTGGAAATGAAATCCGCAGGGACCTTATCCATTGTCAGCCCAAAAAGGTCTTTCATCTGCGTGGTGAAAATGGTGAGGGCGATACCACTGGTGAAACCGACAACGATCGGGTAGGGGATAAACTTGATAACTGTTCCTAGTTTCAACGCCCCCATGATTACTAGAATAATACCGGCGACAACAGTGGCGATAGCCAGTCCTTCGATTCCGAAATTTTGGATAATGCCGTATACGATTACGATAAACGCACCTGTCGGTCCACCGATTTGTACGTTGCATCCTCCTAACAACGATACGAAAAATCCACCGAGAATAGCGGTGATCAACCCTTTTTCCGGGCTTACTCCCGAAGCGATACCGAAAGCGATAGCGAGTGGTAATGCTACGATCCCAACAATAATACCGGCCATCAGGTCGGTCATAAATTTCTCTTTAGAGTAGTTTTTCAGCGCTGATACTAGCTTGGGCTGAAAATCAAACTTGTTCTTCATCTTTCTGCCTGATTGATTAAAAGTGCTGCAAAGTTACAAAAAAAGTAAATATGTTTTTAATCTTTTTTATAAGCTTGTATGAATCTGTTGTTGCAATGGAACCTTCTGTTTCCTGCAAAGGAATCTGCAGTTAGATACTTAAATAATTTATTTTCGGGTTAGCATAAATATTATCTATTGGGTTATAGAAATATTTTGTATATGTAAATTTGCTGTTTGCTTGAACATTTT
>ENA-UEPN01001745-UEPN01001745.1-human-gut-metagenome-genome-assembly--contig:-NODE-1745-length-10869-cov-4.363417_pt1 | contig 10869 bp, 8 predicted proteins | sample MGYA00242897_ERZ507910 | MGnify/ENA primary metagenome ERZ507910 (study PRJEB26167, sample SAMN06115525) | human gut metagenome | host: Homo sapiens | place: China:Jiangxi | collected 2015-08-20...
GCATTTTTCAATGCGATTCGGCAGGCGAGAGATTGCGTTGCCGGCGATATGATTGCAGCAATGACAAAGTTCATGCAGCAGGAACAAGTAAAAAAAGCGTAACAAGCGTTTTAGATATCATATGATTACAGAAAGGATTGGGCAGATATGGAACAGGTGCATTTCGAGCAGTTTGAAACAGAAATTCGCTATCATTTTAAGAATCGTCATTTCTTAGTTGAGGCACTGTCACACTCCTCTTATGCCAACGAGAAGAAAAAGTGCCGCTGCAGCAACGAACGGCTGGAATTTTTGGGGGACAGCGTGCTTTCCATCGTCGTATCCTCTTATTTATTCCATCAGTTTCCGGAACTGCCGGAGGGCGAACTGACAAAACTGCGGGCATCCCTGGTTTGTGAGAAGGCGTTGCACGTCTTTGCACAGGAAATTCACTTGGGGGATTACTTGCTGTTGGGAAAGGGCGAAGAACATACTGGCGGCAGAATGCGTTCTTCGATTTTGGCAGATGCCTTTGAAGCCGTCATTGCAGCCATTTATCTGGATGGCGGCATGGAAGCCGCAGAACGGCATATTATGCGGTTTATTCCGAAGAATCTGGAACAGCGGGAATCGCTGGGATTCCGGGATTATAAGACGGCATTGCAGGAAGTCATTCAGAAGAATCCGGAAGAAAAAGTGGAATATGTTTTGGTGTCGGAGAGCGGTCCAGACCATGCAAAGGCATTTCAGGTGGAAGTCTGCTTAAATTCCAACGTGATTGGTGTTGGAACAGGCAGAAGCAAAAAGGCAGCTGAACAGATGGCAGCCAAAGAAGCCCTGCGGCTGATGGGCTATGAAAAATAAGGGCAACATTGCCATATTTGTTCCGCATGCAGGCTGTCCGCATCAGTGCAGTTTCTGCGACCAGCGGAAAATCAGTGCAGCACAGCAGATTCCAACCTTGGAACAGGTGCAGGAAATTTGTCGGCAGGCAATTGCACATCCACGCCGACCAAAACAATTGGAGATTGCCTTTTTTGGCGGCAGTTTTACAGCCATTCCGGAAAAAGAACAAAATGCCCTGCTGGAAGCCGTACAGCCATTTTTAGCGGCAGAGGGCGTGACAGGGATTCGGATTTCCACCCGTCCCGACTGCATAACACCGGAGATTTTGCAGCGATTGCAGCAGTTTCATGTGACCGCCATTGAACTGGGAGCACAGAGCATGCAGGATGCGGTCTTGCAAAAAAATCATCGGGGTCACACCGCACAAGATGTGCGGAATGCTGCAAAGTGGATTACAGCTGCGGGTTTTTCGCTGGGGCTGCAAATGATGATCGGCTTGGACGGCAGCACGCCGGAGCAGGAACGGAAAACTTTGCAGGAGTTGCTTGCCCTGCATCCGGACACCCTGCGGATTTATCCCTTAGTGGTGCTGAAAGGAACGGAATTAGCGGAACGGGTGCAGAATGGCAGTTTTGTCCTGTATGACTGGGAAACTGTTCTGGAACTCTGTGCCGATGCCCTCTGTGCATGTCGGCAGCAGGGTGTGCGAGTCATTCGCTGCGGACTGCATGCAGAAGATACGGTGCAGTCAGAAGCCATTGCTGGATTCTATCATCCGGCGTTTCGGGAATTGGTGGAATCTCGGCTGTGTTTACGGGTTCTCAAGCAGTGGATGCAGCAATATCCGCAGGAAACCATGGCAGAAGTACAGGTTGCTCCCGGTTGGAGCAGTCGGGTTGCCGGGCATCACGCTTGCAATCGGGCAGCCTGTCGGGAAGCTGGGGTTTCGCTGCGAATCATAGAAACAGCAGCCATTCCAGCAGGAATGCTGCAAATCGGAAAGGACGGATACGATGTTTTTCAAATCGCTGGAACTGCAAGGATTTAAGTCCTTTCCGGATCGGGTGAAACTGGAGTTTGAACAGGGCTTGACCGCCGTGGTTGGCCCCAATGGCAGCGGAAAAAGCAACATCGGCGATGCGATTCGCTGGGTATTGGGGGAACAGTCCACGAAGCTGCTGCGTGGAAATCGCATGGAAGATGTTATTTTCTCCGGAACAAAACGCCGGAAACCGTCTGGATTTGCTGCTGTTACCATTCAGCTGGATAACCAAACCGGTCTGTTTGGGGAATCCTACGGGGAAACGATTGCCATTACCCGAAAGCTTTACCGCAGCGGAGAAAGTGTCTATCAGATTAACGGGAAAGCCGTTCGGCTGAAAGACGTGCAGGAACTGTTGATGGATACCGGTATGGGGCGAGATGGCTATGCGATTATCGGACAGGGACGCATTGCGGAAATTGTCAGTGCTCGCAGCACCGACCGCCGAGAGTTGTTTGAAGAGGCAACGGGTGTTTCTAAGTTTCGCTATAAACGGGAAGAAGCCGAGCGAAATTTACAGGCTGCACAGGAAAATTTAGTGCGGTTGCAGGATATTGCAGCGACCTTAGAGGGCAGAGTTGAACCACTCCGCCAGCAGGCAGAAGTTGCCAAGCAGTTTTTGAAGCTGTCAGAACAGCAGAAAAAATTAGAACTTTCGCTCTGGATGCAGCAGCTGACTGGTTTAGATCAAGAAAAAGCTGCCCTGCGAGATACGCTCTTACAGGCACGGGGGAATGAACAGAATGCTGCATTGGACTTGAAGCAGGCGGATGCGTTGCTACAAGAACAATATCGGGAGATGCAGCAGACAACGGTTCGGATTCAGAATCTACGGGAATCGGTACAGCAGGCAGAAGAAACCGCTGCTCAGACACAAGCAGACCTTGCGGTCTGTGCGAATGAACAGCAGCACAACGAACAGCGGCTGATACAGGTTGCACAGCAGCAAAAAGATGCTGCTGCAGCGGAACAAACTGCTACAGAACAGCTGCAAACGCAGCAGGCAGCCATACAGACCTTACAGGAGCAAAAAGCCACCGCCGTCAAAGCCTGTCAGGAACAGGAGCAGTTCCAGAAAGAACTTGCCAAGCAGCTGGCAGCTGCAGCCGCAGCCGTGAAAGAAGCAGAAACCAAGCTGCGTACCAGCTACGGCAATCAGAACCATTCCTTTGCAAGGGCAGAATCCCTTGCCGCACAAATCGAAACGATACAGGCACAGACGGTTTCGCAGACTGCACAGGCAGCCGCTTTGCAGCAGCAATTGCAGGCAGCCGCTGAAACGGAACAGCAGACGATAGACGCTGTTTCGGCAGCAGTCGAGGCGGAAACAGCGGTGCGTGTGGCGTTAGAGGCGGCACAGCAGCAACACAAAACCCTTGCAGCCCATCTGGAACAGCAGCAAGTACAAAATGCCCAGCGGCAGATGCAGTTGCAGACCGCCCAGCAGCGGTTGCAGTTGTTGCAGGAGATGGAACACAATATGGAAGGCTATGCTGGCAGTGTCAAGGCAGTTTTGCAGGCAGAGCACGGCAAGCCACATGGTGTATATGGAACGGTTTCGCAACTGTTGACGACAGAATCTCGGTATAGTCTGGCAATTGAAACGGCTTTAGGCGGAGCGATGCAAAATATTGTTGTTGCAGATGAAACCGCAGCCAAGGACTGGATTCGCTACTTGAAAACAAAACGAGCTGGACGGGCAACCTTCCTGCCCTTGACTTCTATTAAAGGGCAAACGTTGAAAGAGTCCGCAGTCTTGCAGGAAACAGCAGTCATCGGTTTGGCGTGCGATTTGGTGCAGTATGATGCAAAGTTTCAGAATATTGTATCCTCTTTGCTGGGACGGATTGTAATTGCAGAAAATCTGGACGATGCGACCCGACTGGCACAGCGGTATGGTTACCGTTTCCGCATCGTCACGCTAGATGGACAGGTGATTAACGCCGGCGGTTCGTTTACAGGTGGTTCTTCCCAGAAAAAAGGCGGAATCCTGACCCGAAAGAATGAACAGCTTGCCTTACAGCAGACTATTCAGCAGTTACAGGAACAGGTACAGGCAGATGCAGAGCAGTTCCGCCAGCAGAAAGCTGCCGTACAAAAGCAGCTGGAACAGGTGCAAACATTACAAAATCAGTTGCACCACGAGCATGCAGAACAATTATTGGCGGCTGCCCGTGCGGAAACTGCAAAGAAGCAGTTCCAGCAGCTGCAACAACAGCTTTCAGAACGGCAGCAGCAGCGAAAGCAGCTATCCGAACAAGTGGCAGCGTTACAACAGCAGCACGCAACTGCAAAGGCAGAATGGGAGCGGGTGCAGGCAGATTTGACTGCCTTACAAGCACAGCAGCAGGAAGCCAAACAGCAGCAGGAAACCTTGTCTGCGGAACAAGCAGCTGTTCGGGAACAGTTGACCACCCGTCAAATTGCGGCGGCAAAGCTGGAGCAGGCATATTTGAGTCAACAGCAGCAGATTGCAGAACAACAGGAGCGGTTGCAGCAATGTAAACAGCAGAAACAGCAATTGACAGAAGCAGAAACAGCTTGTCGGAAACGAGCGGTTCAATTGCAGCAGCAGGAACAGGAACTGCAAACCAAGCTGACGACCTGTCGGGAACAGATGACCCAACACCGCAAGACCATTGAACAGCTGCAACGGATTCACGCAGAACAGGAACAGCGGATTCGTCAGCAGCAAGAGGGCATTCGGGAGTTGAGTGCTGCACGGGAACGGGCAGCGGCAGAAGTTGCCCAGCTGGAAACAAAACAACATACACTGGAACAGCAGCGTGACCGGATTGTGCAGCAGATGCGAGAACAATATGATGTGACGTTATCGGAAGCCAATCAGCTGGCAGAGCCGATTTCCAATGAATTGCTTGCCAAGCAGCAGCTGGAAACGCTCCGCCGACAGATTCGGGCATTGGGGCATGTCAATGTGTCTGCGATTGAAGAGTATCAGGAAGTTTCCAAGCAGTGGGAATTTTTATCCGCACAGTTACAGGATGCCACGCAGGCAAAACAGGAACTGGAAACGCTGATTGTACAGCTGACCGCAGAAATGCAGCGAATCTTTACAGAACGATTTGCCGGTATCAATCAGGCATTTCAGGAGATTTTCCGAGAACTATTTGACGGTGGCGAAGCATCGCTATCCTTGTCTGACCCAGACGATGTATTGCATTCCGGTATTGAAATTCAGGTTGCACCGCCCGGAAAAGTGATTAAAAATCTGATTGCTCTTTCCGGTGGGGAACAATCATTCGTTGCCATTGCGATTTATTTTGCGATTTTGCGGCAGCGTCCAACGCCGTTCTGTATTATGGATGAAATTGATGCGGCACTGGACGAGGGCAATGTACGGCGGTATGTGCAGTATTTGCAGCGGTTTCGGGATACGACGCAGTTTATTTTGATTACCCATCGGCGGATGGCAATGGAAGCGGCAGATGCTCTATATGGTGTGACGATGCAGGAAGATGGTATCTCTCGTTTGCTGCATATGGAACAGGTACAAGAAGCGGAAGCATAAAAACCAGAAGAAAGGGTGTTGAACATGGGCTTTTTTGGAAGAAAGAAGGACAAAGAAAAAGAGAAAGAAAAGAAAGGCGGTCTGTTCGGCTGGATGAAGCGGAAACAGGCAGACGAGCCGGAACGAGAAGAACAGATTGTGGAACAAGAACCGGAAACAGATACCGATGACGTTGCAGCCCAGATGCTGGCAGAGCGAGAGGCAGCCCGTCAGGCAGAAACAGAACAGTGGCGAGAAGCAGCAGAAGCAGAAATTGCAGCCGACCAGGCGGAAGCAGCAGCTCTTGCTGCAAAGGCAGCACAGGATGAGTTGCTGACAGAAGAGGAAGATTCCGAAGCGGAGAACGAGGAAGACGAAGACGAGGAAGAACCGATTGTTGTAACATTCCAGCCAGAAGAGGCTGATTCGGAGGCAGAAGAAACTGAACCGGAAGAAGTTGCAGAGTCGGAAACCGTAGAATCTGAACCGGAAGAAGTTGCAGAGCCGGAAACCGTAGAATCTGAGCCGGAAGCAGTTGCAGAACCGGAAACCGTAGAACCTGAGCCGGAAGAAATTGCAGAACCGGAAACCGTAGAATCTGAGCCGGAAGAAATTGCAGAACCGGAAACCGTAGAAACTGAACCGGAAGAAGTTGCAGAACCGGAAACGGTAGAAACTGAACCGGAAGAAGTCGCAGAGTCGGAAACAGAAGAATCTGAACCGGAAGAAGTCGCAGAGTCGGAAACAGAAGAATCTGAACCGGAAGAATTCGACGAAACAGAAGCAGAAGCATCCGAACCGGAAGAACCAGAAAAGAAGAAGAAAAAGGGATTCTTTGAAAAGATTCGGGATGGCCTGCGGAAAACCAAGGATTCTGTCATTGCAAAAATGCAGTTGGTTTTGAATGCCTTTACCAAGATTGATGAAGACTTATTCGACCAGCTGGAAGAAACCATGATTATGGGTGATATGGGGGCAGAAACTTCCATTGAAATCTGTGACCAGCTCCGCAAGCGAGTGAAAGAACGTGGTATCACCGACCCGAAACAAATTATGGGACTGATTCAGGAAATCATCGGTGAAATGCTGGGCGAAGACCAGACGTTACAGTTACAGACCAAGCCGTCTGTAATTATGGTCATCGGTGTCAATGGTGCTGGGAAAACAACTACCATCGGCAAGTTGTGTCATCAGCTGAAAGAGGACGGCAAGAAAGTTATCGTTGCCGCAGCCGATACCTTCCGGGCTGCTGCCATCGACCAGCTGGAAGTCTGGACAGACCGAGCAGGCGTTGAATTGGTGAAACACGCAGAGGGTTCTGACCCGGCAGCAGTTGTCTATGATGCCATCGAAGCCGCAAAGGCAAGAAATTGTGATGTTCTGATTTGTGACACTGCTGGACGGCTGCACAATAAGAAAAATCTGATGCAGGAACTTGCAAAAATCAACCGCATCATTGAAAACAAAGCAGCTGGCTGTGATAAGGAAATCCTGCTGGTGCTGGATGCAACCACCGGACAGAATGCCGTGAATCAGGCACGGTTGTTCAAAGAAGTTGCAGACATTACCGGAATCGTTCTGACGAAACTGGATGGCACTGCCAAGGGCGGTATTATTGTTTCCATCAAGAATGAACTGGAAATCCCGGTCAAGTTAATTGGAGTCGGCGAAAAGATTGACGACTTGCAGCCATTCCATGCGAGAGATTTTGTCAACGCCCTGTTTGAAACGGAGGAACGAAAGTAATGCAGAAAGAAACTTTGATTCTTGCATCCAACAACGCTGGAAAACTGCGGGAGATGCGGGAAATTTTAGAGCCATTCGGGCTGGAAGTCCGTTCACAGAAAGAAGCTGGTTTTACCGCAGAAGTTGCGGAAACGGGCACGACCTTTCAGGAAAACGCCATCATAAAGGCGAAGGCTGTGCAGGAAGCCTTGCACTGTGCCGTGCTGGCGGATGACAGCGGATTGATGATTGATGCACTGGATGGTGCACCGGGTGTTTATTCCCATCGCTTTGCCGGAGAGCAGGCAACCGATGAAGACCGCTGCAATCTCGTATTGGAGAAGTTGCAGGGTGTTCCGACTGAACAGCGAACCGCTCGGTTTGTCTGTGCGATTTGTTACCTTACCGCAGACGGCGAACAGCATTGTTTTGCGGGCGTTTGCGAGGGCATCATTGGAACAGAGCCGAAGGGCGAAAATGGGTTCGGTTATGACCCGGTATTTGTTGTTGGGAACAAGACAATGGCAGAGATGACAGAAGCAGAAAAGAATGCAATTAGCCATCGTGGAAAAGCATTGGCAGCCTTACAGGCATATTTGAAAGGAGAATAAATTTATGTTGACCAGTAAACAGCGTGCAACCCTGCGGGGGATTGCCAGCAGCTATGAAACCATCTTGCAGGTGGGAAAGAACGGCATCGGGGAAACTTTGATTCAGCAGGTTTCCGATGCTCTGCGGAAACGGGAACTGATTAAACTGCACGTTCTGGAAAATTCAGAACTGAGTGCCAGAGAAGCAGCCGAACAGCTGGCAGAAGCAACAGAATCCGAAGTGGTACAGGTAATTGGCAGCCGCTTTGTGCTCTATAAGCGGAATCCAAAAAAGCCGGTTATTGATTTGAAGTAATGCGGCGGATTGGAATCTTTGGCGGCAGTTTTAACCCGATTCACAATGGACACTTGCATCTTGCCAAGACTGCAATGGAACAGTTTTCGCTCGACCATGTGTTATTCATGCCGACTTATATTTCTCCATTTAAGCAGAATGCAGCGGATGTTGCGGATGGCGTGCACCGACTGGCGATGTGCCGGCTGGCAATTGCTCCATATCCCTGCTTTTCTGTGAGCGATTACGAATTGCAGCAGAAAACCGTCAGCTATACGATTCACACCATTTCCGCCTTGCGGCAGGAATGGACAGATGTGGAACTGGTTTTGCTGATGGGGAGTGATATGCTGCTGCAATTTCAAAACTGGTATCACTGGCAGGAGCTGTTGACCATGACAGAACTGGGCGTGATTGCACGGGAAACAGATGACCGAGTAGTACTGGAGCAAGCAGCACAGGAACTTTCGGCATATGGTACGATTCAGCTTTGCTGTGACCGGGTTCTTCCGATATCGTCTACAAAAATTCGGGAGATGCTGAAAAAAAATCAGGATTGTACTTGCTATTTACCGGAAAAAGTAGTAAAATATATTGTATTCCATCAGTTGTATCAGCGGACGGAAGAGAAAGAAAACGGCAAAAGAAAGCAAGGGAATTTCGATGGCAAAAGAATCTGTGATTGAAAAGATGAAACATAAAATGCAGCCACCGCCGAAAGAAGTTTCGATTTCAGAGGCGACCGAATCCATGCGGAAAGTGCTGGAAAAACAGGTCAGCGAAGAAACGATGCGGAAAGAGCGGTATGAACACTCTGTGCGAGTTGCAGCAGAATGCAAGCGGCTGGCACAAATTTACCATGTCAATGAAGATTTGGCAGAGTTTGCCGGTATGGTACACGACATCTGTAAGGACATGAAAGCGGACGACCAGAAAGCATTGATGGAAGCTGGAAAGGACGATCTGGACATCACGGAAGAAGAATGGAATACCAAAAAGCTTTGGCACGGCATTGCGGGTGCACAGCTGATGCGGCAGAAATACTGCATGAACAATCAGCATGTATTGGATGCCATCCGGTATCATACGGTTGCAAGAAAAGGCATGACGCCATTGGAGCAGATTGTCTATCTGGCAGATATGACAGAAGCAGGACGGAACTTTATTGATGTTCATACATTGCGGGCAGCCGTCAATCAAAATTTGAATCTCGGCATGTACTACGCCCTGAAAATTTCGATTGCAAACGTATTGGATAAAGGCGGCTTGCTGCCTCGTCATACGATTGAAGCTTACAATCAGTATGTGCAGATTGTGGCAGGAATGAAGGATTGAGCAGGAAGAGAAAGGGGTTTCCAGAGATGGCGAAAAAACGGCAGACGAAGAAAAGCCAGAAAAATACCAAGAAGAAAGATTTGTTTGTTATGATCGGTTCGATTGCCCTGACCGTTGTGTTAGTGGTAACGATGATTTTAAATGCACCGATTATTGATTACCGGACAATTACGAACGGAACGATGAGTACCCGGCAGATTTCGATTATGAAGTATTTTAAGGTCTGGCAGCCGTTGGTACAGAAAGAAGGAACACTCCAGAAACCGGTCAATACGGATGCTTCTGCTCTGAATCTGAAAGAAGATACAGATGATGCAGACCCAAAAGATGACGGGCTGGATTTGGATCAGATTGTCGAAGGACAATATACCGTGCTCTTTATGGGAATGGATGAAAGTGGAAAGCTGGCAGATGTCAACTGGATTTTCCAGTTTGATATTTTTGCAGGAACGATGAATGTTCTGCAAATTCCGAGAGATTGCTATATGCCAGCGTATGCGAACACCTCTACCAATAAGTTCAACAGCATCTATGGAACAGGGCAGGATGAAACGGTCACACCGATTCAGCGTGCAGTCAATGCCATTCAGGAGAGTTTCGGCTTGGTGATTGACTGTTATGTCAAGCTGAGCTGTACGGATATTGCAAACATTGTGGATTCCATCGGCGGTATTCCGATTGACCTGCCGGAAGAAATCATGTATGAAGCAGATAAAGTTCTGAAACCCGGAAAGCAGACGCTGAACGGACAGCAGGCAGAATGGTTTGTTCGATTCCGTCGGGAATACGATGAGGGCGATATTGGACGTGTAAAGGCACAGCGAATTTTCTTGGCAGCAGCCATGCAGAAATTGTTGGATATGAGCCAGACGGAATTGATGTCGGCGATGCAGAAAATCTATAAGAATGAATGGATTGCAACGGATTTATCGCTGGAACAAATCAGCATGCTGGCAGATTTTGCCGCAAAGCGATTGACCATGGACGGCGTAAATGTCTATATGGTTCCGGGCGAGGGCATCATGTACGAGGGGCAGGCAGTTTATTCGATTCATAAGACCGAAGCGATTGACCTCATCAACGAATATTTTCGCCCGTATCAGAACGAAATGTATTATGATGAGAGTACCATTGTGGAACTGGTCGACGAGAGCAATTATATTGACACCTATTCGGATACAGAAGAAAATCTGGACGACATCCACAAGGGCGATACCGAGGACGGAAAACAGAATATTTACAGCAATGGAAACTAAAGAAAACCACCATCAACACGAAAGGATTATCATTTCATGGAGCAGAAAGCAGTATTAGAAGCAATTGTAAAAGCATTGGACAGCAAGCGTGCCGAAGATATTCAGGTCATCGGTGTGAAGAATCTGACGATTTTAGGCGATTACTTTGTCATTGCCAACGGTACGAGTACCACGCACACCAAAACGCTGGCAGACGAAGTAGAATACCAAATGACAAAGCTGGGCATCGAACCGCTGCACCGGGAGGGCAGAGGAAACGGCTCAAACTGGATTGTATTGGATTATAATGATAT
>ENA-UEPN01001751-UEPN01001751.1-human-gut-metagenome-genome-assembly--contig:-NODE-1751-length-10855-cov-2.729913_pt1 | contig 10855 bp, 7 predicted proteins | sample MGYA00242897_ERZ507910 | MGnify/ENA primary metagenome ERZ507910 (study PRJEB26167, sample SAMN06115525) | human gut metagenome | host: Homo sapiens | place: China:Jiangxi | collected 2015-08-20...
AGAGAAAAGCGCCCGCTTTCGGGCGCTTTTTATGGTTTTGCACAGTTTGATAAGCGCAGCTAATGACGAGCATCAGACGCGCGCATCGCGCTCAGCCCGCATTGGAGTAGAGACGGGCCTCCAGCGCGTCGAGCCCGGCAAGGATATTTTCAACTGCCTGCTGTGTGTTGGGGTCCTCGGCAGGACCGCTGCAAAAGAGCAGATAGGAACTTCCCTCCAGCAGCGACGCCACCCCCTCGCGGAAGCGCACAAATTCCGCCTGCGTCGCACGGTCGATGTCGGGAACCGGCGCGGTGCCGTCCGCTTCGAGCACAAAGGTGATGGTGTTTCCGTCAAGGTAGCGCTCCCGCCCGCCGGCGTAGGAGATCAAATCGTAGGAGCAGCTGCCCACGCCCCTGTCCTCATGGGTCTGATAGCACAGCACATCCGCGCCCCACACGCCGTTTTCATCCTCTCCGTAGCAGAGGAAGAAAGTGTCCCAACCGGTATAGTAGGGGGTGACCTCCTTGGTGAAGAGCACCGTACCGTTGTACTTCCTCGCCTCCAGCGTGTAGCGGCATTTTGCAAATTCATCCGGCTCCGAGGTCGTGAGGACGAGGATCTCGTCCTCGCTGTCACGGTCGAGATCGGCGTAGGTGAGCGGCTTTTCATTGGCTGTGTAGACCTCGGTGAAGCTCTTTACCCCGTCCGCGCTGTAGTAAATCTCCGTGTCGCGCCGCGCGAGGTACAGCCCGCCTTCCCCATCGGGACGGTAGGTGTCGGTGTAATACTCGGGCGTGGCATGCCACTGGCAGATGCAGACCTCGTTTTCCTCGTCGGGCTCGAGCGCAAAGGCCCACCTCCCGTAGGGGCGGAAGCCGTCTGTCTGCGCGTCGTAGAACCAGTAATAGAAGGGCACATTGTAGGCGGGATTGTCGAGCTGTAAGCCGATGTCGCGATAGCCGTCGAAGTTATAGTCGCCGGTCTCAAGGCAGTTCTCGGGCGACCAGCAGCTCGTGTAGCCGTCCGCACCCCAAACCTCGTCACCGAGGTCGGAGATCAGAAGATTCTCCTCTCTGCCGTCGTCCCACAGAAGGTGGATGCGGCTCACGCCGCAGTCATACTCCCCGTTCTGATAGCCGTATAGCTCAAGCGTCGCCGTCCTGCCCTCGCAGAGGGTGAACGGCTCCGTGCGCAGCAGCACATCGTCCGCGTGCAGGGCGGTCCATTCATCGTCCGTGGCGGGCTGCTCGGCGACAGGCTCCGGCGGCTCGTCTGGCAGCGGCGTGTCTGCGTTGGTTTTTTCGCCGCAGGCGGCGAGCGTCAGCGCGAGCGCCGCGGCAAGCAGCAGCGCAAAAAGTCTTTTTTTCATGTCGTTCCTCCTCTGCTTTTTCTGTATGTCACTATTGTATCATATCACCAAAGAGAAGTCACTACAAAACGGTTACAAAAAAGGAGAGCGCCGAGGCGCTCTCTTTCGCGGTGCGGGATTTACTTCTTCTCGTCCTCGAGCAGACCCTTGAAGCTGGCGGCAAGGCCGGCAAGGCTCTGGATCTCGCTGGGGACGATGATCTTCGTCGCCTGCCCGTCGGCGGCCTTTTCAAAGGATTCGAGCGCCTTGAGCTTGACGACCTGATCGTTGGGGTTGGCGTTGTTGAGGAGCTTGATGGAGTCCGCCAGCGCGGTCTGCACCTTCATAATGGCCTCGGCCTCGCCCTCGGCGCGCAGCACGGCGGCCTGACGCTCGGCCTCGGCGTGGAGGATGGCGGCCTGCTTCTCGGCGTCCGCCTTGAGGATGGTGGACTGCTTTTCGCCCTCGGCGACGAGGATCTGGCTCTGCTTCTGGCCCTCGGCCTGCAGGATGGACTCGCGGCGCTCACGCTCGGCCTTCATCTGCTTTTCCATGGCGTTCTGAATTTCCTTGGGCGGCAGAATGTTCTTCAGCTCCACGCGGTTGACCTTGATGCCCCAGGGGTCGGTCGCCTCGTCAAGGATGGAGCGCATCTTGGCGTTGATGACGTCGCGGCTGGTGAGGGACTGGTCAAGCTCCATTTCGCCGATGATGTTGCGGAGCGTCGTGGCGGTCAGGTTCTCGATGGCGTTCATCGGGTGCTCGACGCCGTAGGTGTAGAGCTTGGGGTCGGTGATCTGAAAATAGATGACCGTGTCGATCTGCATGGTGACGTTATCCTTGGTGATGACGGGCTGGGGATCGAAGTCGGCGACCTGCTCCTTGAGGCTGACCTTCTTGACCACGCGCTCAATGAAGGGGATCTTCAGGTGCAGGCCGACGTTCCAAGTCGCGCTGTACGCGCCGAGACGCTCGACGACGTAGGCGCGGGACTGCTGCACGACGTGGATGTTGCTCACAACAAGAATGAGCACGAGCACGACGAGCACGATGACGCCGATGTAGTTGAAAATGGATGCGATAGGCATATTACGGTTCCTCCCTTTCTTTTCTGACGAAGAGCTTGACGCCCTCCATTCGGACGATGGTGACCATGGAGCCGCGGGCGATCACGTCGCCGTCCTCGCTGCGGGCGGTCCATGTTTTGCCGTCGATGTAGACGGCGCCGGTGGTGTTTTCGTTGTCAATGGTCTCGGTGACCTTGGCCGTGTGGTGCAGCACGCGGTCGGCGTTGGTGGGAACGATGGTCTTATCCAGCATTTTGTGCGCCAGCGGGCGCGTTGCGATCAGCGCCGCGATGGAGACCGCCAGAAAAACGACGATCTGCAGCCAGAGCACCGCGCCGAGCTCCAGCGAGAGCAGCGCGGCCACCGCGCCCGCCACGAACCAGATGGAGACCAGCCCCGCCGTCGCCGCCTCGGCAATGCCGAAAATGACGATGGCGGCGATCCATACGAATGTCATGTTGCCTCCCGAACCTCCTTTCATGCTGTGGGCAAGCGCCATCAGCGAGAGCAGAACGATAAAGATCAGCGTGCCGCCGATGAGCTTGTCATAGGGGGAAAGATTGCTGAGAAAGTCAACAAAGGAACGCTTGAGCGGCTTGCCGGCGATGGGCTGCTCGACTTCGGCCTCCTCCGCCTCGACGGGCGGAAGCTCGTCAGCGAAGAGCGTGTCGAGCGTCGTGTGGTAGCGGTGGCAGATGTAGAGGATCTTTTCGATCTCCGGGTAGCCGCGGCCGGACTCCCAGCGCGACACCGCCTGCCGCGAGACGTGCAGCTGCTCGGCAAAGGTCTCCTGCGTCATGCCGCTTTGCTTTCGGACCTCCTGCAGCTTTTCGCCAAAGGCCATTTCCCTGTTCCTCCGTTTCTCTCTGTGTGGCTATCCTACCGCCCGCACCGTGTTTTTTCCACCAACCTGCGCTTGCGTTTTGCGTTTTTGCCTGTCCGGCGCGCAACTTTAACGTTACATTGCCCGCCGGAGGGGCGTTTGGGGCTTTTCCATAGTATACCATAGGGCGAGGGGAATTACCATGCTTTTTTTGCGCGCGGACGATTGCGTTTTTGCGCCGCGTCCGCTATACTGGAAAAAACGAAAGAGGAAAGCGATGGAAACGCCATGCTGCAATTTGCCATTCCCTGCCTGCTGGGGCTGGAGAGCCTTGTGGGCGACGAGGTGAAAAAGCTCGGCCTTGCCGATGTAAAGGTGGAAAACGGACGCGTGCTGTGCCGCGGCGAGGAGCGCGACCTCGCGCGGCTGAACATCAATCTGCGCTGCGGTGCGCGCGTGCTGCTCGTGCTCGCGAGCTTCCGCGCGACGGATTTTGAAGCGCTCTTTCAGGGCACCCGCGCCGTGCGCTGGGAGGACTGGGTCCCCCGCGAGGGCGAGTTCCCCGTGACGGGCTATTCCATCAACTCCACGCTGCACTCCGTTCCCGCCTGCCAGTCCATCGTGAAGAAGGCGGTCGTCGAGCGGCTCGGGGCGGCCTACGGGCTGCAAACGCTGCCGGAGACCGGTAAGCGCTATCAGATCCGCTTCTCGATCATGAAGGACGAGGTGATGCTCTGCCTCGACGCGAGCGGCGAGGGGCTTTACAAGCGCGGCTACCGCGCCGTCGGCGTAGCGGCTCCGCTCAAGGAGACGCTGGCCGCCGCGATGGTGAAGCTCTCGCATTACAACGGGCGCGACCCGTTCTGCGACCCCTTCTGCGGCAGCGGCACCATCGCCATCGAGGCGGCGCTGATTGCCAGGAACCGTGCCCCGGGCCTGAACCGCAGCTTTGCCGCGCAGCACTGGGCGATGGTGGACAAAAAAATATGGCTCGACGCGGCGGACGAGGCGATGGACAATGAATTTCATGACAAGACCTACGAGATCTGGGGCGGCGACATCGACCCGCACGCCATTGAGATCGCGCGGCACAACGCGGAGCTTGCCGAGGTGGACGATACGGTGCGCTTTGAGGTGGACGACGCGACGCGCTTCCACTGGGGCGGGCAGTATGGGCGCGTTGTGACGAATCCGCCCTACGGCGAGCGTCTGCTGGAGCAGAAGGAGGCCGAGGAGCTTTACCGCGCCTTCGGCCGCGCGGTGGATAAGCTGCCGGAGACGTGGCGCGTTTATGTGCTCTCGTCGCACACGGAGTTTGAGCGCTGCTTCGGCCGCATAGCCGACAAAAAGCGCAAGCTCTACAACGGTATGCTCAAGTGCGACCTGTTCATGTACGGGAAGAGAGTGTAAGGAGGAAAACGCCTTGAAACACATTTTTATCATCAATCCGTCGGCCGGTAAGAATGACAGCCGCCAGCGCATCTACACGATGGCAGAGGCGCTGCGGGAAAAGCACGGTCTGGACGTACAATGTATGCTCACCGCGTCGGTCGGTCACGCGGCCACGCTCGCGCGCGGCCGCGCCGAGAGCGGAGAAGAGGTGCGGCTCTATGCCTGCGGCGGCGACGGCACGGTCAATGAGGTCGCCAACGGCATCGCGGGCTATGCCAACGCCGCGATGACCTGCATCCCCATCGGCACGGGCAACGATTTTCTCAAAAACTTCGGCGCGGACTACGAAAGGTTCCTTGACGCAGAAAATCTCTGGAACGGCGAAACGCAGGCGCTCGACCTCATCGACTGCAGCGGGCGTTACTGCCTGACGATCGCCTGCTCGGGCATCGACGCGCGCATTGCCGAGAGCGTGCATAAGTTCAGCGCCAATCCGCACCTGAGCGGGCGCGGCAGCTATCTGGTCAGCGTGGCGGTGAATGGCATCTTCGGCCGCATCGGACGGCATTGGACGGTCTGGCTGGACGAGGAAAGGCTCGAGGACGACTTCGCCCTTGTATCCATGTGCAACGGACGCTACTACGGCGGCGGCTCCACGCCGGTGCCGGAGGCGCGGATGAACGACGGCGTGCTGCACACGGTTTTGGTGAAGAACATCAGCAAGCTCCGCTTCGCGCGGCTCTTCCCGGACTACTCTGCGGGAAACCACGAAAAGCTCCCGAAGGACGTGGTGCGCTTTTCCACAGCGAAGGTCGTGCGCATCCACTCCGACGACGGCGACATCGTGACCTGTCTGGACGGCGAGTGCTCCCATTCGCACGACGTGACGCTCCGCCTGGCGGACAAAAAGCTTAATTTCTTCGGCCCCGCCGGCTGCGACCCGAACGCGACGGCGCGCTGAGAGAATTTTACCAAACTGTGAATTTTTGCAAATCGACCGGATGTTTCATAAAATCCCCTTGCAATATCGCTTGCCTTGCGCTATGATAGCACCGTTGGTTAGCACTCAATCGCGATGAGTGCTAACCAACGGTGAATTTGTTTTTTCAAATTTGTGAAAATATAGAAGGAGGCACATTCCCATGAAACTCACTCCGCTTGCCGACCGCGTCATCCTCAAGATGCTCGAGGCCGAAGAGACCACCAAGGGCGGCATCATCCTGACCGCCAGCGCTAAGGAAAAGCCCTCGATCGCCGAGGTCATTTCCGTCGGCCCCGGCGGCATGGTCGACGGCCACGACGTCGTTATGACCGTCAAGCCCGGCGACAAGGTCATCACCAGCAAGTATTCCGGCACCGAGGTCAAGGTGGACGGCGAAGAGTGCACCATCGTCCGTCAGGGCGATATCCTGGCAGTCGTTGAGGACTGAGCAGTTTCCCCTCTGATATTTGAAAATTGAGCTTTAAAGGAGCGATTTGATTATGGCTAAGCAGATCAAGCAGGGCGAGGATGCCCGCAAGGCACTGTGTGCCGGTATCGATACCCTGGCAAACACCGTTAAGATCACCCTGGGCCCCAAGGGCCGCAATGTGGTGCTGAGCAAAAAGTTCGGTGCACCGGTCATCACCAACGATGGCGTGACCATTGCCAAGGAGATCGAGCTGAAGGACGAGTTCGAGAACATGGGCGCACAGCTGGTGCGTGAAGTCGCTACCAAGACCAACGACGCAGCAGGCGACGGCACCACCACCGCAACCGTTCTGGCACAGGCCATGGTCACCGAGGGCATGAAGAATGTCACCGCCGGTGCAAACCCCATGGATATCCGCCGCGGCATGAGCAAGGCTGTTGCCAAGGCTGTTGAGACCATCAAGGCTCACAGCCAGAAGGTGAAGGACAGCAACGATATCGCCCGCGTCGGCACCATTTCTGCAGGCGACCCCGAGATCGGCCGTCTGATCGCCGAGGCTATGGAGAAGGTCACCTCCGATGGCGTTATCACCATTGAGGAGAACAAGACCACCGCTGAGACCTACAACGAGATCGTGGAAGGCATGCAGTTCGACCGCGGCTACCTCACCCCGTATATGGTCACCGATACCGACAAGATGGTGGCTGATCTGGACAACGCCGCTATCCTGATCACCGATAAGAAGATCAGCGTGATCCAGGATCTGGTCCCTCTGCTGGAGCAGGTCATGCAGAACGGTCTGAAACTGCTGATCGTGGCTGAGGACATTGAGGGCGAGGCTCTGTCCACCCTGATCGTCAACCGCCTGCGCGGCACCCTGAATGTCTGCGCTGTCAAGGCTCCCGGCTTTGGCGACCGCCGCAAGGAAATGCTGCAGGATATCGCAACCCTGACCGGCGGCACCGTGATCTCCTCCGATCTGGGCTATGAGCTGAAGGATGCTACCGTCCAGATGCTGGGCCATGCCCGTCAGGTGAAGGTCTCCAAGGAGAACACCACCATCGTTGGCGGTGCAGGCGATAAGGATGCCATCGCAGCCCGCATCGCTCAGATCCGCAGCCAGATCGAGGCCGCTACCAGCGATTTCGACCGTGAAAAGCTGCAGGAGCGTCTGGCAAAGCTGGCTGGCGGCGTGGCCGTCATCAAGGTCGGCGCTGCTACCGAAGTTGAGATGAAGGACAAGAAGCTCCGCATCGAGGATGCTCTGAACGCAACCAAGGCTGCTGTTCAGGAAGGCGTTGTTGCCGGCGGCGGTACTGCTCCTATCAATGCGATCCCCGCTGTGCGTGAGCTGTGCGACACGCTGGAAGGTGACGAGCGCACCGGTGCCAAGATCGTTCTGAAGGCTCTGGAAGCTCCTCTGCGCCAGATCGCTAAGAATGCCGGTCTGGAAGGCAGTGTCATCATCGACAAGATCATCTCTGCCAACAAGCCCAACTACGGCTTTGATGCTCAGAACGAGGTCTTTGTGGACGATATGATCGCTGCTGGCATCGTTGACCCCACCAAGGTCACCCGTTCCGCTCTGGAGAACGCAGCCTCCGTTGCTGAGATGGTGCTGACCACCGAAAGCCTGGTCGCTGATCTGCCGGAACCCCCTGCTGCACCCGCTGCTGCAGGCGGTGACATGGGCGGTATGGGCGGCATGTACTAATAACTGCCTGAAAACCGCATGAACACTTGATTTTTGGAGCGTGCGAAAACGGATTTACGCCAAACTTACGCCACTTACGCCAAAAAATCAAGCGCACTATAAGGTAACAGAATCGGCATCTGCCATAAAAGCAGGTGCCGATTTTTGTATCACGAAAAGCTGATGGATGCTGCACACTACACACCGTCAGCTTTTTCGTTTACAGGGGAAAAAGTGGGTGGTATAATAGAAATAGATTTTTGTAAGAGCGCCTTCATAGTCAAGACTATAAAAGAATACGGATAAGCATAAAACCGGTGGATGATATGAAAATTCTGGATAACATCACCAATACCGTTCGAGATGATCTGCGGGTGGAAATCAAAAAAGGCAGCAGGGTGTCTATTGCGGCAGCCTGCTTTTCGATGTATGCCTATAAAGAGCTGAAGAAGCAGCTGGAAACCATAGACGAGTTTGAATTTATCTTTACATCGCCCACTTTTGTGAAAGAAAAGGCTGAAAAGCAGAAGCGGGAGTTCTATATTCCCCGCATTTCACGTGAAACAAGCCTTTACGGTACAGAGTTTGCAATCAAACTGCGCAATGAGATGACCCAGAGAGCCATCGCAAAGGAGTGTGCAGACTGGATCAGAAGGAAGGCTACGTTCAAATCGAACACCACCGGTGAAAATATGGCTGGCTTTATGACTGTGGATTCCGGCGCAGCACAGACCGCCTATATGCCGATTGGCGGATTTACGACAGTTGATATTGGCTGTGAGCGCGGAAATAACAGCTACAACATGGTCAACTGCATGGAGGCTCCGTTCGCACAGCAGTACATGAAGCTGTTCGATTCTCTTTGGAACGACCGGGACAAAATGCAGGATGTCACCGATGTGGTTCTGGAAAATATCAGCACGGCTTATGCAGAAAATTCCCCGGAGTTCATCTACTTTATGACGCTGTATCATGTGTTCAGCGAGTTTTTGGACGACATCTCGGAAGACGAACTGCCGAATGAGGCAACCGGATTCAAGCAGAGCAAAATCTGGAGTCTGCTGTACGACTTCCAGAAGGATGCGGTGCTTGCTATCATCAATAAGCTGGAAAAGTACAACGGCTGCATCCTTGCGGACAGTGTTGGCCTTGGCAAGACCTTTACCGCACTGGCAGTCGTAAAGTATTATGAGAATCGAAACAAGTCGGTTCTGGTGCTGTGTCCCAAAAAGCTGGCGGAAAACTGGAATACCTATAAGGACAACTATGTGAACAACCCGATTGCATCGGATCGGCTGAACTATGACGTCCTGTTCCACACAGACCTGTCCAGAAGTGGCGGAAAATCGAATGGCCTCGATCTGGATCGCCTGAACTGGGGCAACTACGATCTGGTCGTCATTGATGAATCCCACAACTTCCGCAACGGCATCGGTACGCACAGCAAGACGCAGGACAACCGTTACCAGCGGCTGATGGACAAGGTGATCCGTGCCGGAGTTAAGACCAAGGTGCTGATGCTTTCGGCAACGCCGGTCAACAACCGCTTTGTGGATTTGAAAAATCAGCTGGCCCTTGCCTATGAGGGAAGCTCCGAGTATCTGGATGAAAGGCTGAACACCTCAAAGAGCATTGAGGACATCTTCAAGCAGGCGCAGAAAGCCTTTAACGCATGGAGCAAGCTGAAACCAGAAGAGAGAACCACGGATGCGCTGCTGCGGACGTTGGATTTCGACTTCTTCGAGCTGCTGGACAGTGTTACCATCGCACGTTCTCGGAAGCATATCGAGAAGTACTACAACACCAATGCTATCGGAAAGTTCCCAGAGCGGTTGAAGCCGATCTCCGTTCGGCCATGTCTGACAGACCTGAATAATGCCATCAACTACAACGAAATTTATGAGCAGCTGATTCAGCTGAGCTTGTGCGTCTATATGCCTTCCAACTACATCTTCGCAAGTAAGATCCAGAAATATCAGGAGCTAACGCACAATAAGGGAGAGAATCTGACCCAGAGAGGCCGTGAGCAGGGTATTTGTCGGTTGATGAGTATCAACCTGCTGAAACGGCTGGAAAGCTCTGTACATTCGTTCCAGCTGACCCTGATGCGCATCAAGAAACTGATTGATGGTACGATTCAGTCCATTGACCAGTTTGAACGCTCCGGACACGCTGATCTGGATATGTACGACATGGCCGGAGACGATTTTGACATGGACGATGAGAACACTGACTTTTTCACCGTCGGCAAAAAAGTCAAAATCGATCTTGCGGATATGGATTGGAAGAGTTGGCGTGATGAACTTCGGAAAGATGCAGAAATTCTGGAGCTGTTGACCTTTATGGTGGCAGATATCACACCGCAGCACGACACCAAGCTACAAGAACTGTTCCAGCTGCTGTCCGAAAAAATTGAGCATCCGATCAATGCCGGCAACAAGAAAGTGCTGATTTTTTCTGCATTTTCGGATACTGCAGAGTACCTCTTTGACAATGTGAGTACATTCGTAAAGCAGAAGTATGGGCTAGATACCGCTGTCATTACCGGATCGATTGATGGGCGAACCACGATCAAGGGCTTCAAGGCAACACTCAACAATGTACTGACCTGTTTTTCTCCGCTCTCCAAAGACCGGGATGTTCTGATGCCCGGTAGTACCACGGAGATTGATGTACTGATTGCGACAGACTGCATTTCCGAAGGCCAGAACTTGCAGGACTGCGATTATCTGATCAACTATGACATTCACTGGAACCCGGTACGCATCATCCAGCGTTTTGGACGAATCGACCGTATCGGCAGCAGAAACCAGTACATCCAGCTTGTGAACTTCTGGCCTGATCTGACGCTGGACGATTACATCAACCTGAAATCCCGTGTGGAGACCCGCATGAAAATCACCGTTATGACCTCCACCGGCGATGATGACCTTATCAACCCCGAAGAAAAGGGCGATTTGGAGTACCGCAAAGCACAGCTGAAACGCTTGCAGGAAGAGGTCGTTGACATCGAAGATATGTCGGACGGTATCTCTATTATGGATCTGGGACTGAACGAGTTCCGGCTCGACCTACTGGATTACATCAAGCACAACGGTGATTTGGACAAGAAGCCTCGTGGACTTCATGCAGTGGTTC
>ENA-UEPN01001752-UEPN01001752.1-human-gut-metagenome-genome-assembly--contig:-NODE-1752-length-10852-cov-13.085940_pt1 | contig 10852 bp, 8 predicted proteins | sample MGYA00242897_ERZ507910 | MGnify/ENA primary metagenome ERZ507910 (study PRJEB26167, sample SAMN06115525) | human gut metagenome | host: Homo sapiens | place: China:Jiangxi | collected 2015-08-20...
GTATCTTTGCAACGTGTTTTTCATAGTATTAGATTTAAGGTTAACAAAGGTTGGAGTACAGCGGTACTCCTTTTTTTATGCCCATGTATTTCATCCGCTTCTTTTTCGGAACCATCTTTTTTACGTTGCAGTGTCTTTTACCACCATTTCCTCTATTTATAGCATGCTTTAACGGGAATCATAATGTATCTCGTATTCAGAAACAAATATAACACTCCCGGTTTTCCTGTCCACTCCTGATTAATTTTCCAGCCACTTTTCCGGTTTTTCTTTCTTATTTTTCAAAAACCAATCGGTTGTTTGGTTTTATATTTTCTTTCTTATATATTTGCATCAAAGGTTCTCGTCAGTACCTTTTAATTTGAGAGAAGCAAATAGTTTAAATCAGTTTGTATCAATAAAATACGCCATTAGCTAATTATATGTACTTACTGTTTGGAAAAGAAAAATAATATTTACCGAAAATGAAGATAATCTTGTCCTATATAACGGCCACTATCATCCTTCTTTTTCTTCTTGCATTGCCCATTGCAGGAGTAGTAGCCTACATACGGTTAATCCGTAAAATGCGCAGAGAGCAGATAACTGCCATTCCGAAATTCTCCTTATTCATGCTTTTTCTTATCTGCGGAACTTTGCTCATGGAAATTCTGTTAGGAATAAGCGGCATGTGGTCGGGAGCATCGACAGCGGGATTCATATTCCTGCTGTTCGTTGCTCCCGCCTTGTGTGGAATGATAGCCTGGCGGCATCGGCATCATAGCGAAATATCCAAATACCACTGCACTATTTTGCATGCAGCATTAGGGTATTTGCTGGGCGAAGCGGTTCTGATAGGTGCAGTCAGCTTGTTTATCATCGGAGAACTGGCTTATATGGCGCTGCTCGGTTAGCATAAAACCGTATTTTCGCATACCGGAAAAAAAATTCCCGGAATATTAATTATCTTTGGTGAAAAATAGAAGGGAATGGATATACATACGTTTATAGGCAATTATCGGGAAGCTTTCGGGCAGCAGGCCGGACTTCCCATCGTATTTTGGTACTCCGACCAACCGGAAGCTCCGGCAGAGAAAGTAAACGGGTGCTTCTTTAAAAGCATGGCGCAAGTAAGAAACGGAAAAATAATCAGCCTCAATGCCGAAACAATAGGCTGTGGAGGCGGCAAGTTCTACACAGGCTTCACGGATATGCCGGAACATGTGCCCGGCTTCGTCTCTTTGAAAGAGAAATACAAGAAAACACCCGATATGGTTGTTGACTTCATACAGGAATTGCAAGTGCCTAAAGCGGAAAAAGCCTACCTGCACTTTGCACGGATCGACAAGATTGGTTCTTTCGACAAAGTGGAAGGCATATTGTTTCTTGCTACGCCGGACATGCTGGCAGGACTTACCACATGGGCTTTTTTCGACAGCAATGCAACGGATGCCGTATCAGCTCCTTTCGGTTCGGGCTGTTGTTCCGTAGTGACTCAGGCTATCCTTGAAAACCGGAAACAAGGCAAACGAACCTTTTTGGGATTCTTCGACCCGTCTGTCCGTCCTCATTTCGAGGCAGAGTTATTAAGTTTCACCATTCCGATGTCCCGGTTCAAGGAGATGTATCACACCATGCGCGAAAGCTGCCTGTTCGACACCCACGCCTGGAGCAAACTCAAGGAAAGGATACAGGACAGGCAGAAAGAGACAAAGCCTTTCAACCATTTAAATGTATCTTTTGAAATCCGTCCGGATATTGTGCTGCGTGAAGTAACGGTAGAAGATGCCGCTGCCATATACCGTGCCATAGATACCCACCGCAACTATATGCGGACATGGTTGCCTTTTGTAGACAACCTGAAGTCCGTAGCCGATGAGGAAAACTTTCTGAAAGGGGTCCTCTCCGCCCCTGCCGACAGCTACGAACCTATATTCGGTATTTGGAACAGAGAGAATGAAATTTGCGGACTGATAGGTTTTCATTTTTCCGACTTTGCCAATCACCGCACGGAAATCGGTTACTGGCTTCTGCCCGAATACCAGCATCAGGGCATCATGACCGATTGTGTCCGCCGCCTATGCCGATGGGCCGTCGAAACCAAAAATATAAAACGCATACAGATACGTTGTGCCACGGGCAATGTAGCAAGCAACGGCATTCCCGTCAGGCTTGGCTTCCGCCTTGAAGGAACGGAACGGGCCGGAGAGTTATTGGCTTCAGGAGAATATGCGGACATACATGTATACAGTATTTTAAAAGAAGAACTTATGGAACAACAAGCGAAACTCAATGAGCACAACAAACAGGAATACCCGCCTATGCACACCACCGAACACATCATTAATCAGACAATGATCAGATTATTCGGTTGCGGCCGTTCCGTCTCCGCTCATATAGAACGCAAAAAAAGTAAATTGGATTATCGGCTCAACGCCTGCCCCACGGAAGAGCAAATAGAGAGTCTGGAAAAAGCGGTAAATGAAGTGATAGCACGGCATCTGCCTGTCACTACCGAGTTCATCACTCAGGCAGAAGCCAAAGGACGGTTCGATTTGGAACGGTTACCCGAAGATGCTTCGGAAACCGTACGTATAGTAAAAGTCGGTGATTATGACGAATGCCTTTGCATCGGTACACACGTTGCCAACACTTCCGAGATAGGAACTTTCAAAATTATCAGCCACGACTGGGACGAAGAAAGCAAGCGCTGGCGAATGCGTTTTAAATTAGTATGAAATTCAATCAATTTTAAATAAAAAGATAGCAATATTGGCATTATACAGGTAAAATAGTCAGACCAACAATGACAATTAGTCAATAAAGTGAGTACAAACCTGTTGGCATACAGTTTGCCATAACAGTAAGTGAACGACGGTTCAAGATACAGACGGTGAAAGCCGAAAGGTAAACATCGGGGAACATCGAAAACCGAAGTTCAGAGCAAAACGAATGTATAACTTTTAAAGATAGGAGACTATGATTATGATGCCTGTAAGAAGAACTCAGAATTGGTTACCAAGTATCTTTAACGATTTCTTTGATAACGATTGGATGGTAAAAGCCAATGCAACGGCTCCCGCCATCAACGTATTTGAAACAGAAAAGGAATACAAGGTAGAGTTGGCAGCTCCCGGAATGACCAAAGAAGACTTCAACGTCCATATCGACGAAGAAAACAACTTGGTCATCAGCATGGAGAAGAAAACGGAAAACAAGGAAGAGAAGAAAGAAGGCCGCTATCTGCGTCGCGAATTCTCATACTCCAAATTCCAACAGACAATGATCCTTCCGGACGATGTAGACAAAGAAAAGATTTCCGCCCAAGTAGAAAACGGCGTATTGAATATAGACTTGCCGAAGTTTTCCGAACAGGAAAAAGAAAAGGCCAAAAGATTCATTGACGTAAAATAAGATAACTGGTAATTAGAGAAAAGTCCCGGTGCAGATTCTGAATAAACTGCATCGGGACTTTTTTATCATACCTGAACTGGATTACATTGTACATGCGTTTACCTCACTACACGAGAACTAACTTTTAACAGCTTTCTTTCCTTTCAGGAATCGGTCTGTCAGCCATTTGCGTATAGGTTCGTCATAGAGTTTCAGACAGGCATAGGCAAGCACGAAAGCACCGGCAAAGGTCAGTATCATATAAGGAATGCCTTCCGCTAAAGTAGCATTATTATTGCACACCCACGCCGTGTAGGTATACACTAACGGATAATGCGTTATGTATACCGGATACGAAATATCTCCCAGAAACTTGCACACAGCGGTAGAACGTTTGCCCGTCACCTTACCTCCCGCCCCCATGGACACAATCACAGGAAAGACAAAAAGAATGCAGCAGGCCTCATAAAGTCCGTTCATCCAATAATGATTTTCACCGCCCAGACGGGGAAATGCCAAAACTGCCACAATCATCAGACTGCACCACCAGAACGCACGCTTCTCAATACGAACAAGCCACCCCAGACGGGACAGCAGTAATCCGCCAAAGAAAGGATACATCAACCGGACAAGCCCTACGTACTGCTGCTCCCAATTCAACGCCCAGCCGCCGACAATATCACCTGCAGGTGCGGTAAGACAAAGGTGCACCGTAAAACATCCCGCCACAACAACGAGAACGAACAAAGCTGTCTTGCTGAACTTGCGGATGAACAATGCATAAAGAATATTGCCTATGTATTCGTAGTAAAGCGACCAGGCCGGTCCGTTGAGCGGATGCATCTCGGTCCAGCCGCGAATGTCCCATTTCAAAGGAAGCGGAAGCAGCGTACACCCCAGCAGCATTACCAGCAGCATAGTCCCTACCGATGTATCCTGAATAGCCGGAAAGCAGGGCGACTCCTGAAAATAAAAGAACACTGCACCCACTATGCTTCCCACTATCACCATAGGATGCAAACGGATAATACGCCGCTTGAAGAAAGTACCGATGCTCATCCTGCTCCAGCGGTCGTCATAAGCATAACCGATAACAAAACCGGAAAGCATAAAGAAAAAATCTACCGCCAGGTAACCGTGATTGATAATTTGTTCCAAGTGATTGCCGCCGGAATGCGCTTCCAGCAGATGAAAAGCGACTACCATTACGGCAGCTACGCCACGAAGCCCGTCGAGTATCTCGTAATGCGGCTTTGAAGCAAGATAAGAGTTTTGCGTGTTCATTCGGTATAAGATATTAATTATATGTACTTGCAAAGGTATGAAAAAGATTATCTCATTACCTTTTTCAATTCCCAATTTCTGTAACTTTTCATCACCCGAATATCGGCTGTCACAGTATAAAGTCCACACGACGAATCTGACACCCCAGAACGCAATAGACAGGAAAATGTCCGTTTTTTACAAAGAGAGGGCATAAACAGAACATTTTATAATGCTTATAAACCTTTTATATATAGAAGAGACTGAGTAATTTTGTCACAAAACTAATATACCTTGAATTATGAAACGAATTTATTGGATTTTAACAAGCATCTCACTCTACTCGCTACTATCCTGTAGCAACGGAGCTAAAGACACACGAGAATACCAGACCGTAAAAACAGATACGGTTGTCTCCGCCGGCGGGCAAACCAGCCTGCAATATCCCGGAAAAGTAAAAGCGGCACAAGACATCAGCCTCGCATTCAGAGTGAGCGGCACGATACAGAAGATATATGTAAAGGACGGCGCCCGCGTGCAGGCAGGACAACTGCTTGCCGAACTGGACCCTACGGACTACCAGGTGCAACTGGACGCCACCGAGGCCGAATACAAACAGATTAAGGCAGAGGCGGAACGCGTAATGGCGCTTTACAAAGACAACGGAACCACGCCCAGTGCCAACGACAAGGCCGTGTACGGACTGAAACAAATCACCGCCAAATACCGGCATCACAAAGACCAGTTGGGCTACACCCGCCTTTACGCCCCTTTCAGCGGCTATATACAGAAAAGGCTGTTTGAAGCGCACGAAACGGTGGGAGCCGGAATGCCTGTCCTGTCCATGATAAGCAACAGCGCCCCGGAAGTGGAAATAAACCTTCCGGCAGCCGAATACATCCGGCGCGAGCAATTTGACCGATACCGCTGTACGTTTGACATTTATCCGGAACAGACCTATGAGCTGAAACTCATCAGTGTCACCCCCAAAGCAAATGCGAACCAACTCTACACCATGCGCCTGCAACTGATTACAGATAACCGCCCCGTTCCTTCTCCGGGCATGAACACCATGGTTACCATCCTTTGCAACAATGACAGTTCACGCAACCTCTCCGTACCCGGCAGCGCTGTCCTGCAAAAAGACGGCAAAGCCTGCGTATTCGTATACAACCCGTCCGACAGCAAAGTACACAGCCGCGAAGTAACCCTCGTACGCCTGCTGAGCAACGGACGCAGCATCATCGCTTCCGACGGGCTGCAACCCGGCGACCAAGTGGTGTCGGCAGGAATACATCACATAAAGGACGGAGAAACCGTGACTCCTCTGCCTGCTGCCAGCGACACAAACATCGGCGGACTGTTATAGCATTGTTTTCCTTTAAAACTCAGCAATTATGGATATAAGCAAATGGGCATTCAAAAACCGCAATCTGGTTTACTTCCTGGTGACCGTCCTGTTTGTAGGCGGCATCCTCTCCTGCTACCAGATGAGCAAGCTGGAAGACCCTGAAATAAAAGTGAAACTCGCCATGGTGGTAACCACCTATCCGGGGGCATCCGCCCACCAGGTAGAGCTGGAAGTGACGGATGTGCTGGAGAAGAGCATCCGCAGCATGGGCAATATAGATAATGTGGAAAGCTACTCGTACAACGACCTCTCCCTGATACAGGTAGAACTCACCACCATTACCCCGGACGATGAAGTGGAGCAGTGCTGGGACATGCTGCGCCGCAAGGTGAGCGACGCCTGCGCCCTGCTGCCCGACGGAGCGAGCACCCCCATCGTGAAAGACGACTTCGGCAATGTATACGGAATGTTCTACGCACTGACCGGTGACGGACTGTCCGACCGGGAGCTGTCCGACTACGCAGAGCTTATCAAGCGCGAAATAAGCGACATGACAGGTGTGGAACGGGTGGAACTGTACGGCAAACGTCCCGAATGCATCAACATCTCCCTGCTGCAAGACCGCATGGCAAACCTCGGCGTAAAGCCCGCCGAAGTCCTCGCCACCTTGAACGGACAGAACAAGACCACCTACAGCGGCTACTACGACAACGGCGACAACCGCATCCGCGTCACCGTCAGCGACAAGTTCAAGACAGTGGAAGATATAGGCAGCATGCTGATACAAGGGCATGACGACGACCAGCTCCGCATGCGCGACATCGCCCGCATCGAGAAAGGATACGAAGAGCCTACCCGCAACGAACTGTTCTTCGACAGCGAACGGGCGCAGGGAATCCTCATCGCAGCTTCCAGCGGTTCGGACATCGTGAAAGTGGGCGCTGCCGTAGAGAAAAAACTGGCGCAACTGAAAGAAAGCCGCCTGCCCGCAGGCGTGGAGTGCCACAAGGTATTCTATCAGCCCGAACGTGTGGGAGCCTCTTTGGGTACTTTCGTCATCAACCTGATAGAGTCCGTCATCATCGTTGTGGTAATCCTGATGCTGGCCATGGGTTTCAAGAGCGGAATCATCATCGGCATCAGCCTCATTGTCACCGTATTCGGTTCGTTCCTGTTCCTATACACGGCGGACGGAACCATGCAGCGTGTATCACTTGCCGCTTTCGTGCTGGCAATGGGTATGCTGGTAGATAATGCCATTGTCATCGTAGACGGCATACTGGTAGACCTGAAAGCCGGCAAAAACCGCATGGAGGCAATGACAGCCATCGGCCGCCAGACGGCAATGCCCCTGCTGGGCGCCACACTGATAGCCATCATCGCTTTCCTTCCCATCTTCCTGTCGCCGGACACTGCCGGGGTATACACCCGCGACCTGTTCATCGTACTGGCGGTGTCCTTACTGCTGAGTTGGGTGCTGGCGCTGGTGCACGTGCCGCTGATGGCAAACCGCAAGCTGCACCCTGCCGTTGAAGTCAGCGCCACCGGAAAGCGCGAATACAAGGGACGTACCTATGCCCTGCTGCGCACCGCCCTCTACTTCGGACTGGCACATCGCTGGAGCGTCGTACTGGCGATGCTCGCCCTGCTGGGACTTTCCATTTTCGGCTACGGCTACATGCGGCAGGGTTTCTTCCCCGATATGGTGTACGACCAGCTCTACATGGAGTACAAGCTGCCCGAAGGCAATAACTCCACCCGCGTGGCACGCGATTTAAGGGAGATAGAATCCTACCTGAAAACACGCAAGGAGATTACCCATGTCACCGCCTCTGTCGGCGGCACGCCGGGACGCTACAACCTGGTGCGCAGCATCGCCAATCCGTCCTTGTCGTACGGCGAACTGATTATAGACTTCACCTCTCCTGACGACCTGGTAGAGAATATGGATGAGATACAGGAATACCTGACACGGCGTTATCCGGATGCTTACATCAACCTGAAACGCTACAACCTGATGTTCAAGAAGTACCCTATCGAAGCGCAATTTATGGGGCCCGACCCTGCCGTACTGCACCGCTTGGCCGACAGCGCGCGGTACATTATGGAACACACACCGGAGGTCCGCCTCATCACCACCGACTGGGAACCGCAAATACCCGTACTCTCCATCGAGTACGACCAGGCAGCCGCCCGCGCGCTGGGTCTCAGCCGCAACGACGTAAGCATGTCCCTGCTTTCCGCCAACGGCGGCATACCCATCGGGTTCTTCTACGAAGGCATCCACCGCGACAACATCTACCTGAAATGTCTGGATGAAGAAGGAAAGCCGATAGAAGACCTCGGCAATACGCAGGTATTCTCCGCCCTGCCCTCGCTGAACGGACTGCTGAACGAGGAAACCATGGTGAAACTGAAGGCAGGTACGCTAAGCAAGGAAGAACTGGTGGAAAGCCTCATGGGAAGCACCCCGCTGAAACAAATCAGCAAGCGCATCGACATCCGCTGGGAAGACCCCGTTGTTCCGCGCTATAACGGACAGCGCAGCCAGCGCGTGCAATGCTCTCCCGCTCCCGGCATAGAGACCGAAAAGGCAAGGCAGATTATCGCCCGTCGGATAGAACAGATAGAGCTTCCGCAAGGCTATACCCTGCATTGGCAGGGCGAGAAGAGCGCCAGCGACGAGTCCATGGAGTATCTGTTCAAGAACTTCCCGCTTGCCATCATCCTGATGATTGCCATTCTTATCATGCTGTTCAAGGACTACCGCAAGCCGATTATCATCTTCTGCAGTCTGCCCATGCTGCTTGTGGGAGTGGTGGCTGTGATGCTGCTTACAGACAAGACGTTCAACTTCGTGGCAATTGTGGGTACGCTGGGACTGATAGGCATGCTTATCAAGAACGGCATCGTGCTGATGGATGAAATCACCCTTCAGCTCAACCAAGGGGTAGAACCTATTACGGCACTGGTGGATAGTGCCCAAAGCCGTCTCCGTCCTGTGACCATGGCTGCGCTGACCACCATTCTGGGTATGATACCGCTGCTGCCCGACGCGATGTTCGGTTCGCTGGCAGCTTCCATCATGGGCGGCCTCACATTCGGAACGCTGATAACACTCCTGTTCATCCCTGTACTATACGCATTATTCTTTCATATAAAAAACGAACAATAATGAAAAAGACAACATTCATCCTCGCCGCCCTGCTCTCCGCTGCCTGCATCTCCGCCCAAGAGACGCTGACACTGGAACAATGCAGGGAAATGGCACTGAAATACAATAAAGAAATGGCAGCCGCCGCCAGACAAACGGAAAGTGCACGCTACACCGCAAAGAGCTATAAGGGCAACTTCTTCCCCAACTTCAGCCTCAGCGGTACGGGTATCTACAGTACATCAGACGGCAGTCTCGGCATAGCCGGCGGCAACCTGCCTACTTTCCTGCCCGATGCCACGGGGCAATTCCTTCCCAACAAGGGGTTCGCCTACTTTCCCGGAATAGACCTGAACTACAAGATAGGCATGGTATATATGGGCGGCATACAAGTGGAACAGCCGCTCTACATGGGCGGTAAAATCCGTGCGGCATACAAAATGTCCCTGCTGGGTAAGGAAATGGCACAGTTGAGCGAGACGCTTACAGCCTCGGAAGTCATTGTAAAGACAGAGCAGGCATACGCACAAGTCATCAAAGCCAAAGAGATGAAGAAAGTGGCCGACAAATACAATGCCGTGCTCACGGAACTGATGAAGAACGTGGAAAGCGCCCATAAACACGGCCTCAAGCCCCAGAACGACGTGCTGAAAGTACAGGTAAAGCTGAACGAAAGCGAACTCAACATCCGCAAGGCCGACAATGCGCTGCGCCTGGCCACCATGAACCTCTGCCACTACATCGGCAAACCGCTGACGGCAGATATACGCACCGCCAATACTTTTCCCGAAGTAGCACAGGACATCCGGCTGCAAACAGCCGACATCTCCGCCCGCCCCGAATATGCCATACTGAACCAGCAAGTGGCCATCGCCAAGCAGCAAGTGAAACTGAACCGCAGCGAACTCCTGCCCAAAATCGGTGTGAAAGGTTCGTACGACTACATCCACGGCCTGGAAATCAGCGACCAGGACCTGTTCGACGGCGGCAGCTTCTCTGTGCTTCTGAACGTAAGCGTACCGCTCTTCCACTTCGGTACAAACAGCAATAAAGTACGTGCAGCCAAAGCCAAACTGGAACAGGCACGCCTCGAACAGGAGAACATGAATGAACAAATGCTGCTTGAGCTGGCACAATCCGTCAACAACCTCGACGAAGCCCGGCTGGAAAGCACCATTGCCGAACGCTCCCTGCAACAGGCGGAAGAGAACATGAGAGTGAGCCGCAGCCAATACGACGTAGGACTGGAAACCCTGTCCGACCACCTGGAAGCGCAAGCTCTGTGGCAGCAGGCGTACGAAACCAAAGTCGACGCATGCTTCCGACTGTACCTGAACTACATCACTTATTTAAAGGCAACGGGAACGCTGCTGAAATGAAAACGTACATATATTACTAAAATGCAGATTACGGACAATTAGAAAATATATAAGGAGACCGACAAAGAATAAAATAACGGATACTCTTGCACCCTACCAACAAAATGTAAAATTATTTATTCGCCTCCCAAGCGACCCTCCTTATACTCGACAGGGAAAATGTTTTATCAGAAGCATTTTCCCTGTTTTGCTGCTGACAAGCCCCGTTATACCGTCCCCCAGACATCCTTTCCACGAAAAAGCGCATTTTTTTAGTCGCCGTCCCGCTGATGAACCAGACTTCCGCTTCGGACAACAGCCTGGTGAAGTTTCGCTTCCACCATACCCTGACCC
>ENA-UEPN01001754-UEPN01001754.1-human-gut-metagenome-genome-assembly--contig:-NODE-1754-length-10850-cov-3.931960_pt1 | contig 10850 bp, 7 predicted proteins | sample MGYA00242897_ERZ507910 | MGnify/ENA primary metagenome ERZ507910 (study PRJEB26167, sample SAMN06115525) | human gut metagenome | host: Homo sapiens | place: China:Jiangxi | collected 2015-08-20...
GGTTAGTTTCCATTTACAAACTGTAGTTTGTCTTAAAAAACGCGTTAGAGATAGCTTTTTCTAACTACACATCGTAAAAAGTTTACATGTATTAACATTTAAGAAAAAGCTTGAAAATGGTAAATTCTGTGCTACAATAGGCTCGACAGAAGGGAAATGTTCACCCTGTTCTCCGGCTTTTGGGCCGGTATATTCATCTTACAGGTCCTGCGGTGCAGGGCCTCTGACAGGAAATAGAAAAGGTAGGGAAGTTACTATGGATATCAAGAAGATCGCACTGTTCGCCGCCGGTACTCTGTTCGGCTCTGCCGGTTTCAAGCTGCTGTCCAGCAAGGATGCCAAGAAGGTCTACACCCAGACCACTGCTGCCGTGCTGCGCATGAAGGACTCCACCATGGAAACCGTCAGCAAGGTTCAGGAGCAGGCTGGTGACATTCTGGCCGATGCAAAGGCCATCAACGAGGCTCGTGCTGTTGAAGCCGAGGCTGCTGTGATCGAAGATGCCGCCGAGGAGACCACCGAAGAGACCGCTGAGTAATTTTCGGTTCGTAAAGCACTGAAAGCCCCAACGTGGCTTTCGAGCCGCCTTCGGGCGGCTCTTTTTTGTGAGAGTGGGGCCGCAGGCGTGCAGGGTATAGCAGCCTGACGCTGCGGCAAAAAGATAGAGAAGGATATTTGATATATGAAATGTACCATTCTGCATGAAGGCAAAGGCCGGATGCGTGTGCATGTGGAAAACGTCCGCATGACTTTGCACCGTGCCGATGTGCTGGAAGCATATCTGAACCACAAAGATGCCATCGTCCATGCCGCCGTTTACGAGCGCACCGGCGATGTGGTCATTACCTATACCGGCAAGCGCACCGCTGCCATTGCCATTCTGGCAGGCTATAAGTTCGATGTGGCCGAAAACGATGCCCTTGTCACCTCCGCCGACAGCCGCAGGCTGAACCGGGAATATCAGGACAAGATGTTCAACCTTGTGGCAGGCCGCGCCCTGCGCAAGCTGTTCCTGCCTGCACCCATCGATGCCGCTTACACGGTGTTCCGCTCCATCCGCTTTCTCTGGAAAGGTGTGCGCTGCGTGCTGAGCCGCAGGCTGGAAGTGGAAGTGCTGGACGCTCTTTCCATCGGCGTGTCCATCCTGCGCAGCGACTTTGCCACCGCCGGGTCGGTGATGTTCCTGCTGAACCTGGGCTCTCTGCTGGAAGAGTGGACCCGCAAGAAGAGTCTGGACGATCTGGCTCGCAGCATGGCCCTGAACGTGGACAAGGTGTGGGTGCGCAGTCAGGGCACCGAAGTGCTGGTACCGCTCACCAAGGTGCGCTCCGGCGACGAAGTGGTGGTGCGCAGCGGCAATATGATCCCGCTGGACGGCACCGTTCTGGAAGGCGAAGCCATGGTGAATCAGGCTGCTTTGACCGGCGAGTCCATGCCGGTGCGCAAGGCAGAGGGCTCCACCCTCTATGCCGGCACCGTTGTGGAGGAGGGCGAGTGTGTCTTTATCGCTAAAGCCGAGGGCGGTTCCAACCGCTACGATAAGATTGTTTCCATGATCGAGGAATCCGAAAAGCTCAAGTCCAGCACCGAGAACCGTGCGCTGGCTCTGGCCGACAAGCTGGTGCCCTGGTGTCTGGGTGCCACCGGCGTGACGTATCTGCTCACCCGCAACGTCACCCGCGCCATCTCGTGCCTGATGGTGGACTTTTCCTGTGCGCTCAAGTTGTCCATGCCGCTGGCCGTCCTCTCCGCCATGCGCGAGTGCGGCAGCTATCACATCACCGTCAAGGGCGGCAAATATCTGGAAGCGCTGTCTCAGGCCGACACTATCGTGTTCGATAAGACCGGCACACTCACCCGCGCTACCCCGCAGGTGGTGGATGTGGTTCCCTTCTCCGGCTGCAACGAGCGCGAAGTTCTGCAGCTGGCCGCATGTCTGGAGGAGCATTTCCCCCACTCCATGGCCAACGCCGTGGTGCGTGCCGCCAAGGAGCGCGGCATTTCCCATGAGGAGATGCACTCCGAGGTGGAATACATCGTAGCCCATGGCATTGCAAGCCGCGTGGGCGGCGAGCGCGTGGTCATTGGCAGCCACCACTTTGTCTTTGAGGACGAAAAGTGCATCGTGCCCGCCGACGAGCAGGCAAAGTTTGATGCTCTCAAACCGGAGCATTCGCACCTGTACATGGCTGCCAGCGGGCAGCTGGTGGGCGTGATCTGCATTTCCGACCCGCTGCGCCCGGAAGCCGCCGCTGTGCTGAACGGCCTGCGTGCGCTGGGCATCCAGAACACCGTCATGATGACCGGCGACAGCGAGCGCACCGCTGCCGCCATTGCAAAGCAGGTGGGCGTGGACCGCTTCTTTGCCGAGGTGCTGCCCGAGGATAAGGCAAACTTTGTTCAGCAGGCCAAGGCCGAGGGCCACACCGTGGTGATGATCGGCGACGGCATCAACGACTCCCCCGCCCTGTCTGCTGCCGACATTGGCATCGCCATCAACTCCGGCGCTGCCATCGCCCGCGAGATCGCAGATGTGACCATCAAAGCCGACAGTCTGGAGGAGCTGGTGGCTCTCAAGGCCATCGCCAACTCTCTGCAAAAGCGCGTGCACGCAAACTACCGCTTCGTGCTCACCTTCAACTCGGCCCTCATCGCGCTGGGTGCTCTGGGCATCCTGCAGCCGGCCTCCTCTGCCATGCTGCACAATCTCTCCACCATCGGCATCAGCCTGAAGAGCATGACCAATCTCCTGCCGGAGAACAAGGCTCCGCAGCTGAAAGCATAATTACCGCAAAAAAATAACGCCGTGTCTGAACATTCGACACGGCGTTGTTTTTTTGCGTTCTTATTCCAGCCCGATCTGCTGTGCGTACTCTTCCAGCAGCTCCCGCTCCAGGAACGGGGTCTTGACACCCTCGCGGTCACGGTAGGTCTCGTGGCCCTTGCCAATGACGGCGATCAGGTCGCCCTCCTGCGCGTGATCCACTGCGTAGTGCAGTGCATCCAGACGGTCGGGGATCTCCACGAACTTTGCGTCCGGGTTGCCCTTGTTCATGCCCACGCGGATATCAGCAAGGATGTCCTCCACCTTCTCAAAGCGGTTGTTGTCCTCGGTGAGGATGGAGAAATCGGCCATCTTGGCGCAGATCTCGCCCATGCCGTAGCGGCGCAGCTTGGAGCGGTTGCCGCCGCAGCCGAACACCACCACCAGACGGTGGGGCTTGTAGGCCCGCAGAGTGGTGAGCAGGCTTTCGGTGGACACCTCGTTGTGGGCGTAGTCCAGCAGGATGGTGAACTTTTTGCTGATGGGCACCAGCTCCACGCGGCCCTTGACCACGCACTTGCCAAGGCCGTCGTGGATGGCCTGATCCGGCAGGCCCAGCACCTTGCCCACCGCCAGAGCTGCCAGCGCGTTGTACACGCTGAACTCACCGGGCATGTTCACCTTCACATCCATCTCGTCCTTGCCGGTCACATGGAACTTCACGCCCAGAAAATCGTGAGTGCGCAGCAGTTCAAAGCCGGTCTCGCGGTAGTCCGCCTGCTCAGCGCGGCCATAGGTGACAAGGCGGCAGGTGTGGCCTTCCAGAAGTGCTTCGGTATTCTCATCGTCAATGTTCACCACGCCCACGTCGCAGCGCTTGAACAGCTGGCCCTTCCAGCTGCGGTACTCCTCAAAGGTCTTGTGCTCGCCGGGGCCGATGTGATCCGGCGAAAGGTTGGTGAACACGCCCACATTGTAGTGCACACCGGCCACGCGGTCCATCATCAGGCCCTGGCTGGAAACCTCCATCAGCGCGGTGTCGCAGCCTGCATCCAGAAATTCCCGAAAGGTCTTCTGCAGCTCGTAGCTTTCCGGGGTGGTGTTGGCAGTATCCTTGTGGCGGCCCATATAATAAATGCCGTTGGTGCCGATCATGCCCACCTTGCGGCCTGCGGCTTCCAGCACGCTCTTGATCATGTGGGTGGTGGTGGTCTTGCCCTTGGTGCCGGTCACACCGATCATGGTCATCTGGCGGGACGGGTTGCCGAAGAGGTTCGCGCTCATCAGAGCCATGGCATAGCGGCTGCTTTCCACCTTGACCACGGTCACGCCCGGCATGGCGGAAAGGTCGATGTCGTGCTGGATGACCAGTGCGCTGACACCCTTTGCCGCGCAGTCGGCGGCAAACTCATGGCTGTCACGCTGGGTGCCCACGATGCACACGAACAAAAGGCCCGGTGCCGCCTTGCGGCTGTCGTAGATGATATCCGAGATCTCGGTGTCCAGACTGCCCTGCGCAAGGGTAAAGGGCACGCCTTCCAGTAACTGTTCCAGTTTCATACTGCACACGCTCCTCAAAACATTTTGTCACATGGGGTTTTCTTCGTTATTTGCGGTCATGCGGGCGGGGTCGGTCAGCGGTGTTTCTTCCGCAGCTGCCGCCGTATCGTCCGCAGGCTGGGCCGCAGCGGCATCCTCTGCACCGTCTGCCGCAGTATCCTCGGCAGCAGAAGTGTCAGGCTCTTCCGGCACGGTCTTTTCCGGCACAACATAACCGGAGGGCAGGGTCGGCTGGCCCTGTGCAAAGTAAATTTTACGGGTGCTGCCCGCGCTGACATGGCTGAAATCCAGTCTGCCGGTGTCGGTAGGGGCACAACCCTTGCCGTCGGCATTGGTCAGCACATAGCGTGCGCGGTCCAGCTTATAATCCAGATCGTTCCGTGTACCCAGAAGCACACTGACACGATCCTGATACAAAAATGCCATCTGGTCGGTGTCCGCAAATTCCATGCGGGTCACATCTTCCAGCTTTGCCTGCAGCTCATTCAGCGCATCCAGACGGTCGTCCGTCTGCACCGCTGCCGAAGCTGCTGCCGAACCGGATGCATCCGATGCCGCCGGGTCTGCCTGCGCTGCAAAGGCCAGCTGGTCGCCGGGTGTCACTGACACCGGCTCGCCGCCATATAGGGTCTTGAGTTCTTCCGGCTGGGCAGACTCGCAGGCCAGGATCTTGAACCGATCCGAGAGGGTCAGCCAGCCGCTCTTCGTCTGCATGGCATAGGTAGGCACCGCCTCGGTCACCTGCACCACCACCGTGTTGGGGTAATCCCGAACCACCCTGATGGATTCCAGCAGTGGGAACTGCTTTTCCAGTTCTGCTTCCTTGGCGGCAGGGTCAAAGCCGAAAATGTTCTCTTCGGTCTGCACACCCAGTGCCTGCAGGATCTGGCTGCTGGAATAGCCGCCCACCTCCTGCACCACGGTGCCGTCCGCCGTCTGCACCTGAATGGTGCCGATCTTAAACAGCATGGTCATGGTCAGGTAAACACCGGCGGCGATCACGGCCAGCAGGGTCACAAAGGCCATCAGCCGCCGCAGCATCCGCCGCCGCTTCAGCGCGGCGCGGGTCAGGCGGCGCTTCTTGCGTTTTTCCCGCCGCACCGGGTCGCGTGGCTGCTGTTGTGCCGGGCGCAGACGCTGGTTTTTGTAGCGCTGCTGCGCTGCCTGAGCCGCTGTCTTGCGCGGCTTCTGCCCCTGTGAACGGCGCTGCTGCGGCTTGCGGGCCGTGCCGGATACACGCTGCTCCGGCTGGGCCGTGTGGCTTTGCTGCGCGGTACGGTTCCGGTTCTGGCCGCTGGTGCGCCGGGTGCCGCTCTGTTCGGTGCGGCGCGGCTGCGAAGGGAACTCGATGCTATTATCGGTACGGGTGCGGCGCACCGTACCATTGGCGGTGCGGTCCGGCGCAAAGCTCAGCGGTTCTCCGTTGAAGCCATAGCGCCCGTCCGCACTGCCGGAAGATCCTTTTTGTTGTGAAGGCGGCGGAGTATGCTGCAGGTCTTTCCGCAGGTCGTAGATATTGCCGTTGTTTCTGTTATTGCGGTATTGCTGCATGGCGCACACCTCCTTTCCGGTTTAGGTTTTGTTTTACTTCTGCACCAGTTTCATCAGAGCGTCTGCAATCCGGTCAAGGCTGTCATCCACCGACAGGCTGCGGGCATTTTTGCCCATCTCAGCCAGCTTGCCGGGCTGTGCCAGCATGTCGGACACCGTGCTCACCAGCTTTTCGCCGGTCAGATCTTTTTCCTCGATCACCACAGCGGCATCGGCCTTCTGCAGTTCCATGGCATTGAAGTACTGGTGGTTCTCAGCCACATTGGGGCTGGGGATGAGCACGGCTGCACGGCCAACAGCTTCCAGCTCGGCCAGCGTCAGCGCACCGGCGCGGCTGATGACAAGGTCTGCCGCCGCCAGCAGTTCCGGCATATTGTTGATGTATTCCTTCACCACAAGGCCGTCGCCCTCCGCGAAGTTCTTTTCCTTTTCCAGATCCTTGAACAGCTGCACACCGTACTGGCCGGTAGCGTGGAGATGCAGCACCGGCTTCTTCTCGTGCTGTTCCCATGCACACAGGTCGGCCACCACCTCGTTGACGCGGCGTGCGCCAAGGCTGCCGCCGAAGGAAAGGATCACCGTGCGGTCGCCCGCGCCCAGCTCAGCGCGGATGGCATCGCGGTTCTTTGCCTTGGTGAACACCTCCGGGCGCACCGGATTGCCCACCACGATGGTCTTATCCGGTGCGCCCAGCTTTTCCACAGCAGCAGGCACGGCGGCAAACACGAGATCCACATCCGGTGCCAGCAGCTTGTTGGTCACGCCGGGGAAGGCGTTCTGCTCATGAATGGCGGTGTGGATGCCCATTTTGGCGGCACAGCGTACCACCGGGCCGGACACATAACCGCCGCAGCCGATCACAAGATCGGGTTTGACCTCCTTCATAATGGCCTTTGCCTTGGGGCCAGAGAGGGCCAGATTCCACAGCGTAACGATGTTGCGCTTGATGTTGTTCAGCGACAGCCTGCGCTGGAAACCGGTGATCTCGATATGGTGGAAGGGATAGCCCGCCTGTCCTACCAGACGGTACTCCATGCCCTCCTTGCGGCCGGCAAAGTGGATCTCGGCAGAAGGGTCTGCCTTTTTGATAGCACCTGCAATGGCAAGTGCCGGGTTGATATGGCCGGCAGTGCCGCCGGCAGCGATCAGAACTCGCATGACGATTCCTCCTCTATTATTAGTGCATCTGGGCAGGCCATCGGGGAGCTCCCCACTGGCCTGCGCCCTCAAAACAGTCGTTACAGTTTATTGCGCGCACGGCGGGCATCGTCCAGATTGATGGTACGGTCCTTCAGCTCCGCATCACGCTGAGCCTTTGCAGCCTGCCGCTGTGCGTGGGCCGCTGCCCTCTGCTGCGCCGCCCGCTCTCCGTTGCGCCCAATGTTCACCATCACGCCCATTTCTGCCAGCAGCAAGATCAGACTGGTGCCGCCGGACGAGAAAAACGGCAGGCTGATGCCGGTATTCGGGATGGTGTTGGTGACCACGGCGATGTTGCAGAACACCTGCCAGGCGATCTGCGCCATAATGCCAATTCCCACCATGGTGCAGAACTGGTTCTCGGCCTTATAGGCGATCATCAGGCCCTGCGCTATGAGCAGTATGAACAGCACGATGATGAGCACCGCACCGATGAAGCCCAATTCTTCGCACACCACACTGAAGATGAAGTCGTTGGTGCTTTCCGGCAGCCAGAGCTGCTTTTCCACGCTGTTGCCAAGGCCAAGGCCCTTCAGTCCGCCGGAGCCGATGGCGTACAAGCTCTGCTTGGTCTGGTCGTTCAGCGCTTCCAGATCATCGGACCATGTGTTCAGGCGGTCCTGCAGATAGCCAATGGATTCCACCAGCGTCAGGGCCGGTTTCAGCAGCAGAGCCGCCGCTGCGGCCCCGCACCATGTCAATACACCGCCGCAGCCGGTCAGCATGAGGATGGTGCCCACGATGGCGGTGGTCAGCAGGATGCCGGACATGTGCGGCTCTAAAAACAGCAGCGCCACCACCGGCACCAGCGGCAGCACCGGCACGATCAGCTGCCTTACGATGCGGATGAACAGCCAATCCTTTGGCTTGATCTTTTCTCTCAGCGACGGGCTGAACCGGCCGATCTGCGGCGCACTTGCCGCCAGATGGGACGAGAGCAGGATCATCTCAAACTTTGCCACCTCAGAGGTTTGCAGAGTCAGGCCGCCCAGACGGATCCAGCGGCGGCAGCCGTTCAGTGGTGCAAAGGTCAGCGTGACGGCCAGCATGGCCAGCACCACCCAGTACAGCGGCTTGCTCGCCCAGCGCAGGAAGCGGTGATCCACATAGCTCATGACTACCATACAGCCAATGCCAATGGCCATGCAGATAGCCTGCTGCTTGATGTAGTGCAGGCTGTCGCCCATGCGCAGGTAGCCGGTGGTATAGCTTGCGCTGTACAGCATTACAAGGCCGAACACCATGATAATGGCCAGCGTTGCCAGCCAGTTGAGCAGCAGCCGGTTCCACGGTCCCGGGTCCCGCTGCAGCGGCGGCACCCATGCACTTTCTTTTTGGTTTTTATGTTGTCTGCGGGTGGCTGCCATTGCCACGCCCCCTTATTTTCAGAATCAGGCGCTCAGGCCCAGCGTGCCAGACGCACGGCCAGCGCCAGCCCGCACACGCTCAGTGCGCACAGGCTGTAAAAAATATTCACTGCACTCATGCCGCGCTTTTCCAGCCAGCGGTGCAGCGGTGCCGCCGCAAACAGCGGCCTGCCCTTCCAGCGGCAGAACAGGACCTGCAGCACCACCATGCCGCCCTCCACCCAGAAGGGCAGTGCCAGCGGGATGCTCAGCTCTGCGTAGCCAATGCACAGCGGAATGCAGCCAATGGCTCCCGCTGCATACAAGCAGCCGCACCGGCCGGGGTGCAGCTTTGCCGGTGGAAAATCCCACAGCAGAAAGGCCATCAGTGCACCGGCCAGTGCCGCCGGGAATACTGCCAGCGGAAACCAGCCCAGCTGTGTTTCCAGCATCATCAGGCCCAGCATAGCTACAAAGGCCGCGCCGCACACCGTGCCGTCGGCACCATCGGCCACGCGGGCCGCCTCGGCCATCGCCACCAGCAGCACAGCCCACAGCAGCGGTGCCAGCGCACATTCCACATAGCCTGCTCCCGGCAGGATCAGCCCTGTGGGCAGGCACCCGTTCAGTGCCAGCAGGCCCAGCACCAGCACTGCAGCGATGCATTCCAGTGCAAGGCGCTGTGTGCGGCGCAGGCCAAGGCCCAAACCGTTCGGGTAGCGGCCGCGGATGCGGGCCAGATCATCGGCCAGCCCCACTGCGCCAAAGGCCAGCGACCCCAGCAGTGCAATGAGCAGGCGGGAGGTCATCTGCCGGTCGCTGCCAAGCAGGGAAGGCTGTGCAGCACATGCGGCCAGCCAGCCCACGCCCACAGCGGCAAGGGTGCCCACCATCAGGCACAGCCCGCCCATGGTAGGCACCGGGCTGTCCGGGGCATCGCTGTCCGGCTGTGTACCGCGTGCCGCACGCTGCAGCTCCCGCAGCAGCGGCACCATCATATTGCCGAGCGCCGCAGTCAGCACAAAACCCAGCACCGACGCGACGACCAAGGCGAAACGAATCATTTTTCAATCTCCAAATTCATGCCAAAGGGTTATTCTTCGGCATCTTTCTGCTCTGCGTAGAAAATTTCCAGCACTTTTTCCAGCGCCATGCCGCGGCTTGCCTTCACCAGCAGGGCATCGCCCGGCTCTATCCGGTTCAGCAGAGCATCCGCTGCCTCGCGGTAGTTGTTGGCATGGAGGGTCTTGACCCCCTTGGCCGCAGCCACCACAGCCGTGCGCTTTGCGTTTTCGCCGTAGGTCACAAGGCAGTACAGATCACTCTCCGCAGCCAGACGGCCCAGCTCCTCGTGGGCTTCGCGGGACAGCTCGCCCAGCTCCAGCATATCGCCCAGCAGGGCAAAGCGGCGCTTGCAGGGGAATTCCTTGAACATGGCAAGCGCGGCCTTCATGCTGTCGGGGTTTGCATTGTAGCAATCCTCAATGACGGTAACGCCCTTGCTGTGCACCACCTTCTGGCGGCGGCCGGTCTGCTCAAAATTGGAAAGCCCCTTGATGACACCGCGCGGGTCGCAGCCCAAGCGGGTGGCGGCGCAGTAGGCAGCCAGAGCGTTTGCCACATTATGCTTGCCCATGGCCGGGATCTTGACCACAAAGGTGCCCTCTTCCTGATCTTCCAGCACAAAGCTCATGCCGTCCTCTTCCTGCCGGATGGACAGTGCACACACATCAGCGTTCTCATCTGCCAGACTGAACCATACCGGCTTCACGTGGGCGGGCAGCTTTGCGGCGCGCAGGAACTTATCATCATAGTTCAGCACCAGCGGTGCACCCTCCGGCAGGCCGTTGCAGATCTCCAGCTTTGCCTTGCAGATGTTCTCCTGACTGCCCAGATTGCCGATGTGGGACACGCCGATGCAGGTGATGATGCCCACATCCGGCCGTGCTGCCCGCGCCAGACGGTCGATCTCGCCGGCGTGGCTCATACCCATCTCGATGACCGCGTACTCGGTGCTGCTTTCCAGCCGCATCAGGGTGCGGGGCATGCCCAGTTCATTGTTCTGGTTGCCCTCGGTCTTGATGGTCTCGCCAAAGCCTGCAAGGGCGGCGTAGGTCATCTGCTTGGTGGTGGTCTTGCCCACGCTGCCGGTCACACCCACCATCTTGGGGTGATACTGGCTGCGGTAGTTGGCACCCATCACCATCATGGCGTGGTAGCTGTCCGGGCAGAGGATGGCCTTTTCCGCAGGCACGCCCTCCACCGGGTGGTTCACCACCACATAAACAGCACCGTTCTCCAGTGCTTTGGCCGCAAAATCGTGGCCGTCAAATTTTTCACCCGGGAAAGCTACAAAAATGCAGCCGGGCCGCACCTCGCGGCTGTCGGTGGTCACCAGTTCCACCTGCACCTCTTCCCGGATGAAGTCT
>ENA-UEPN01001773-UEPN01001773.1-human-gut-metagenome-genome-assembly--contig:-NODE-1773-length-10722-cov-6.854955_pt1 | contig 10722 bp, 7 predicted proteins | sample MGYA00242897_ERZ507910 | MGnify/ENA primary metagenome ERZ507910 (study PRJEB26167, sample SAMN06115525) | human gut metagenome | host: Homo sapiens | place: China:Jiangxi | collected 2015-08-20...
CGAACCTTCCCCTACTTATTCTCTGGACTGTAATTTTGGCGGTTTCAGGTAGAGAGAATAAGAGCTAAAAGCTCGTTTTCTTAAAAGCTGAATGGAATCGCTATTCCACTATTTATATGTTTGTCTTTTTTGTCGTCTGACTACTTTTGTTCTTATAAAGCCCCAAAGTTACGAAGATTCCGGCAAAAGTACAAACAGGTAGAAGAAAAGCGGTAGTTCGGCTTCCGAGATAGCTTGCCTCGAAATGCTCAATCATTGAGCATTGTTCTCCGTTTCTTACTCAACGATTGAGCAAAATGAGTATCTTTTCCCTCCATACTTTCAAGCATGTGCTCACACCGCCTGTAACTCCGAAATCTGCCGGAGTATCTGAACAGCCTCTTTCACCGAACGCACCTCCTGAATCACCATCGAACGGCGGCCGTTCGCCTCACGCAGGTTGCTACGGTGGGCATTCATGGCAGCATACGCGATGCACTGCCCGAAAGCCTTGCTCTCGAAATAGGCGCTCTTCTCGTTCTGCACGAAATAAAGCACCATGCGCCCGGCCTTGAGGAATATCTTTTCCGCACCGAGACACTTGCCGAGGCGGCGGAGCGCCACCACGCGAATCAGTTCCTCACCCTCCTCAGGAATCTCCCCGAAACGGTCTTTCATGCGCAAGCGGAATGCTTCCACGTCTTCGTCGCGTTCCAGACCGTCCAGTTCGCGGTAAAGAAGCATGCGCTCGCTGCTGCTAGGCACATAATCGTCGGGGAAAGACATCTGCAAGTCGCTCTCCAACGCGCACTCGTCCACAAAGTTCTCACCGCCCAAGTCGTTCCCCTTCCTGATTTCCTCGGCATAGAGGTCGCCGAACTCATCGTTCTTCAGTTCCTTCACGGCTTCGGACAAAATCTTCTGATAGGTCTCATATCCCAAATCGGCGATGAAACCGCTCTGCTCGGCTCCCAACAGGTTACCCGCCCCACGGATATCCAAGTCCTGCATGGCGATGTGGATACCCGATCCGAGGTCACTGAAGTTCTCGATGGCCTGCAGGCGGCGGCGCGCCTCCGGTGTCAAGGCAGCCAAAGGAGGCGCCAAAAGGTAACAGAAAGCTTTCTTGTTGCTGCGCCCTACTCGGCCTCGCATCTGGTGCAAGTCGCTCAGACCGAAGTTCTGCGCCCCGTTGATGATAATCGTATTGGCATTGGGGATGTCTATACCGCTCTCGATAATGGTGGTGGACACCAACACGTCGTAATCGTAATTCACAAAACCGAGAATAATCTTCTCCAATTCTTCTGGTGGCATCTGCCCGTGCCCCACACATACGCGGGCATCCGGCACATGCTTGTGCAACAGTGCCTCCAAATCGTAAAGACTGGAAATACGGTTGTTCACGATGAACACCTGCCCGTTGCGGCTCATCTCGAAATTGACCGCCTCGGCGATTAGTTCCGCACTGAACGTGTGCACCTCGGTCTGCACGGGATAACGGTTGGGCGGCGGGGTCTGTATGACCGACAAATCGCGTGCCCCCATCAGGGAGAACTGCAACGTACGCGGAATCGGCGTGGCGGTAAGCGTCAGCGTGTCCACATTGACCTTCATCTGGCGCAGCTTTTCCTTGGTAGCCACCCCGAACTTCTGCTCTTCGTCGATAATCAACAGGCCAAGGTCCTTAAACTTCACCGACTTACCAATCAGTTTGTGCGTCCCCACAATGATATTGATTTTTCCGTCGGCCAAATCCTTCAAAATGTCTTTGGTTTTGGCCGCGCTACGGGCACGGCTCAGGTAATCCACCCGGACGGGCATTCCTTTCAGACGCGAAGAGAAAGTCTGGAAATGCTGGTAGGCTAACACTGTGGTAGGCACCAACACCGCCACCTGCTTATTGTCCGCACAAGCCTTGAAGGCAGCACGAATGGCCACCTCGGTCTTGCCGAATCCCACATCCCCACATACCAGGCGGTCCATCGGACGGTCGCGCTCCATGTCGGCCTTCACGGCCTGCGTGGCTTTCAACTGGTCGGGGGTATCCTCATAAAGGAAACTGGCCTCCAACTCGTGCTGCATGAAACTGTCGGGACTGAAGGCGAAACCTTTCTCCTGACGGCGGAGGGAATACAACTTGATGAGATCGCGTGCGATATCCTTGATTTTGGTCTTCGTCCGCTCTTTCAGGCGTTCCCATGCCCCCGTGCCCAACTTGTTCAACCGGGGAGGCTCGCCCTCCTTGCCACGGTATTTGCTCACCTTGTGCAGGGAGTGAATGGAGACGAACACCACATCGTCGTTCTGATAGATAATCTTGATGACTTCCTGCATGGTGTCGCCATTGGGAATGCGCACCAAACCACCGAACTTTCCGACCCCATGGTCTACGTGGACCACGTAATCGCCGATATTGAACTCCTGAAGCTCTTTCAACGAAAGAGCCACTTTGCCGCTCCGCGCCTTGTCGCTGCGGAGGTTATACTTATGGAAACGGTCGAAAATCTGATGGTCGGTGAAAAAGCACGTCTTGAGGTCGTCGTCGGCAAACCCGGCGTGCAAAGTACGGTTCACGGGAGTGAAAACTATACCCGAAGCTTGTTCCGTGAAAATGGAAGCCAAGCGGTCGGTCTGTTTGGCCGAATCGGCCAATATATATAAGGTGTAGCCTTTTTCCAAATACTCATGGAAAGTACGATTCACCAATTCAAAATTCTTATGGAAAATAGGTTGTGCCGTCAGGTGGAAACGCACGGTGGCCTGCGGTGTGGCGGACGGCTTGTTCCCAATCTCTACCCTGCGGAAATCGAGCATTCCCTTCATCAAGGCCGACCCGTCGATAAGCATCAGGTCGGCACGGAGCTTCTCGTGCTGTTCTGCCTCTTCCATCTCCGTCCGGGCCTGCTCGTCCATCAGGGCCTGCGTCGAAAAACCGTCGGCATATACCCGGTCGGCCACGTCACGCAAGAAGAACAAATCTTTCATCACCAAGACGGTCTCCGGGGGCAGGAAGTCCGTGAACGGCACCTTGCCCTGCGTATAACCGGCCAGTTCGGGCACGATGACGATTTCTTCCTGTTTATCACGCGAAAGTTGCGTCTGCACTTCAAACGTACGGATACTGTCCACTTCATCGCCGAAAAAGTCCACCCGGTAAGGCCATTCCGAGGAGAACGAAAACACATCGAGGATACTGCCCCGCACGGCGAACTGCCCCGGTTCATAGACATAATCCACACGCCGGAAACCGAACGCACGCAAAGTCTCCTCCACGAACGTGATGTCCACCCGCTCGCTAGCATGCAGCCTCAGCGTCTGCTCATCCAGTTTCTGCCGCGACACGACTTTTTCCATCACCGCCTCGGGATAAGTGACCACGAAAAGTGGGCAATGTCCTGCCGACAAACGGCTGATGACCTCCGTGCGGAGTATCTCGTTAGCCGCATCCCGCTGCCCGAACTTCACCGCCCGGCGGAACGAAGAAGGAAAATAGAACACTTCTTGCTCACCCAAAATCTGCGTCAGGTCGTGATAAAAATATCCAGCCTCTTCCGCATCATCCAATACGAAAACATACGGACAAGCCATCACCTGCGGACAAGTCGCAGCCAAACTGCTGAACAGCAAAGGAGCGGCCGACGCGCACAGTCCTTCCGCGAAAATCGTCCGCACGGAACCGTCCTGCAAAGCCTTTGCCAAAGCCTTTACCGACTTATGCCCTGCATAGAGGGCCTGTAAACCTTGTATCTCCATGATTCAATCCGGTGCAAAATTACAAAGAATCACTAAAAAAACACCTCCGCCGGAAGAAATATTTCCACTCTGTTACCTGTATTCGTGATTTATGTCTATATTTGTTTCACGAATACAAACGAAGTCATTCACTTTTAAAGCTGACAGAAATATGCGTTCAGACAGTGTAGTTATCATTCCTACGTACAACGAAAAGGAAAACATAGAAAACATCATCCGGGCCGTATTCGGACTGGAACAACCGTTCGACATGCTGATCATAGACGACGGCTCACCCGACGGCACGGCGACCATCGTGAAACGCCTCATGGCGAACGAGTTCAAAGACCGCCTGCATCTCATCGAACGTACGGGGAAATTAGGTCTCGGCACAGCTTACATTGCGGGATTCAAATGGGCTGTGGCGCAGAAATACGACTATGTCTTCGAGATGGACGCCGACTTCAGCCACAACCCGAACGACCTTCCGCGACTGTACGCCGCTTGTGCCCAAGAGGGATACGACGTGGCCATCGGGTCGCGCTACGTGAACGGGGTGAACGTGGTGAACTGGCCCATGGGGCGCATCCTGATGTCCTACTACGCCTCTAAATACGTGCGCATCATCACGGGGCTGAAGATAAACGACACCACGGCCGGCTTTAAATGTTACCGCCGCCGTGTATTGGAAACCATCGAACTAGACAAGGTCCGCTTCAAAGGATATGCCTTCCAGATAGAAATGAAGTTCACCGCCAAGCAGTGCGGTTTCAAGATAAAGGAAGTGCCGGTCATCTTCGTCAACCGCGAGTTGGGCACGAGCAAGATGAGCGGCGGCATTTTCAGCGAAGCCGTGTTCGGGGTCATCCGCCTACGGCTCGATGGTTGGTTCAGGCGCTATCCAAAACCATCTTAAAATCAAACATTTGCAAAACCATTTTTATTTGGCGCAGATTGAAAAATCATTCGGCTGAGATTGATTTTTCAATCTGCGCCAAACGATTTCCGGTTCTCAGCCGAATGTTTTTTCCACATGCCCGAATACCGTTTTCAGTCTTCAAACATCCCTTTTCCGTCCACCCCCAAAAGCTCGCAAAGTTGGAGCACCATCTCCTGCGGAAGCCCCATGCGCGGGTCATCCGTCGCAGGCCACAGGGATGCCAGGAAGTGAGGCCACTCCTCACGGTAAACTCTGGCCATGCGATGATTGTAATCCGAAGCCTGCCGCAAGGAGAAACGTACGTTGGCTATGCGGTCGGCCAACTTGACCATGGGGGCGTAAGGTGTGGCACGGATACCCTCATAATATTTCACTCCTGCACGCTCGGCACGCGTACGCCCTTTTTCATTCGTCAACGCGTACACAATCTCCGCCGCCGTGAACGCCTGCGCCTCGTCTAGCCCCAAAGACCGGGCGCGTTTCCGTACGTCGTTGTACGTCAGGCGGGCATCCTCGATACTGTCGTGGAACCATGCCCCGAACATCACGGCCGGAACGTCTTCTGCCCGCGTACATACCTCGCCCCCATAACGGGCTACCAGTTCTGCCACGCTGTCCAAATGGTAAGAATAAGGCAAATCCCCGCCATAAAATTGGTTGACGGCAGCATGCGCCTCATGCGCAGCATGGCAAATACGTTCCAACAGCCCCGACTGCCGTTCCAGTATTTCAGAAAATAAAGTCTTGTTTTCCATATTCCTTTGATTTTGATTTGCAAAGGAAACAAAAATCCATATACCGGACAAGATTCCGCCCGACAAGATACCACCAATAAGAAGTATTTATTAAATTTGCAGGAGATGCGGATACAAAACCATTGATGGAGGCACATGAAGACAGAAGAAATCATAGAACTTTTCCGGCAATTCGAATCGATAGCCAACGAATATGAAGGTGTCGAATGTTGGAGCGCAAGGGAATTATGCGGCTTGTTAGGCTACGCAAAGTGGGAGAAATTCAACAATGTCCTTGAGAAGGCGAAAGATGCGTGTACCAATGCGGGGGAAGAACCGGATTATCATTTTCCCCGCGTAGGGAAAATGATAGCGTTGGCAAAAGGCGCCCAACGAGAAATAGACGATTATATGCTCACCCGCTATGCCTGTTACCTCGTCGCCCAGAACGGTGACCCGAGAAAACCGCAAGTAGCATTTGCCCAAAATTATTTCGCCGTGCAGACGAGACGAGCCGAACTGGTACAACAACGTATCCTCGACTACGAACGGATACAAGCGCGCACCAAACTTGCAGAAACAGAAAAACGCCTGTCTGGTATACTTTATGAACGTGGCGTGGACAGCAAAGGCTTTGCTCTTATCCGTTCAAAAGGAGACAAGGCCTTGTTTCGTATCGACACAGCATTGCTCAAAAGGAAATTAGGAGCACCAGAAAGCCGTCCATTGGCCGACTTTTTGCCTACAATCAGTATTAAAGCCAAAGACTTCGCAGCAGAAATGACCTCTGTCAACGTACAACAAAAGGACTTGTACGGACAACAAGAAATCGGGAAAGAACACGTAGACAACAATGCCGCCGTACGAGACATGCTCCTGCAACGAGGTATTGTTCCTGAACAACTTCCACCCGGTGAAGATGTGAAAAAAGTGGAACGAAGGCTTAAATCAGAAGAGAAACGGCTGACCGGAAAAGCGAAAAAGAAATAACCGAACACGCCTATCATCTTCTCCGAAAATAAAATATTATAAAAACAGGAGCTGAAAAAGACCCTATAAAGAAAACCATTATGAGAACCAGAATACAAAATGCCACCATCGTCAACGAAGGAAAACGCTTCGTAGGCACGGTTACACTGGAAGACGACAAAATACTCAGCATCATCCCGTCCACGGAACAGGCAAAGGCCCTTCCGCCGACCGACCGCGTGATAGACGCCGAAGGGCTGTACCTGATACCGGGCGTGATAGACGACCATGTGCATTTCCGCGAACCGGGACTGACCCACAAGGCCGACATCGCCACCGAAAGCCGGGCGGCCGCCGCCGGAGGCGTGACGTCGTACATGGACATGCCGAACGTCATGCCGCAGACCACCACCCTCGAAGCCTTGGACGACAAGTTCCGGTTGGCAGCGGAAAAGAGCCTCGTCAACTATTCTTTCTTCTTCGGGGCCACCCATACGAACACCGGCATGTTGGAACAACTGGATCCGCACAAGGTATGTGGCGTCAAACTGTTCATGGGAAGCAGCACGGGCAATATGCTCGTCGACCGCGAAGACGCGCTACGCGCCATATTCAGCCGCTCCCCCCTGCTCATCATGACCCATTGCGAAGACTCGTCCATCATATCGGCCAACCTGAAATCGTTCCGGGAACGGTATGGAGACGACCCGGACGTGAAATACCACCCTGCCATCCGCAACGAAGAAGCTTGTTTCCGTTCTACGGAACTGGCCGTCAAACTGGCACGGGAAACCGGTGCGCGACTCCATGTGGCCCATGTCAGCACCGCACGCGAACTCTCCCTTTTCAGCCGTGGACCGTTGTTTGACGAAACCACGGAACGCATGAAAACTGTCACTGCCGAAGCCTGCATCGCCCATCTGTTTTACACGGATGCCGACTATGCCCGCCTCGGGACACGCATCAAATGCAATCCGGCTATCAAAAGCGGTGCCGACCGGGCGGCTTTGCGACAGGCATTGACCGACGGACGTATCGACGTGATAGGCACGGACCACGCTCCCCACCTGCCTGCTGAAAAAGAAGGCGGTTGCATGAAAGCGGCCTCCGGCATGCCCATGGTGCAGTTCTCGCTCGTCACGATGCTCCGCCTCTCCGACGAAAGCGTGCTGCCCGTCGAACGTGTCGTGGACCTGATGTGCCATGCCCCGGCCCGGCTATTCCAAATCAAAGGCCGCGGTTTCCTCCGCGAAGGTGCACAAGCAGACCTCGTACTGCTCCGTCCGTCCTGCCCGTGGACCTTACGGAGAGAGGACATCCTGAGCCGCTGCGGTTGGAGCCCGTTAGAAGGAGAAACGTTCAACTGGTCGGTAGAACAGACCTACTGTAACGGGCATTTAGTATATAATCACGGCCATATAGACACAGACGTCTGCGGCCGGCAACTTACTTTCGACCGATGACCCATACATTGACTTATCACATACACGAGGTGGCTCCCTACATCAACTGGATATACTTTTTCCACGCCTGGGGATTCCCGCCGCGCTTTGCCGCCATCAGCCGCATACACGGCTGCGACGCCTGTCGCGCCGGTTGGTTGGCTGAATTTCCGGAAGAGGAAAGGACGCGGGCGGCCGAGGCCATGCAGCTATTCAAGGATGCCAACCGCATGTTGGCACAGTGGGACGGAGATTTCCACACCCACGTACGTTTCGGGCTATATCCGGCCTGTTCGGACGGCGACGACCTGCTTCTTACCGACCCGGAACAGGAGGAGCGTACGCTTCGCCTCGCCTTGCTGCGCCAACAACACACCACAAAACCGGACGAACCTTATCTTTGCCTTTCGGATTTCGTACGTCCGCTATCGCAAAACATACCCGATACCGTGGGAGTTTTCGCGGCTACTGTAGATGCGGACATGGAACATCTCTACGAAACCGGTGCATACGCCGATGACTTCAAACACTTGTTGGCACAGACATTGGCAGACCGCTTGGCCGAAGCCTCTACGGAAAAAATGCACCAAGAAGTGCGTACAACCTACTGGGGATATGCAAAAGACGAACAGTTGTCCATCGAAGACCTATTGGTGGAGAAGTTTGCCGGCATCCGGCCGGCCGTAGGCTATCCTTCCCTGCCGGACCAGTCGGTCAACTTCGTGCTGTCGGAATGGTTGGGTTTTCCGGAAATCGGTATCCGGCTGACCGAAAACGGTGCCATGGTGCCGCATGCCTCGGTAAGCGGACTCATGCTGTCCCATCCCTCCGCACGCTACTTCGCCGTAGGGAAAATCGGGGAAGACCAGTTGGAAGATTATGCCCGGCGACGCGGCCTGCCCGTGGAAACGATGCGTAAATTCTTAGCCGCTAACTTTTAACCGTCAAAACAAAAATATGGTATTACGAATACTTCCCGTCTTATTGCTGACGTTGATATTGTCCGATGTCTACCTGTACTTCAGGTTCATGTACGGACGCAGGCACCCTCTTTGGGCCTATTTTCTCTTTTTCCTGCCCAACGCATTGTTGCTGATTGCCGCCCTCATACTGACTTGGACGGAAAACCATACGCCGGAGAACATGACCCAAATGGTCATCTTCTTCAGTCTCTACATGCTCATTGCGCTGCCCAAGATGCTGTTCCTTATCGTGGATTTGACAGGAAAAAGCATCTGCCTGTTTTTCCCCCGTGCCAAAAAGGCATGCACGATGGTAAGTTCCGCCGCGTCTCTCCTTTTGTTCTGCATCATGGGAGCGGGGTTGAGTTTCGGCCCTACCCTTTTGCAAGTCCGCCACACGGACTTCTCCTCGGCCGACCTTCCGCCTGCCTTCGACGGCTATCGCATCGTGCAGTTCAGCGACCTTCACCTCACAAGTTTCAGGAACCGGCCGGAAATGGTGGAGAAAGTCGTGGAACGCATCATGGAACAATGCCCCGACATAATCGTGTTTACCGGTGATTTGGTCAGCACGGAAGCAAACGAATTAGACAGGTTCGACGAGATACTTTCCCGCCTGCACGCACCGGACGGGGTGTATTCCATCTTAGGCAACCACGACTACCTGACATACGCCCGCTACCTTTCTCCCGAAGAGCAAGCCGCCCAACGGGAAAAGTTGAAGGAAAGGCAACGTGCCATGAACTGGGACCTGCTACTGAACGAACACCGCATCATACATCAAGGCCGGGACAGCATCGTGCTCGTCGGCGTAGAGAACGACGGGAAACCGCCCTTTCCCGAACGCGGCGACCTGAAAAAAGCGTTGGACGGACTTCCCGGATATGGGGCGAACAATGATTCGACCCGTATCTTTAAAGTGTTGCTCAGCCATGACCCCACCCACTGGCGGCGCAAGGTATTGCCGCAAACCGACATCCAACTCACACTGTCGGGGCATACCCACGGCATGCAGTTCATGCTCTTCGGGTGGTCCCCCTCCGAATATTTTTATCCCGAGTGGAAATACATGTACCGCGAAGGCGAACGTGGATTATACGTCAGCCTGGGCATCGGCGGGGCACTCATTCCTTTCCGGTTCGGTGCATGGCCCGAAATTAACGTCATAACCTTGCACAATAAATAGGTATTCCTTAACTTTGTACAAATAAACTGTCAAAGAAAACAAGATGTTACTCTATCGAATCTACCAACTCTGTATCGCGCTGCCCGTCCTGTTGGTCTGCACCATGCTGACGGCCATCGTCACCATCATCGGTTCGTGGATAGGCAACGCTCATTTCTGGGGATATTATCCCGGGAAAATCTGGTCTATCATCATCTGCCGCGTGCTCTTCATCCCGGTTATCGTACGCGGCCATGAAAACGTGGACAAGAAAACCTCATACGTGTTTGTGGCCAACCATCAGGGGGCATTCGACATCTTTTTGATTTACGGCTTCTTGGGCCGCAATTTCAAATGGATGATGAAAAAATCATTGAGGAAAATCTTCTTGGTCGGAAAAGCATGCGAGAGCGCACGTCACATCTTCGTAGACAAGTCGGGACCGAAGAAAATCCAGGAGACTTACGCCAAAGCCCGTGAAATCCTAAAGGAAGGAACCTCTTTGGTCGTATTTCCCGAAGGCGCCCGCTCGTTCACCGGACACATGGGAGTGTTCAAGAAAGGAGCATTCCAATTGGCGGACGAACTGCAACTTCCCGTGGTTCCCGTAACCATCGACGGATCATTCGACATTCTTCCACGTACGAAAGGTTTCGGTTTCGTTAAGCGCAACAAACTGACTCTCACCATCCACCACCCCATCCTACCCAAGGGAAAGGGACCGGAAAATATCAAAGAAACGATGGAGGAAGCATACCAAGCCGTCATGGCAGGCCTTCCGCCCGAACGGCAAGGC
>ENA-UEPN01001775-UEPN01001775.1-human-gut-metagenome-genome-assembly--contig:-NODE-1775-length-10710-cov-2.591555_pt1 | contig 10710 bp, 7 predicted proteins | sample MGYA00242897_ERZ507910 | MGnify/ENA primary metagenome ERZ507910 (study PRJEB26167, sample SAMN06115525) | human gut metagenome | host: Homo sapiens | place: China:Jiangxi | collected 2015-08-20...
AGGAATTTTAGAAAGAACAGCCATATTTTGAACTTTTTTCAATTTTTTGCCTCTCGGGGACGAAAAAAGGAGGCCGCCGCGTCCGCGGCAGCCTTCTGCATCAGTCTTGGGTTTTCGCCGCCGCTTTGACGGGCAGCATGAGCTGCATGGAAAAGATGCCGCCCCGTGCGCGGAACTCGCACAGTCCGCCGCGCCGCTCGGCGATCGTCTGGATGCTGCGGCAGCCGTAGCCATGCCCCGCGCGCTCGGAGACCGGCAGGCCGTCGCGCATGACAAGCCCCTCGGCGCAGGGGTTTTGGATCTCCACGAGCAGCTTGCCCAGCCGCACGCCGCAGTAAAGCGTCACCCAGCGGTCCGCCTCCGGCTGATCGGACACGGCACGCAGCGCGTTCTCCAGCGCATTGGAGAGCACGGCGCACAGCTCGGTGTCGGAGACCGACAGCTCGCGCGGGAGCTTCGCGTCCACCTCCAGCCGAACGCCCATGCGCTGCGCCTTTCCGGCGAAGGAGGAGCAGAGCAGATTCACCAGCTCGTTGTCGCAGTAGCGCTTTGGCGTGATGCGCTCAATATCCGAGCGCACCTTGCGGATATATTCCTCCGCCTGCTGCGGCTTTCCCGCCGCCAGAAAGCCGTCGATGGCGTTGAGATGGTGGCGCATATCGTGCTGATAGACGGCGGTCTGCACCTCTGCCCGGCGCAGCGCGTCCACCTCGATCTGCGACTGCTTCAATCCGGCCTCGAGCATGGTGCTCTGCATCTCCGCCTGCGCGCGGCGGCTGCTTTGGGCGTGATAGGCTGTGAGAAACATAACGTAAAAAATGATGAGCGCTGTGGGCAGGAACTCGTTGATCGCCCCGTAGCCGCGATAGAGCGCGTCGGAATAGACGACCGTGGCGTAATCAAAGAAATAATACGCCACCGGCAGGCTGCCGAATAAAAGCAGCGACTGCGGCGAGGCCATCATGGCCGCGTAGGCCGGGCGGACGAAGAAGCGGTAGAGCAGATAAAACAGCGGCCCGATCACCAGCGTGTAGCAGATCTCGCCGATCAGCTCGGAGCGGGTAAGCGCCGTGACCACCAGGTCCACCCAGCGCGGGAGCTGGCAGCAGAGGTAGGCCGTGCAGATGCTCACCAGCGCCACGTCGACTTTCTTCTTCAGAATGCAGATCAGGATGAGCGCCAGCGGCAGGTGAGTGATGAGCGGGTAGAGCTGCCGCGCCATGTCCGCACCCAGCGCCAGCCAGCACACGCTCTGGATCATCAGAAACAGCGGGCAAGCGGCAAAAACAAGCGTTCTCTGCTTCGTATTCTCCCAGCCGCCGGAGATGAAGGTGCTGAGGAACAGGCCGTAGAGCAGCACCAGCCCGTAGTTAAAAACGCCGAGCGTGGTCAATACGGACATCGTCTCACTCCTCCCTCTGCGCGAACAGCAGCTTCATATAGTCCTTTTGAAGCTGGGGGTATAACAGGCGTGAGACCGGCAGCTCGCGGCCCGAAAAGGTGCGGAGCCCGGTGGGCGAAAGCTCCTCGATCTGCAGCATATTGACGATGTAGGAGCGGTGGATGCGCATGAATTCCGGCCGCGTGAGCAGGGCGTCCTCGTATTCCTTCATCGAGCCGACGACCTCGCGCACCTGCCTGTCGGCAAGGTTGAAGTAAAGGTGCTTGCCGTTGACCTCCTCATAGGTGAGCTGCGAAAACGGCACGCGCACGATGATGCCGCCGGTGCGAAGCGTGAGCGCCTCCTGCGGGCGGCGCTCACGCAGCTCCAGCCGGTCAAGGATGGGATAGAGCGTCTTGGTTCGAATGGGCTTGAGCAGATATTCCAGCGCCTGGACGCTGTAGCTGTCGTAGGCGAAGCCGGGGGACGAGGTGAGGAAGATGATGTCCGCCGCCTTGTCAAAGCCGCGGATCTCGCGCGCGGCATCCATGCCGTTCAGCCCTGGCATCATGATGTCGAGCAGGTACAGTGTGAAGCGCTCATGGCGCGCCGCGTCCAGCAGCTCCGCCGCGCTGCGGAAGCTCTTCACGCGCACGGGCGTGCCGCGGTCCTCCTCCCACGCGCCGATCAGCTCCGTCAGGTCTTTGAGCTCCTCCGTCTGGTCGTCGCAGACTGCGATGTACATTCCGCCGCCCCCTTTCCTCGCTTCCTTTTGCCTTATTGTAGCATACCATTCTTTTTCTTTCCAGCATTATCTCACATTTCAAGCCGCAAATCCATACATTTCAAGTCGATATGGGTCCCTCCTGCCGGAGATTCCTGCTATACTGCAGAAAGCAAGCGATCCTCGTTTATCATTTCAATTACAGGAGGGAACCATGAAAAAGAAACTACTCAGCGCACTGCTCTGTCTCGTTCTGGCGCTCACCCTGCTGCCGACCGCGGCCCTCGCCGCGCCGACAAGGCTCAAGAGCGTCGACCTCGTCATCGACCTGCCGAAGGCGGGCGACCCCAACGAGATGGAGACCGAGGTCACCATCAAATCCATGAAGAGTGGCAACATCGACCTGCTCGCCAACGGCGCCGGCATCCTGTACACCGAGTGGCAGGGCGACGACGTCGAGACCGACGACGGCTATGCCTTCCGCGCAGGCACGACCTATCTCGTCAACATCAAGCTGGCCTTTGACACCACCAAGGGCTATTGCGCCAACTACAAAACGGTCAACGGCGAAAACATCGTCGGCCCCGACACCTTCTCCGCCACCGTCAACGGTGTGCCCGCCACCATCCGCACCAGCGCCCAGTATTATCCCACCCTGCAGGTCAGCCTGACCCTTGAGGGCGAGCGCTATACCGAGCAGGAGAAAGAGGAGCTCAACGCCGATCTGACGCGGAAAACAGACCTCCTCCGGCAGGCCAAGCGGGCAATGGCGACGCCCCGCACGCAGGCTGTGGCAGAGTCCAAGCAGCTTGAAAACTTTGTAAACGGCGTGACCGTCATGACTGACGCCAACCACGTTCTGGAGAACACCGACAGCATCCGCACCCTCATTCTGGACACCAATGGGAAAATAACGGATGGAACGTGCTTTTTCATCTGCTACGCGAAATATTTGAAGGAGCTCTGGCTCAGCGATAAGGTGGATGTCTATCAGTTTATTCAGGCGATGGATTCCTACCTTTGGCTGCCCATCGCCGGGTTATACCGGTGGGAGAGGCAGAGCGACCTGCCCTTCTACACCGCCGAGACCGTGGTGTATATCCCCGAATCCGCTGTGCCCGCGCTCAAGGCAGCCCAGGCCCAGCGCGGCTATAAGATCCCCTACACCATCAAGACCTACTCCGGCAATGACGTCTACGCCGCCCAAAAGGCGGGCGACGCCGCCGCGAAGGACAACTGGTGCACCGCCCACCAGTACACCCTGCAGATCCGGACGGCCGACCGTGTTTACACCTATGCGCCATCTGCGGCACGTGCGAGCACAATGCGGGCCACGTCGCCCCCCATAACTCGGATAAGGAGATCGAGCTCAAGACAGAAAAGCTCGCCCACTCGGATAACGGCGAGTATCCCACGGCGGAGGCCTACATCGGCGTGAATGCCGCCGGCGAGCACGTCTACTGGCTCAGCTGCGAATACTGCGGCCACTCCTACCGCTATCTCCAGCAGCATCTGACCTCACGGGATGTTTACGCCTCCGGCACGGGAATGACCCTCGCGCAGTATCAGGCGGAAGCCAACGCCTCCCTGCAGTGGGAGGAAACGCAGGCGCTGAACACCACCGAGCTGTATCCCGGCACCTTTACGCTCTCGAAGAAGTCCGCCGCCAAGACCAGCTCATGGGCTGAAAGCGATGTGAACCTCGCGCTCAACGACGATCTGCTCGATACTGCCCTGCTCGGCAGCGACTACACCAAGCCCATCAGCCGTCTGCAGTTCTGCTCCGTGGCGGTGCGTCTGGCGGAAACGCTGACCGGCAAGAGCATCACGCCCGCCGCCGCGAACACCTTCACCGACACGAACAACGCCTACGTCCTCAAGGCCTATGCCGCGGGCATCACCATCGGCACCTCGGCGACCACCTTCTCCCCCAACGCCACCCTGAACCGTCAGCAGATGGCGACCTTCCTCCGCCGCACGCTGCAATATGTGGAGAAGAACTCCGGCTATTCCTACACCAGCTACACCTCCAAGCTCGCCTCCTACACGGATAACGCGCTGGTGCAGAGCTGGGCGAAGGAAGCGATGGCGTTTATGAACGCGCTTGATCTTGTCAAGGGCACCACCGCCACCACGCTCAATCCCAACGGCACCTGCACCATCGAGCAGGCGGTCATCGTAGCGGAGCGCAGCGTCTACGCCCACCAGATCGGCTGGTATCAGGCCGCGCCGGTGACCAACGTCTATAGCTATAATGACAGCACAGGGGAGATCGAGCGCGAGGACGGGGAGTACACCTCCTTCGACAGCACCAACGCCAGCCTCCACCCGGGCGATCTCGTCTGGATCACGGGCAAGCTGACCGGTGTGAGCAATCTGCTGGCCACTGCCCCCGGCACCACCGTGGACCAATGCGTGTACTCCGCCTATCTCCCCGGCATCAACCCGTACACCAGACAGATCATGTATCTCCACTATCGCGACCTCATCCCCGTCCGCGGGTAAGCAGGCAAAAAGGCGCGGAGGCCACGGCCTCCGCGCCTTTTTTCTCTTCGGTTTCCGGTCATTTCGGCGCAAATGTCGGGGAGGGCTTGCGGGATGCGCCGCGGGATGGTATGATTGAGATGGGCGCATCGCGCCCGCCCCTCCGCCGTCACACCGCGGAGGGAGAACCGACAAAGCCGAGGAAACAACACATGGCATTGAAAAACAGCACCGACCGCAGTGCTCTGGAGCGCCTGCTGCTCTCGCGCCTGCCGCGCAAGGAAATCAGCGCGCTCGTGCAGAGCTACACGCAGCCCTACCGCGAGCTGATGAGCTACTACCGCTGCGCGATGATGGAGGTCGAGACCAAGTTCAACGTCCTCAACGAGGAGCTTTCGCTCCAGTATGACCGCAACCCCATCGAGAGCATCAAAACGCGCCTCAAGTCCCCCGAGAGCATTGCCGAAAAGCTCCAGCGCCGCGGCTTCCCGCTGACGGTGGAGAGCATCGAGGAAAATCTCAACGACATCGCCGGCGTGCGCGTCATCTGCTCCTTCCCGTCGGATATCTACCAGCTCGCCGACGCCTTTCTGAAGCAGGACGATATCACGCTCCTCCAGCGCAAGGACTACATTGCCGAGCCCAAGCCCAACGGCTACCGCAGCCTGCACCTCATCGTGGAAACGCCCATCTTCCTGCACGATCAAAAGCGCATGATGCGCGTCGAGGTGCAGTTCCGCACCATCTCCATGGACTGGTGGGCAAGCCTTGAGCACAAGATCCGCTACAAGAAGGATCTGCCGGAGCTCGATCACGTCAACCGCGAGCTGTTCGAGTGCGCGCAGATGAGTGCGCAGCTTGACGCGCGCATGGAAAAGCTCCAGCGTCTCGCCGAGACCGCCGCCGCGGAGCAGCACACCGACAGCCGATGGGGCGAGCGCCGGTCCGGTCCGCTCATGCGCTGAGCGCCGGACTCCGGTGCGGCAGCGTCTCCATACCCGTTTCCCGTTCCATAAACCAGTAAGGCTCCCCTGCTTCGGCAGGGGAGCCTTACTGTTCGTTATAGCGTATATCGCGGGGCGACGCTTACACCGTCGCCTGCAGGAAGCGCATCAGCATGGCTGCGACCTGCCCGCGCTGGGCAAGATCCTGCGGCGCCATACGGTTGCCGCCCACGCCGTTGAGGATGCCGTTGTCCACACACCACCTCACGGCATCGCGCGCCCACGCGCTGATGCTGTCCGCGTCATCGAAGCCCAGCTCGCCGCTGACGGCGGGGGAGCCGGCATAGCGGTAGAGCATCGCCGCCAGCTGCTCGCGGGTGACCGGCTGCTCGGGAGCGGTTCCGTCGGAAATGCCGTTCTCGACCGCCCAGGCCGTGCCCTTGGCGTACCACGTCTCCCCGCCGGCCGTATCCGCTCCGGCAAGGCGCGCGAGCACGGTGCTGACCATGCCGCGGGTCATGGAGAGGTCAGGGCCGAAAGCGTCATTGCCCACGCCGTTGAACAGCTCGCGGGACGAGGCGAACTCCACGGCGTCCTTTGCCCAATGGTCCGCCATGTCGTTAAAGCGCTTGGCGTTGTCGATGATCTTGAGCCGCACGTTGCCCTCCGCGCGGAGCGCAATGCCGGTCTCGGTCACGACCGAGCCCCTGACGATCTCCTCCGTGCCGTCGGGATGGACGATCACGGCGACCATGCTGCCGGTCGGCTTGCTCACGGGAATGTCCACACGGGTGCTGCCGACACTCTTGGGCACGCTGACGGAGGCAGTGATTCCGCCGCTCGCGGACTCGACGGTTTCAACGGTCGTGCCGTCGGCACGCTTCTCGACCGTCTCCACACGGCCATTGGGGGAAGTCTCGGCGGTGAGTGTGCTGCCGTCGCGCCAGGTCGTCGTCTCGATGACCGTGCCGTCGGACTTCGTCTCGATTTTCGTGACCGAGCCGTCCGCGTTGACGATCGTTTCGATCTTGCCGGGCTTCTGCCAGCCTTCTGCGCCTGGCTCGCTCGTCCAGTCGGAGGTGAAGTACAGCTCAATGCGGTCGCCGTCCTTTAAGCCCTGCGCGGACATATACCGGCCAACAAGCTCGCCGTTGACGCGATACATCCAGCCGGAGTTCTTGCCCTCGTCAAATTCCTCCAGCGTTACGCCGCTGTCGCTGGTGATGGCGGCAATGTAGCTGCCGCGGCGCTTGCAGGTATAGCCGTGCTCGGCAAGCAGGTCGGAGAATACGTCATACACCGTGCTGCCCTCGGCATACTTGAGATCGCTTTCCGCAAAGCCCATGCCGCGGCCGGAAAGGGAGAACGAAACGGTGACGGTCGGCCGGGCCGCCAGCGCGCGACTCGCTGCCTGTACGCGGCTTTCGTTATTTCCCTGCGCGTACTGCGTGCCGGTCACGACCAGATCGACCGTCACAGGCTGCTGGTACAGCTTTTGGAAGTCCGCGTTCTGCGGGTACTTTTCCGCGTACTTGCCCAGCGTTTCGCTGGAAAGATAGCTGGTGATGGTGACCGCCTTACTGTCTCCCTGACGGGTGACAAGCAGATTCTCATGGGCTATCACATCGGCGTTGCTCGAGCGGAACAGGCGCCAGATCTGCAGGTCATACCAGTTATCCAGCTCGTCGGGAATGATTCCGTGGTTCTTCAGTTCCTTGTAATCATAGACCCATGTCAGTTCGCCGTTGTCATTCAGATAGCACTCCTGGAAGGCGTGCAGATCGGTGGTGACGTTGTTCTGATCGGTGTTAGCGTTTCGGATGCCGTCCCAGTAAGCGGCCTTGACCTTTGCCATCAGCGCGATTTCCGCGTCGATCTCGGTCTGCGTCAGCGGCTGTACGGTCACCTTGATCTCCTTGGACGCAAGCACGCGCATGGCGGAAAGATCGTCTCCCGGCTGCGGGCCGTTCGGACGGTCGAGGATCTTCACCGTCAGCGTGACGGTCTTTGCCGCCTCGTCGGGCAGCGGACGGTAGACCCAAACACGCGCGCTGTTCGGCGTGGTCGGCGCTTCGATCACGGCGGTGTCGCTGCTGGTGATGACCACCGGCGTGTACTTGCCGTCGATCTTGAGGTCGCGCGTGGTCGGGAACTGAATGTCGTTGCTGGTGGTGTAAACACCGTTTTCCTCTGTCAGCTTTTCGCCGGTGACGAAATCCTTCAGTCCGACGCCGGAAAGGGCGTTGTCCAGCTTGGCCTGATAATCCACACCGGTACTGGTGCCACCGGGCACGGTGCACTCAAATTCCCGGGTGACGGCCACGCCGTCCACGCTGTTGCACGTTACCGTTGCGGTCAGAACAACAGTGGTGTCCTCTGCCGCATTCAGCGTGATCGGATAAGTCGAAGTATAATAGGAAGCCTGACCGATTTTCAGCGCCGGATCGTTAGATACCCATGCCACTTTCGACCAGCCCTTGCCATTCGCGTTAAGCGGCAGCGTCATATCCGCCGTCGCGGTTTCCGGAACGGTCAGCGTGTCCGCGACCGTATTCAGTGCCTCACGCACCTTGGCCTTGTCCCAGTCAATGCTGGTATACCATTTCTTCTCCACGCTTGCGCCATTCTTGGAGAGAACGAACGTCGTATAGAAATAGCTGCCGTATTTGGTCATGCCCGGATTGAAATAGTAATGGATCGTACCATCCTGATCAATGCCGGAATAATTGCCGCTGTCCGTCACAGCTTCCTTGATGGAAACCGCAATGCCCTCACAGCCCGCGTCCAGCAGCTTCTTTTCCACTGCGGTGATGGCGTTGGTATCCGTGCCGTAAACCGGTTTGAAGTTACCGGTCAGCTTGCTTACAGCTGCGTTCAATTCTGCTTCCGTTGTCGCAGTAGTAGCCGAATACAGTGTTAGGATATATTCCTTGGTGTAGGTTTTGCTCGTTACGGTATCGGTGATCGTTGCCGTCAGCGTAACTTTTGCACTGCCGCTTTCGGGCAGAGTAACCGCTCCGCTATCGCTCAGCAGTTCGGTGTTGCTGCTGGAATAGGAAATGGTGTAGCCCTCGCCGGAGGTCGGCAAGGTTGTTTCCGCACGGATGATATTGTCCGACGGAATAACCTCGTTCATCGCGTCAATTGCAGCCTTGGAGATGTTTTCCGTCCAGACGGCGTAGAGATTGAAGGTCTCGTTATCCTCACTGCCATCGTACCAGTCGTCGTCCCACTCGCGCTTGATGGTTGCTTCATCCTGATACTCGACTGGATCATAGGAACTGATTGCCCAACCGGCAAAGTCATAGCCCTCACGGGTGAAAGCACACTTGCTCAGCTTCACATCCTTGCCGAAGGGCGCAGGCTGGTCGGCCATCGTGCCGTTGACGGAGCTTTTGTCGGCATACTTGATGTTGAATTTGATAATGTACTGATAATCACGCCACTTAGCAATCAGCGTGACCTCATCCAAACTGCTGAAATCAATGTCCTTGGTCACCGCATCGCCGAAAGAGCCGTCATTGTTTTTGATATACCAACCATCCAGCTTCTTGTTTGCGGGATAAGAATGACTGGACAGAGACGGCAGCTTGCTGAACACCTCGTCCGGTTTTACCGTTTTGTCCGCAATGGTGCGCTCATAGCCGTTGCCGTCAAAATGTACTGTGATACCCTTTGTCCAATGCGCATACAGGGTAACATCCTTTTCGGCGTCTTCCGCCGTGAATTTATACTGGTTGGTGATCTCATTGCCGCCTTCGGCTGCATCGAACCAGCCGTCGAAAATATATCCGGGGCGCACGGGGGATTCCAGTTCAGAATACTGCGTTCCTCCATCTGGTTTAACAATATAGTTATAATTGTTGCCTACGGCACCAGTGCGAACAATATTCTCTGCGTCACTGTAATTCAAATTTGCAATAACATTGACTGGCAGTCCCCGCCAAGATGCTTTCAGCGTAACAACTGCACCGTCTTTGCCGGCTAAGTTCTTTACTTTGTCCTCGCCCTTGTAGCTGCCCCATCCGGTAAATGTATAACCTTCGCGGGTAAAGGCACACAGGGGCAACTGCACTTCTTCGTCATAGGTTGCAGAAATATCGTTCATGCTGCCTACCGCATCAGCAGCGTTTTTATCAAATTTTATGGTATACCTGATCGGCGTCCACTTTGCGGTATAAATAACATTGCCGGTGATAACGGTTTCCGCCGTCAGTTTGGTTTCGCCGTTGAACCAGCCCTCAAAGGTGTAGCCCTTTTTCGTCGGGTCCTTGGGCATTTTTGCCGCACCGATGGCAGTGTTCTGCGCGACATCAACTGTTGCGTTACCGGTTTTGCCATCGTTGTAATCAAACGTCACCGTGTAGGCATCGCCCCAGACGGCATAGAGGTCGAAATCGGATGTAACATTTTCAATGGTCGCGCCGTCGGGGTAGACCACTGCGCCGCCTGCCGAGGTTGCCCAGCCTGCAAACACCTTGCCGCTCTTGGTGAATTTATTTGCCTTCAGCGTACCCTTGCCGCCGTAGATATTTTGGGTCGAGGTCACATCCGTGCCGTTGTTCGCGTGAAGGGTTACTACGATCGGCGTGCCGCAGGTGAAATTGCGGAGATAAACGCAGTCGTCGTTTTTATCACCGCTGCCGTCCTTTTTGTAAGTAACCACCAGCTGATCGCCATTCTTAGCTGTTCCGGTGTAGCCTGTCCAATTACCGTTGCCGCTGAGATCCTTTTCAATCGTAGTATCACCCAAAGTGATCGTGCAGTTGTCGTATTTTTCCTATAAGGATACCCTATATTCAAACGAAATCGCTGTATCCGCAGTAAAGGTCAATGTTAGCGTACTTGTGGAATGGCTTTTGCCTGCACTACCGGACATCAGCGTATCACCGCTGACCTTCCAGGCGGTTGTGCCGGTTCCGCCGTTAGCGGAAATCGGCATCCCATTGAAATACTCGCTTAACGTTTTCCCCGCCGCCCATGCCGCGGTCGGCAGCAGGCCGACGACCATCACAAAGGCCATCAGCAGGGATAATGCGCGCTTTTTCATGTTTTTCCTCCTATGTTCATTTTCGGTCCATACAGAAAAGCGGGCTGCTACCCATACCGCTGTGCGGACGGATAAACATTGGTCACCCGCGTTGTATGAGAACATTATAGCCATAAGGTCATACAGA
>ENA-UEPN01001782-UEPN01001782.1-human-gut-metagenome-genome-assembly--contig:-NODE-1782-length-10674-cov-3.402661_pt1 | contig 10674 bp, 4 predicted proteins | sample MGYA00242897_ERZ507910 | MGnify/ENA primary metagenome ERZ507910 (study PRJEB26167, sample SAMN06115525) | human gut metagenome | host: Homo sapiens | place: China:Jiangxi | collected 2015-08-20...
TTCAAGGAGAAGCCGTTGCCCCCGAACGATCTGCGCACTGAAGCGCTGTATGATCTGATCCTGAGCTGCATCACAGGGTCAGAGTGGTGGCTGGAGCGGCTGGACGGACAGCTGTTTCTGGAGCTGGTATGCACCCACGAGGGGGCGGGGGGAACGCTGCCCCGGTACGGCACGGACCAGATGGACCGGGAGCTGCTGGCCCCGGACCCCTGGGCCGACGAGCTTTACAACTACTACCTGCAGAGCATGATCGACCGGGAGAACGGCGAGACCGGCAAGTATAACCAGTCCAGCCAGCTGTTCAACGCGGCGTATCTGGCCTATGCGGGCTATTACAACCGGACGCACATGCCCCGGGACCCGGGGCCCATCCGGTTCTGAAGGGGGGACGGCATATGCTGCTGCCGACGCTGCAGGAGACCAGCACCAAGCGGCTGGTGACCAGCAAATTCGGAGGATATGACCACCGGCTGCGGATCGAGGACGGCCAGTGGTGGGACATGACCAACATGACGTCGGACCACTGGCCCATGCTGGCCAGCCGCCCGGCCCGGGGCATCGGAGAGGTGATCCCGGACCCCGGAGGGCTGACGGCCAAGGACTGCCTGATCTGGGTATCCGGCCGGAACGTGGTGGTAAACGGCAAGGCCGTGGACCTGGGGCTGACGGACCAGGGGCCCAAGCAGCTGGTGAGCATGGGGGCATATCTTGTGATCTGGCCGGACAAGAAGTATCTGGACACCGGGGATCTGACGGACTTCGGCTCCATCGAGGCGGAGTTTCAGGCCGGGGAGGCCGAGGTGCAGTTCCGCCTGTGCGATGCGGAGGGGACGGAGTATCAGAACGTCCAAACCCAGCGGCCGGAGACGCCCCAGACCGGGGACCTATGGATGGAGGAGCACCAGCTGAAAAAATACGACGACGCCACCGGCACCTGGACGGCGGTGCCGGACGTGTATGTGAAGCTGCTGTGCGCCGGCATCGGCCAGGTCTTTGACGCCTGGGACGGGGTGGAGCTTTCGGGCATTGCGTATGCGGGGGACAGCGAGACCCTGCAGGCGCAGTATGACCAGCTCAACGGCACCAAGACCATCTGCGCCAAGGGAGAGGACTGGCTGGTGGTGACGGGGATCGTGGACCGGAACGCCAGCCAGACCGGCGGACTGCGGGTGCGGCGGCGGGCGCCGGACATGGACTATGTGTGCCAGGCGCAGAACCGCCTGTGGGGCTGCAAATACGGCGTGGCGGACGGCAAGCCCATCAACGAGCTGTACTGCTGCAAGCTGGGAGACTTCAAGAACTGGAACTGCTTCATGGGCATTTCCACTGACTCCTGGGCGGCGTCGGTGGGATCGGACGGGGCCTTCACCGGGGCGGTGACCTATCAGGGCTACCCCACCTTCTTCAAGGAGGAGCGGATGCACCGGGTGGCCGTTTCCGCCAGCGGGGCACACCAGGTGACGGACACGGCGGTCCGGGGCGTGCAGAAGGGCAGCTGGCGGAGCCTGTGCGTGGTGAACGAGGTGCTTTACTACAAGGGACGGACGGAGGTGTGCGCCTATGACGGCAGCGTGCCCTGCGCCATCAGCGCCCAGCTGGGGGACCGGCGGTACAGCGAGGCCGTAGCCGGAGGTGCAGACGGGAAATACACCATCAGCATGAAGGACACGGAGGGGGCATACCACCTGTTCTCCTATGACACGGCCAGGGGCCTGTGGCACCGGGAGGACGATTTCCGGCCCCTGATGTTCGCGGCCTGCGACGACGACCTGTTTGCCATTGAGGAATCCACCGGCAGGCTGGTGGCCATGCGCGGCACCCAGGGAACGCCGGAGGACCGGGTGGAATGGGAGGCGGTATCCGGCATACAGGCCTATGAATACCCGGACCGGAAGTATCTGGGACGGATGGACCTGCGGGTGCAGCTGCAGGGAGAGATGACCCTGTATGTGCGGTATGACTCCGCAGGGGCCTGGCAGCGCATGAGCCGGGTGTGTTGGGAGAAGGGGGCCACGCGGACCTTCGCCGTGCCGGTGATCCCCCACCGCTGCGACCACTTCCAGCTGAAGCTGGCGGGCCGGGGGGAGATGCGCCTGTTCTCCCTGGCCAGGATCCTGGAGATAGGGAGTGACATGTAAATGGAGATCATCAGCACGCCGCCCCTGCTGCGGGGCGGGCAGGCGGAGCAGCTGGCGGCCATGCGGTCCTATCTTTACCGGCTGGCCCAGCAGCTGAACCAGAGCATGAACAGCCTGACGGCGGACAACTTCACGCGGCAGGCGGCGGGGGGCGACCCGGAAACGGTGCAGAAAACGGTGGACCAGTCGGCGGCGGCGCTGAAGGCCCTGATCATCAAGACGGCCAACCTGGTGCAAAGCCACGTGGACGTGCTGGAGCTGGTGCTGCGCAGCGAATACCTGGCTTTGTCGGACTTCGGCACCTTCCGGGAGCAGATTGAGAGCAGACTGCAGGCCACGGCGGAGTCCATCACCGCCACATATGACTACGCCGCGCAGATCCAGGCCGGGCTGCAGCAGGGCCTGGAGGACCTGGAGAGCAGCAGTCAGGCGGCGGATGAGGCGCTGCGGGCCTGGCTGGTGGAGAGCACCGGGTATATCAAGCAGGGCATCATCGGCTATAACGGGGCGGTCCCCATCATCGGCATTGCCATCGGGCAGGACATCCGCACCACCGGCACGGCCACGGTGGACGGGCAGGAATACGAGATCATCAACACCAGCAGCAACATGACCACCTGGACCACGGAGAAGATGAGCTTCTACGTCAACGGGGTGGAAATGGCCTATTTTTCCAACGGGGCGCTGCATGTGAATAAAATCGAGCTGGGGGAGCGGCTGACGGCGGCGGGAAAGTGGGACATCTCATTTACCGGCGGCGTGGCCATCAAGTGGATCGGAGGATAGTATGGCGGGCATATACGGAGCAAAGTCCACCTATGGGTGGCAGCTGTGGCTGGGTTACAGCTATCAGCAGTCGGCGGCGGAAAACAAAACCACCATCAGCCTGGAGCTGAAAATCTACTGCGGCACGGGAGACAGCTACAACCAGAATGCCAACAGCTGCTATTACGTGCTGCAGGGCAGCAAGGTATATTCTCCCTACAGCTACGGGCCCAAGGGGTGGTATGCTCTGGGCACCAGGACCGTGACGGTGGCCCACGACGAAGCGGGCAAGGCCAGCGTGACCCTGTCGGCTTCGTGGCACAGCGGCTTCACGTCCCAGTGGACCCCGGCGACGCTGACGGTATCGCAGAGGATCAACCTGCCGGATATCCCCAGGGCGTCCTCCGTGTCGGGGGAGCTGGTGCTGGGGCGGAAGGGCACGCTGCGGATCGCGGCGGCCTCGTCGGATTTTACCCACGACATTACGGCCAAGTGCGGAACGGCCCGGGTGACGGTATGCACCGGGGCGGCGGCTTCTGCAGAGTGGACCCCGCCCATCGCGTGGGCCAGCCAGAACACCAAGGGGAAAACGGTGGACGTGGCGCTGACCACCAAGACATACCGGGGCGGCAGCCTGGTGGGCACCAAGGAGCAGACACTGCGGGCGACCATTCCCCAGAGCCTGGGACCCACTGTGCAGACCGGCTGGTGCACTGCATTGCCGGACAACAGCGGCGGCAAGGCCAGCGGCCTGCAGGCGTGGGTGCGGGGCTATTCCCGGGCGGGCATCGCCTTTGATGCGTCCAAGGTACAGTTTCAGTACGGGGCCACGGCGGCGGGGTATGAGATCGTGTGCGGCGGGAAAACCACGGCGGCGGCCCCCTATCGGACGGACGTGCTGCAGGGACTGACGGCCAGCGTCCTGTGCCGGGTGACGGACTCCCGGGGCTACAGCGCGGAGACGACCCTGACGGTACAGCTTTATGACTACGCGCCGCCGGCGCTGACGGGGGTAAAGCTGTACCGCTCCGACGGGGCAGGCATCGCGGCGGACGAGGGGACCCACATCTGCGCCCGGGGCAAGGTGACATTCTCCCCGCTGGGCGGGGCCAACGCCTGCACCCTGACGGGATACTGGGCGGCGGCTTCCGGGAGCTGGAGCGCCGGAACGGCCATGACCAGTGAGACGGACTGCATCATCACCGGGGACACGGACATCCTGCCGGCGGCCAGCTATCGGGCCAGGATCGTGGCCCGGGACAGCCTGGGCAACGAGGCGGCCTATGAAACGGCCATCCCCACCTCCCGGGTGACGGTCCACCTGGCGGAGGGCGGCAGGGCCGTGGGCATCGGAAAGTACGCCGAGCACGAGAAAGCCGTGGACTTGGCGGAGGACTGGGACATCTGGTTCCGGGGAGGGCGGCTGCTGGACGCCATATGGCCGGTGGGCAGCGTGTATATCTCCGTGACGGACACCAGCCCGGAGGCGCTGTTCGGCGGCACCTGGCAGCGGATAGAGGACCGGTTCCTGCTGGCGGCGGGGGACAGCTATCCCCTGGGAAGCGCCGGCGGCGAGGCACAGCACGCCCTGACGGCGGCGGAGCTTCCACAGCACACCCACGGCTACGACTACACCGGACAGAGCGACGTCACCGGCGTGACGGCCATCCGGGTATACGACGGGGACGGCCGCCTGAACGAATACAAGGGCAAGGCCACATCCAACTGCGGCGGCCAGGCCCACAACAACATGCCGCCCTATATGGCGGTGAACATCTGGAAAAGGACAGCGTAAGGAGGGGCAAAGAATGGCAATTCAGTGGAAAAACACCGGGACGGACCGGAAGAAGCATAGCATCCCCGGCGGGACGGTGCAGGCCGGGAACGCGGGCCAGCGGGTGGAGCTGCCGGTGGAAAAGCCGGTATACCAGACCATGGGCACGCAGCAGCCGGTGGCACAGGCGAACCAGCAGACGGCGGCCCGGCAGCAGGCGGCACCGCAGGCAGCCCAGAGCACGGGCCGGGCGGCGGTGCAGAGCAGCCAGCCCACCTCCGGCGGGCAGCAGGTGGGCTATGACCCCAGCGGCAACCAGGCATATCAGGAGGCCCTGCGGCGGATGCAGGAGACGGAGGGCACCCGCCCGGAATATCAGGACAGCTATTCCCGGCAGCTGCAGGACCTGTATGAAAAGATCATGGGGCGGGAGAAGTTTCAGTATGACGCAGCCAACGACCCGGTGTATCAGCAGTACCGGCAGATGTACGTGCAGCAGGGGCGGCAGGCCATGATGGACACCATGGGCCAGGCGGCGGGCCTGACCGGCGGGTACGGCTCCACCTATTCCCAGGCGGCGGGCCAGCAGCAGTACGACGCCTATCTGCAGCAGCTGAACCAGGTGGTGCCGGAGCTTTACGCCCAGGCCCGGCAGGCCTATAACGACGAGGGGGACCGGCTGCTGCAGCAGTATCAGATGACCGGGGACCTGCGGGACGACGAATACAGCCGCTATCAGGACCAGCTGAGCGACTGGTGGAAAAACCTGAGCTTCCAGGCGGACCGGGCCGACACGGAGTACAGCCGGGGGGCGGAAAACTGGTGGAACGCAGAAAACGCCGGGCGGCAGGACCGGGAGTTCGCCTATCAGCAGAAAAAGGACGCATACAGCAATCTGGTCTCCCTGATCGGGGCCACCGGCTACAGCCCCAGCCAGCAGGAACTGGAGGCGGCGGGCATGAGCGCGGCGGAGGCGGCCAAGTGGCAGGAGTATTACCGCCAGCAGCAGGCGGCAGCCGCAGCGGCCCGGAGCGGCTACGGCTCCGGCGGGTCCGGCAGCAGCTCCGGGAAATCCGGACGGACCGGGAAAAGCACGGGCGCAGGCGCTGCCGCCTATGAAGGCGTGGGCGGGAACCGGGTATATGTGCCCGGATACGGAGACGTCACCTACGAGGACGCAGAGCGGCTGGAGCAGGAGGGCTACATCGTTTTGCAGGGCACGGACAGCCGGGGACGGCCCATCTATGCCAGGAGCACCAGGAAGAACATCAACAAGCCCACGAGAATGAACGTTTAAGGGAGGGAACCACATGGCGATGCAGACAGGCGGCGGAACGGCACGGGACCGGATCATGGCCCGGGCCCGTGCCCTGGATGACGAGGAAAAGAAAAAGCAGCAGGCACAGCAGCCTCAGCAGACCCGACAGAGCGCCCGGGTGCAGGTGCCCATGCGATACCGCCAGACGGCGCAGGAGCCCGGTCAGGAGGCCACACAGCAGCCCCAGACCACGGCCAGGGACCGCATTCAGGCCCGGGCACGGGCTATGGGACAGCAGCGGGCCATGTCCGGCCTGGGGGACCTGACGGTGGAGGAGTATCAGTATGCCCTGAAGCAGGCGGAGGCGGCCAGCCCCAAGCGGGATGAAAACCCCGGATTCTTTTCCAGAGTGGGAAAATGGCTGGTGGGCAAGACCGAGAAAACGCCGGAGGAGATCGTGGCGGAGCAGTGGGACGCGCTGGAGGCGGCCCGGAAACGGGAGGAGCTGGCCAGCCTGGACCTGGACGAATATGAGAAGCTGCTGGAGCAGGCCAAAAAGCAGGCGGCGGATGCGCGGCCTGACTTCAACATCCACGCCATGGGCGCCTATGACGCGGCGGCGGAGAAGTTTGAGCGGCAGGGGGAGCAGGCCCTGGCCCAGCTGACCCCGAAGCAGCTGGAAGCCGTGGAGACGCTGGTGCAGACCCCGGCCACAGGCACCAGCGTTATGAGCGCGGGGGTGGCCCGGGAGAACGCCCGGGACCAGGCATACAGCGTGCTGCTGGAGGGAGGCTATTCCTATAAGACCATCAGCGACCTGGTGACCTGGCGCAGCCGCCAGCAGGACAAGGAGGCATACCAGAAAACCGTCCAGTGGCACGAGGATCTGGCAGACAGCGGCGTGCTGGGCGGGGCGGCGGCCACGGTGCTGTCGGTGCCGGAAAACCTGCTCAGCGGCGTGGGAGCCATCGACGTGGCCCTGCAGAAGGCCAACCAGGCCGGCGGGGAGGAGCGCCCGGTGAATTATTACTCCGCCCCCATGCGCCTGTACGGCGGGGCCAATGCCGCCCGGGAGACGGTGGGCCAGAAGCTGGAGCGGAACACCGACGCGACCATCTTCGGACAGAACGTGGCCTCCGCGGCCTACGGCATCGGCACCAGCATGCTGGACTCCGGGGCCACGGTGGCGTTGGCAGCCATCGGCGTGCCGCCGGTGGTGGGCTCCTCCCTGCTGGGTGGAGCGGCGGCCACGGGAGCCATGGTGGACGCCAAGGACCGGGGCGTGGACGACACCCACGCCCTGTGGACCGGCGTGTTCGCAGGCGTGGCGGAGACGCTGTTCGAGGACGTATCCCTGGAAAGACTGCTGAAGCTGGACGTGCCCCAGGGGACCCTGCGGCAGCGGATGCAGACTACATTGAAGAACACGCTGCTGCAGGCGGGCACCGAGGGCAGCGAGGAGCTGTTCACGGACTTTGCCAACTACATCACGGACCGGGCCATCAACGGCGGACTCAGCGAATATGACACGGCGGTGCGGGCCTATATGGACCAGGGGCTTTCGCAGAAGGAGGCCAGCCAGAAGGCCGGGGCCGACCTGGCGGCCCAGATGGCCCTGGACTTTGTGGCAGGCGGCGTGGCAGGCGGCCTGATGGCCGGGGGCAAGGCGGCGATTGACAACGCCGGACAGGACCGGGAGATGCGCCAGTACAGCGACCTGGCCCCGGCGGCGGCAGAGGAGCGCCTGGCGGCGGATCCCGGAAGCCGGGCGGCCCGGCGGGTACAGAGGCAGGTCCAGCAGGGCAAGCCCGTCAGCGGGGCCGCTTTGCGGGAGACCATGGCCCAGAACGTGGAGGCCCAGAACCAGGCGGTGACGGAGCAGGTGCGGAAGCTGGCCCAGCAGCGGCTGGAGGAGCTGGGCGACACCCAGGCGGAGAAAACGAGCCGGGCCGTGGCACAGCTTTATGACCAGGAACTGCCGCAGTACCGGCGGGAGCTTGCACGGAAGGCGCTGCGTTCCAGCGAATACGGCCAGCGGGTGGCCAACGAGATGGAGGACGCCGTGGAAACGGGACGCGTCCGGACGCTGCTGGAACAGGCGGGAGAAACGGAGGACGCGACCAGGGTGCCCAGATGGACCTCCGGCGAATGGGCGGAGAACCTGCCCCGCTACACCAGCCAGGGGGCGTACATCAACCAGCTGATGGAAAGGCGCGTGAATCCGTCGGCTACGGACAAGCGGCCTGTGACCGGGTTCCGGTATAACCAGGAGACCGGCCAGCTGGACGCCATCGTAAAGGGCGAGGACGGCAAGGTCGAGACCATCCCCAAGGAGCGGGCGGTCACCACCGGCCGGCAGGAATGGCTGACCGATCTGGCGGCGGACCTGAAGGAGGCGGCCCCCACCATGATTGCCAGCTACATGGACGGGCAGGACGTGCAGACCTTTTCCCGCCAGTGGCACAATGCCTATGAATACGGCGCGGCGGGGGTGAAGAAGGACTACGCCATGAACTCCCAGGCAGTGGACCAGCTGAACGCAACCCAGCGGGAGCTTGCCTATGACGCAGGAGCGGCGGCCAGGGCCGTACAGCAGACCCAGGAGCGCATGAAGTTCCCTCAGGAGGGGCAGGACACCGGCATGACCCGGGAGGGCGCTGTGAGCCTGAAAGGGGCTACGGTGGGCGGCGTGACCTATGCCCCGGTGACGCAGGAGACCATGACCCGGCGGCAGCGGGATTCCGTGGAGGTGATGCGGCAGCTGGCCCGGGTGTCCGGCGTGGACGTGGTGTTCTATCAGAGCCGGGCCAACGAGAAGGGCGAGTACACGGCGGCCAACGGCTTTTACCGGGACGGCACCGTATACCTGGACATCAACGCCGGAAAGAACCGCGTGGGCGATATGAGCGAGACGGCGGTGCTGCTGACGGCGAGCCACGAGCTGACCCACTTCATCCAGGAATACAGCCCGGCCCAGTATGAGCAGCTGCGGGACTTCGTGGTGGAGCGGCTGACGGAGAGCCAGGACGCGGATCTGGACACCCTGGTGGAGCGGCACCGGCGGGCCCAGCCGGGGCTGAGCTATGACCAGGCGCTGGACGAGGTGGTGGCCGACGGGTGCCAGATGATGCTGAAGGACAGCCAGGCGGCGGCCCAGCTGGCCAAGAAAAACCGCAGCCTGGCCGGAAACATCCGGTCGTGGCTGCGGAAATGGGTGAAGCGGCTGCAGGAGGCCGTGCGGGGCCTGACGGCCCGCAGCCGGGAGGCCAGGGCCATGGAGCAGTATGCCGGGGAGCTGCAGAAAATCTGGGACAACGCCCTGGTCCGGGCGGCGGAGAACCGCCAGCGGGCACAGTCCGGCCAGGAGACCGGCGCGGCCGCGCAGATCCGGACAGAGGGGCAGTATTCCGTGCGGGACAGCACCGGGCGGGAGCTGTCCGAAGGCCAGCGGGAATACTTTGCGGACAGCAAGGTCCGCGATGAAAAAGGGAACCTGCTGGTAGTGTATCACCAGACGAACGGTGAATTTACCGTGTTCGATACAAAACACAAAGGTGCGGGAACCGGAGATAACGAAACGCCTTTCGGCGTTTTCCTGAAAAGAACAGCACGGGATATCGGCATCCGGGGGAAGAAACAGATGGAGCTGTATGCTGACATCCAGAGCCCGCTCCGGGTTAAGACGAGAGAGGAGCTTGTGCACAGGCTGGGGGAAATGTCGGAGGAATACGCCGGACTTAAAGCCGAGGCGGGCCGTCTTGACAGAGAATATGGCAAGCGGTTTGATGAAGCGAAGCGGGCGTTCATTGATTTCCTGACGAGGTGGAGAAAGAATAATCCGGACGCACCGGGGCGTGCCGCATACAATGCGGAGGGCTTTGACGCCGCGTTCAATGCAGAGGACGAAGTGGTCAAGGAGTGGACGAAAAAACAGGATGCACTTGCGCTGAAAGCAAAGGAGGCGGCCACCTCTGCGCTGAGAGAAAACGGCTATGACGGCGTGTTTCTGGAAAAGGACCAGGGGAGCTGGGGCCGGAGCACAGAGGCATACATCGCTTTGGACCCCGCACAGGTGAAGAATATCGACAATCTCACCCCCACCGGGGACCCGGACATTCGCTATCAGGCCAGAGTGGGAACGGATGAAGAAAGCGGGAGACCGATTTATCAATCCAATTTCCCGAAGGGAACCCCCAAGGCGGCAAAGGCAGAGCGCATTCTGAAACTCATTCAGAATGTTTGGAGCAAAAAGCCGCTGCCGCTGGTGGTCCGAGACGCAGACGGAACGACCCGGGCGATAAAGGCACAATTTGATCCGACGTATGACGAGAAAGCCGGAACCCGGTCTGATGCATCTAAGCTCATGGGCGGAAACCGCCATGGGAGCGCGGCAGAACAGCGGGTGACACTTGACCTCGCGGACGACTATTATGAGATTGCTGAGGGAGCGACATACAATTATTCGAAGGCGGAAACCGGGAAAGATTCTGTTACTCACCAGGGAGTCAAGCAGTGGCACTATTTTGTCAACGACATCCTGTTCCAGGAATATGGAGAAAGTGAAACCGCTCCGTATCGCGTGACGATCAACGTCAAGGAACGGAGCGATGGAAGCTATGTATATAGCTTCAATGCAGAAAGACAAAATGAAAGGTCGAGCACCCGGCGGACTTTACATGCCGACGTGAGGGACAACGCTGAAAGCGTTGTCCCCAATGCTCAACCTTCTACCGACAGTA
>ENA-UEPN01001797-UEPN01001797.1-human-gut-metagenome-genome-assembly--contig:-NODE-1797-length-10608-cov-4.193429_pt1 | contig 10608 bp, 8 predicted proteins | sample MGYA00242897_ERZ507910 | MGnify/ENA primary metagenome ERZ507910 (study PRJEB26167, sample SAMN06115525) | human gut metagenome | host: Homo sapiens | place: China:Jiangxi | collected 2015-08-20...
TGTCTTTCGACTCGACCGCCGCACCGTCCGTCGTGGGTCTCAGATGAGAGCGATCCGGGTCAGTGAAGACTTATTCCTGGTCGTCAGCCTTAGTAGCGATGACTTTCTTACCACGGTAAAAACCGGTGGCAGAAATGTGATGACGACGGTGAACTTCGCCGGTTGTCGGTTCGACAGCCAGAGGCGGGTTCGTCAGAAAATCGTGAGCACGGTGATTGCCGCGCTTGTTGGTCGATTTCTTATTTTGCTGAACAGCCATGGTAACCCCACGTAAATTAAAATCTAACTTTCAAAATCGAGCGGGCAACAGTTACGCTTCCGCTCCTGGAAAATCAGGCATTCTACACTAACCTTAGACCTTACGCAAACCTTTGAGATCTTTGAGTTTTGCAAAAGGATTCGGCTTCTGAACATCGTCTTTTGACTCTTCAGGTCCGTCGGTCTGACAGCCTTCTTCGTGAGCCGGAACCAAGGGAAGAGAAAGAATCAGTTCTTCTTCAATCCAGTCGGCAAGATTGAGCTTGTCGCTGCCGACGATGACTTCGGTGTCATCATCTTCGTCGATCGGAATCGAATCGGCTTCTTCTTCGCTCTTAGCGAAGCGGAAAGCAACTTCTCTCTCAATCTTGAAATCCATCGGTTTCGTGCAGCGATTGCAAACCAAAGGAACAACGGTCGCGAGTTCCATGACGGCGCCGGGCCATCCCTTTTTAGCCGTCATTCCGCAGATTCGGTATGTCACGGTTCCTTCGGTCGGAAGAATCATGTCTTTTAAGCGCGGAAGATCCGACAATTTTGCCTGCCCTTCGATGACTTTCTTATCTCTGGCCAGGTCATAAGCATTCACATAGTCGGTTTGTTTTAGGTATGCGGACATTGAATTTCTCTCTTTCTGCGATAAGCACTGAACTAGAATAGTCTCTTTCAAGTTTGAGTGCTTTTAGGAACGACCCAATTATGGACAACAAAGCCGCAATAATTTTAGGTTCAAGTTCTCCTTTCCGACGCGAGCTTTTAGAGCGTCTCCAGATCCCTTTCACTACCTGCTCTCCCGACGTCGATGAAACGCCGCTCAAAGGAGAAAGCCCGAAGGATCTCTCACTGCGCCTTTCCGTACTGAAAGCTCAGGCAGTTGCCGCCCAGCATCCGCACTGCGTGGTCATCGGCTGTGATCAGGTCTTGGAATTAAACGGTCGTCCGGTCGGAAAACCCGGCAATTTCGAAAACGCCTTCAAGCAGCTCTCCGAGATGTCCGGTCAGACCGTTACATTCCATTCTGCCATGACCGTCATTGACGCCAAAGGAAATCTGCAGAGCACGGTCGTCCCGACATTTATCCGTATGCGCAATCTGCCTCCGGAAGGCATTCGTGAGTACCTTGAACGCGAGAAGCCTTTCAATTGCGCCGGATCAGCCAAAATTGAAAAACTTGGTATCGCCTTAGTCGCCGAGTGCAAATCCGACGATCCGACCGCCATCATCGGACTGCCGCTGATTGAATTGACGACTATGCTTGCTCAGGCCGGCATTCACGTTCTTCCGGAGCTTAACTGATGAATAAAGGAAAGCTCTTCATGCTGCCGGTCCCTATCGCCGATGGGGTACTGAACGACACACTGCCCGAACACACGATTCAAACGGCTCGTGAACTCAAGTTCTTTTTAGGTGAGAACGCCAAGTCGGCAAGAGCTTTCCTGAAATTCTGCGGCCACCCATCGCCTATAGCCTCGCTTTCTATTGAAGAAATCGGGCATCGTCCGGATTCTGCAAAGGTACGAGGCTGGCTCAAGCCTGCATTGGAAGGAAACGATATCGGCATTGTGAGCGAAGCCGGATGTCCGGGCGTCGCGGATCCAGGCGCACAAATCGCTGCGGAAGCTCATAAGCTTGGTATCCGCGTCGTACCGCTCGTCGGACCGTCTTCTATTCTTTTAGCTTTAATGGCTTCCGGTATGGACGGACAGCATTTCCGTTTCTGCGGCTACCTTCCGATTAAAGAGCCTGCCCGCACCAATGCAATTAAAGATCTTGAAAGAAAGAGCGCTTCTTCGGAAGGAGAAACTCAGCTCTTCATCGAAACACCCTACCGCAACAGCGGCATGCTCGCCGATCTTGTTAAAAACTGCGCGCCTACGACGCTTATTCTCGCGGCCACAGACATCTCCGGGCCGGAAGAGCGCATTCGCACGTTCTCCGCAGCGGATTGGAAAAAACAGGATTTGTCGCTGCCGAAGCTCCCGACGGTCTTTGGAATTCTCGGCGCTAAGCGAGCTCGTCGAGCTTAGTTTTGAGCGCTTCCATGGTCCTGACAATGGCGTCGGGCTTATAAGCCTCTAAACGTTCTAACGGCGCAGCACCCCAAGTGACCGCAATTGTGCGGACTCCGGCCGCTTTGCCTAGCTTAATATCGTGCTCAGTGTCGCCGATCATCACAATCTCGTCCATTGTGAGCCCGTTTCTTTCAAGCAGAGTATTCAGCATTAGAGGGTCGGGTTTTGGGAGCGCTTCATCGGCTGTGATGGAATCATCAAAATAATCCCACACATTCATCCGATTAACGATTCTTGAGAGGCCCTTGCGGCTTTTACCGGTTGCAATCGCGGTTTTGATGCCGGCGTCTTGAAGTTCACGCAGAAGTTCCAAAACGCCCGGAAATAACTTCAGAGAAGGATCGCTCTGAAGAAAATAGCGCACGTAAATGTCTTTGTAACGACCGTACTCGCTTTCAGGAAGATCCGGCGCCACGATCGGAATGATGTCCTTGAAGCCTAACCCGATAATGCTCTTTGCCATCTCATAACTGACAGGCGCAATCCCGATTTCTTCATTTGCCAACTGGATACCGCGGGCAATCGCAGGAACTGAATCAACTAAGGTGCCGTCAAAATCAAAAACGGCCATCTTCAGAGCGTGCATTCTTCTTTTTCCTGATTTAGTAGGTTTGAGGACTGAGCTATTTATTCTGAGCCTTCCTTTGCTCTAAAACCTCAATGAGCTCTACACAATCTTTAGGAAGCGGAGCTTCAATCTCGAGTTCCTCTCCTGTAATCGGATGATGAAAACAAATCTTGCCTGAGTGCAGGAACATCCGTTTGAACGGCACACCCAGCGAACCGTGGGCAACTTCATCATTAAATGCGAAATCGCCGTACTTCTCGTCTCCGACCAGCGGAAAGCCTAACTCTGCTGCATGCACCCTAATCTGATGGGTACGACCGGTGAGAAGATCGACTTCAACTAAAGAAACCGGTCCGAAACGTTCTTTCAATCTAAATATAGAGTGGCTCGGAAGCCCGTTTTCCGGATCAACGCGCACACGACGCTCTCCCGAGGGCGTGACGTACTTAAAAAGCGGAAACTTCGCGTGCTGACGATCGTTCTGCCAATCCCCTTTAACCAACGCCTGGTAGGTCTTGTGCATCTCTCCTTCGCGGATCATTTCGTGGAGTCGCACCAAAGCTTTCCGAGTTTTAGCCAGCACCAATACGCCGGAAGTCCCTCTGTCCAAGCGATGGACGAGTTCCAGGAACGGAAGTTCCGGGCGGCTCGCTCTCATTCGTTCGATTAGACCGTAAGAGATGCCGCTGCCGCCATGGCTTGCCATACCGGCCAGTTTGTCCACGACCATGATGTTTTGATCTTCAAAAAGAATCGGCGGCATTTCCGAGAGCTTCAAGGGAGGTGCCGAATGTTCGGATTCTTTTTCGGTATAGCGGATCGGCGGAATACGAACTTCGTCTCCGCTCTGCAGACGAGTGTCGACATGAGCTCGTCCTTTATTGACTCGGACCTCGCCGGAACGCACTACGCGGTAGATCAAAGATTTCGGCACGCCTTTAAGCTGTGAAAGCAGAAAGTTATCCAGTCTTTGACCGTCATTGCTTTCGTCAACCTTCTTGAAGATAACCTTCGGCTCGGCGGCTTTTCTTTCTTTCGGTTCTTGTGCCGATGTCTTCACCCTTGGTAAGGCAGTCTTTGGCTTTGGGCGCTGAGTGACCTTTCCGGTCGACGCGGAAATGTTTAAGTCTGCTAACAAATCTTTTCCGCTGCGGGTGCGGCTTTTCGCAGAAGTACGACCCTTTTTTGGGGCTGTTCGCTCATTATTTTGGCGAGATTTCATCATTTGTTCTAAAATCCTGTGCGAGAGGTTTGACCGTCAGAACAACTCGGCGCCGCAGGTTTGCGCGTCTGAAATCTGTCGGTTCAACTGTTCTCAATGACCTCCGCCGATTGTAATCTTTTGACGACAAACGGAATGCGATGCGTACCGATTCTAGGGTCTCTCCGCTTGAGCTGACCGATGATGAACGGAACACGCTAAACATCGTTTTTCGCAACGATGCCGGCAGGAGATTTTGTAATGAATGATAGGCGGTGCTCCGATTTTCGAATCGTCGCAGCTCGCCAATGGCCTTCGGGTCATTTGCTGTAAAGAATTTTTATTAACACGGGGCGCAGCATCCGGTTGATGCGCGCACAAATTTTGGAACACATGCTGCACTCGTGCAGCAAAAGTATTGGAAAAAAGAGAGTGGCTTACCTCCGCTGTTTCGATCGGCCTGCCTATTCCTGCCTAACGGGAAGGGATAATTGTGCCTGCACTGCGGTCTCCTCTCTCGATTTTATAAAGCCTCCTGCGGACAATTTCCGCGATTCACTCAGGGAGATCCCTTTGCCCGTTCCACTTGTTCCGGAACCTGTTTGATATCTTTTCTCTACGGCACGCCTATGGTCCGCGTCAGTGACTGAGGAGTGCTTGATGAAGCGCATGTTATTTAACGCCACGCATGCTGAGGAGCTGCGTGTCGCTATTGTTGAAGGTCAGAAGCTCATTGATATTGATATCGAGTCTTCCGAACGTCAGCAGAGAAAGTCCAATATCTACAAAGGCGTAATCACCCGTATTGAACCGTCTTTGGAAGCATGTTTCGTCGATTACGGCGAAGAACGCCACGGTTTTCTCCCTTTTAAAGAAATTTCCCGTTCTTACTTCAAAGAAGGTGTTGATGTTCGCACTGCGACCATCAAAGAAGCACTCTCCGAAGGAACCGAGCTCATCGTTCAGGTTGAAAAAGAAGAACGCGGCAACAAGGGTGCGGCACTGACCACTTTCATTTCCTTGGCCGGTCGCTACCTCGTCCTTATGCCGAACAATCCTCGCGGAGGCGGTGTCAGCCGTCGTATCGAAGGCGAAGAACGCGAAGAGCTTCGTGAAAACATGTCCAAGCTCCCGACACCGAAAGGCATGAGCCTCATCGCTCGTACCGCTGGTATCGGCCGTACGGTCGAAGAACTCAAATGGGACTTTGATTACCTTCTCCAGCTCTGGCAGGCCATTGTTGAAGCTGCCACACCGCAGTATGAAGACACCGAAGGCAACTTCGTCACCGCTCCCATCGGTCCTCTCGGCCAGAAATACGAACGCGTGAATCCGGCCCCCTTCCTGATCGTTGAAGAAAGCAATCTCGTGATTCGCGCGATCCGCGACTACTTCCAGCCGGACATCGCTGAAATTCTCGTTGACACCGACGACATCTACGAACAGGCTAAGCAGTTCATGGGCCACGTCATGCCTGACATGATCAACCGTGTCAAGCGCTACACGGACGATGTGCCCCTATTCTCCCGCTTCCAGATCGAAAATCAGATCGAAACGGCCTACTCCAGAACCGTTCCCCTCCCCTCGGGCGGCTCGATTGTGATCGACCACACTGAAGCTCTGGTTGCCATCGACGTTAACTCCGCCCGCGCCACCGCCGGCGGAGACATCGAAGCCACTGCCTTCCACACCAATGAAGAAGCTGCTGAAGAAGTTGCGCGTCAGATGCGTCTGCGTGACCTCGGCGGCTTGATCGTCATCGACTTCATCGATATGGAAGATCCGGCCCATCAGCGTGCTATCGAACAGCGCATCAAAGAAGCTATTCGTCACGACAGAGCCCGCGTCCAGATCGCCAAGATTTCCCGCTTCGGCTTGTTGGAACTCTCCCGCCAGAGACTTCGTCCGTCTCTGTACGAAGGCAGCCACATCACCTGCCCGCGCTGCAACGGTATCGGCGCTATTCGTGACACCGAATCCAGTGCGATTCAAGTGCTTCGTATTCTCCAGGAAGAAGCGCTCAAAGACGGCACCACTGCTCTTCAGGCCCAGGTTCCGGTCGATGTTGCAACGTACCTGCTGAACGAAAAACGCGACGACATCGCCAAGATCGAACATCGTCACCACATTGAAGTCATCCTGATCCCGAACAAGACGCTCGAAACACCGCATTATCAGATCGAACGCCTTCGCACCGAAGATCAGCTGCTGACAGAAGGTGCTCCGAGCTACAAGCGCGTGGAAGAGCTTGCTCCTGAGCCCGAAGCTCCTTACTCCAGAGCTCAGAACGTCGCGCCTTCTACTAAGCCTCGTCAGATCCCTGTCATCAAAGGCCTGCCCGTCAGAGAAGACGCTCCGAAGCACGTTGAGCCTGCCAAACCTTCCAAAGAACCTGCCAAGAAAGAAAAGAGCTTCTTCCAGAAGATTCTTGCTTTCTTCACCGGAAATTCTGAAGCTGAAGAGAAAGAAGAAGCCAAGAACAATTCCAGCCGCGGCGACAAATCTTCCGTCAGAAAAGAGCGCGGCGAGCGTAAGAATCGTCGTCAGGAAAGAGACGATCAGCGTAAGACACGTACGCCTGTCGCCAAACAGGAAAAAGTTGAGCGCGCGCCCAAACAGCCGCGTCAGGTAAAACCGACCAAGACTGAAGACAGACGCCAGAAAGAGACGGTTGAAAAAGCCAAGAATGTTCCTGCCGTTCGTCCGGCCGCTGTCGAAAAGACAGAAAAGCCTGAAAGAATCGAACGTACTCGCAAGGCTTTGAAGGAAAACAGCGCTTTACAGGATAAAAGAAGTGCTAAGCCCGTTCAGGCTCCGGCAGCTGTTGAAGAAGCAGTAAAACCTGTTGAAAAACAGAACGTTCCGGCACCCGTCGAAGCCGTCCAGGTTCAGCCGCAGGCTGAAAAACCAGCTCCGACTCCGACACCTGCCGCTGTTGAAACTCTGGCTATCCAGGTCGAAGAAAAGAAAGCTCCGGCAGAAACCGTTGAAGAAATCATCGAAACAGCAGTTCGTGTTGTGCCGTCCGTTGAATCTCAGTCCAACGCCACAGAACAGCGTCCTCGTACTCGCAGAGCCCGCCGCCTGCGCAAGGACAGAGGCGACAGAGAACCGCGAGCCGCAAGATCTGTTGTGCCGCCGGCACATGTATCTCCAGTCGTTGCTGCTATTGAAGACGTTGTGATGAGCGAACATGCCGTTCCTCAAGTGAATGCGGCTGCTATTCACGCCGACGAACATATGCCTCGCGTAGATACAAACCAACTGCATCTTACGGAAGAAACTCCCAAACATGCTCGTCCGAGACGTGAAAGAGCACCTCGTAAACCGGCAGCTGATTTTGTGACCAAGGTGGAAAGCCACGACTCCGAGGTTCAGGCCGTTAGTTCCGCCGCTCCTAAAGCAGAAGCCGTAAAAGAAGCTCCTAAGGATGCTCCTAAGGCCGATCAGGCGAAGACTGAGGATGTTAAGCCTGTTGTGACAGAGAAGACCGTCGTTAAACCGGCCGAAGTTAAACCCGTAGAAACCAAGCAGGTCGAATCGGACGCTCCGGTAAAAGCTCAGATGGAAGCTGTTTCCAACGACAAACCGGTCGATCTGAAGCCGATGCTTGAAAAAGCAGGTCTTGAGCTCGTCGGAACCACGAAAAAAGACGTTCCTGTCAGAGAAGAGGCTCCTAAGCCTAAACTCGGTCGCAAACGCATCAAGCGTGTTATCCAGGAGGACTCTGCGCCGCTTGAACTCGTTCAGACGAAGAAAGAGTAATCCGACTTATCGGATGTAATAAAACCGAATCGGTCTTGCGACCGGTTCGGTTTTTCTTTTGTCGCTTATTTCTGTTGTTCTTTTCGGCGTTCTCTGACGGTCTTGCCCCCGATCCCGTAGTTTTCCATCGGGATCTCGTCGATGATGACGACCATGTTTGAGGTATTCTTACCGAGCACGTCACCGACGAGTTTTGTCACTCCGGAAATAAGTTCTCTCTTTTGTTCCGGTGTCGGGCGTTCTTCATCGCCGGTAACACAAATGCGTACGAAAGGCATAGCGCAGCTCCTAAGGAAACGATACTTTCAATGTACAAGCCGAACAGACGGCGGTCAACGCTTCCGGATAGGAGTTCAGCAGGCAAAAATTTAGCGGGCGTCCCGAAGAACAACCCGCTGTTAGCGCCAATTAACGGTTCACTTAATGCTGAGGCTCTGCAGGAGCCTCAGCTGCATGCTCGTCCTCTTGTTTTTCCGAAAGCATGAAGTTCAGTTCACGCTGCAGAAGGACAATAACGGTGTAGCGATTGATGATTTCGCGATAAAGCTGGAGGATGGACAAGTACAGTTCCGAACGATGAAGAGGCATCTTATTGACTTCGATTTCTTTCATCAGTTCAAGCTGGAACGCATTGACTTCCTCAAGGTTCGTATTAGACAAGCGAAGAAGCACTTCGTCAGTTGTCGAACCGTTCATCACGTACTCAGACAGAGATTTTTGGAAATTCGACAACGCATCAACTGCCTTCAGCAAATTGGCTCTGAGCTGACCTTTGAAGACCGAGTGGCTGTTTGCCAAATGCTGCTCCATCTGATTTACCGTGTTGCGGAGGTCTTGGGCAACATCTTTGACGTTTGAGAAGGTGCGGTAATAGTAGTTACGCGCGTCGTAGTCTTTGCCGGCGCCCTGACCGTGACTGATCATGAGATAGTACTGGCTTCGAAGCAGGGAGATATGGTCTAAAAGCTCCTGGGCCTCGAGTTTGTCTTTCTTCACCGCCGAATAGTCTTCCGAAAGGAAGTTCATTGTGGTGTTCGAGAAGATGTCAATTGTCTGCTTCAAGTTGCGGTCAATCGCAGCGTTAAAGCGCTTACGCAGCTCTTCTTTGGACAGGCCTGCTTCAAAATCTTCCATTGCTTCGACTTTCTTGTCTTTGCTGAAGAAGTTGGAACGGATCAGGAGTGCAACGACACAAACACCACCGATCACCATAAAGATCGGCCCGAACCAAATGCAAAGGAGAACCGCAATACCGGCGGCAATAAAGGCCGTAAAAGCGGTCAGGAACCAGCCGCTGATCACCGCCATTACACCGGAAATTCGGTAAACAGCAGTCTCTCTGTCCCACGCACCGTCTGCCAAAGAACTACCCATGGCAACCATGAAAGTAACGTAAGTCGTCGAAAGCGGAAGTTTCATGCTGGTAGCCGTAGCAATCAAGATACTGGCGAGTACGAGATTGACGGAAGCACGAACTTGGTCAAACGGCAGAGGAACCTCTCCTTTCTTAAGACGAGGTTTCTCAAAATGGTTGTCGATACTATTCAGTACTGAGCGCGGAAGAATCTGATTGATGATTCGGTTAATTCCGAGACCGGAACGAACCAAAACACGAGCACCGACAGTAGATCCGAATTGTTCTTTTTCACTGCGTTCGCTGGCGGATAAATTAATTGCAGTCTGGACGACACGCTGAGCTTTCGGACTAAACCAAAGCGTGCAAACCATGATTAGACCGGAGATGATGAGCCAAATCGTCGGAGTGACAACAGACTCCTTGAGGGCGCCCATATACAGCGTGGTAGGCGTCAGAGCGGGATTCGCAGCTTCAGCAGAAGCAGCTATGCCGGCACTTTGCATTGCAGCCAAAGGCACACCGACGAAGTTCACTAAGTCGTTGCCTGCGAAAGCAAAGGCCAAAGCGAAGGTACCGGCCAAAATAACGATGCGAAGTGCATTAAAGTTCCAGAACCAGATCAGGATCTGGAAAACGATGGTGATTGTCAGGAAGAAACTCCACATAAGAGTTTCGGTATTAGCATCCAGCCAGGCAATCAATTCCGGCGTCATGAAAGATGCGCCCTTTGCCCCCTTGACGATCAGGAAGTAAAAAATTGCCGTCAGGCAAAGGCCGGAGTAAACGCCGCCGACGTAACGATAGACTTTCTGATAACGGAACGTGAAAAGGTAACGGATCAGCCATTGAATGATTGTTCCGAAGGTGAAAGCGATCACTACCGAGGCCAAGATACCGATGATGATCGAAAGGGCTTTTTCGTTGTTGATGTAGGCGCCGAGACCGACGATGGTTCCGGTCGACACCCACAGCTTGTAAGCGGCGGAAACCACAGAAGCACCGAGAAGCTCGAAAACGATAGATACCGTGGTCGAAGTAGGAAGACCGAGAGAATTAAAGGTATCCAAAAGAAGAACATCTGTCAGCATCACCGCAAAAAAGATGAGCATGACATCCCAATAGGTAAAGAGCTGCGGATTAAAAATCCCGCTTCTCGCAATTTCCATCATTCCGCTTGAGAAGGTGCAGCCTAAAAGCACACCCGCGGCAGCAACACCCATAACGATGTTATATCGGGCGCTTTTAGAGCCCAGTGCAGAACCCAGGAAGTTCACGGCGTCGTTGCTGACGCCCACGAACAAGTTAAAACTTGCCAGGAGCATCAGAAAGACCATCGTGAACGTGAGAAATGTATCCATGACAGATGGTTATCTTTATAAAAAAACAA